>Ga0210017_1004466_pt1 | contig 11436 bp, 8 predicted proteins | sample CryGeyCG2014_020_FD_183966 | JGI IMG/M metagenome (GOLD analysis project Ga0210017, IMG submission 183966) | Groundwater microbial communities from aquifer - Crystal Geyser CG08_land_8/20/14_0.20 (SPAdes) (version 2) | ecosystem: Environmental > Aquatic > Deep subsurface > Groundwater | place... | reverse complement strand
CAAATCCGCCGGTCAGCGTGACAGTTACCGGTGTAACCAATACGACTGCGGATTTATTGTGGGGTGCCAATAGCGGCAGTTTGTTCAAAATAGAACGCTCATTATCCGGCAGCGGTTTGTGGACGGCAACGACTGATTATTATGCTCTGACCACATTCAGAGATACGGGTTTGACACAAAACACGACTTATCTTTATCGTCTGTGGGGTTATAACGGGAATAATGTAATAAGCGTTGAGCCAAGCAGTGTTATCAGCACAAGCACTTTGTTTGTCATTGAATTATTCACTGTAACTCCGTCTTCCGGATATAATACCGGTGTGGTCAACATAACAAATCTTTCGGGTTCGGGATTTGTCAGCGGCTGTCAAGCGAAATTAAGCAAGTCGGGTCAGACGGATATTTCCGGCAGTAATGTTGTCGTTGTAAGTTCCGGCCAGATTACCTGTAGTTATGATTTAACTGGCAAAGCAACCGGCTACTGGGATGTTGTTGTAACAACCGGTTCGGTGAGTGGAACACTCGTAAACGGTTTTGAAATAAAACAGCCGTTTTCAATTACGCAAATGGTTGACCCGAAAACAGAGGCGGAAGTTACATTAAAAACTGAGACGGTAGATGTAAAAATTGAAGTGCCTGCAAATACATTCAGCGAAACTGTAACAGTTACTATAACTACAACAACTGCGCCCGTTTCCGACCGCGTGACGCTCAAGATTATAAATATCGCAATAGAAATAACCACCGACAAGGGCTTTCAGCCGTCAAAAGAGATAACTATAACGATAACCTACCGTGATATTGATGTTGTTGGTTTTGATAAGTCAAAACTTGTTGTAGGTAGGTATGATGAGACCAATAGGCGTTGGCTGGCACTTCCATCAACCGCATATCCCGACCAGAACAAGGTCGTCGGCAGGACAAATCATTTATCAAAATTTGCGATTTTGCAACTTGTTCCCGCAAGTAGTTTATCTAATGTCAAAGTGTATCCCAATCCGTTCACTCCCAAACAGCATCCCGCCGGTGTTATTATTGACAATCTCACAACGACTGCTGATATAAAAATATACACGATTACGGGCGAACTTGTCCGTCGGGTTGATTATACGACACAAGACGGCAAGACAACTTGGGACGGTAAAAACACTGCTGGTAAAGATGTGGCAAGCGGAGTGTATCTGGTGTTTATAGACAGTCCCGAAGGTAAAAAGACTGTAAAAATAGCGATTGAACGGTAAATATGAATATGAGAAAAAAAATAACAACGATTTTATTGTCCGCAATATTATCTGCAAATATTTGTTTTGCGGCGTCTGCCGGTGATATTGGCACATCATCTGCGCAATTTCTAAAACTGGGAGCCGGCGCCCGCGCTGCCGCGATGGGCGATGTGTTCTGCGCAGTTGCCGGCGATTCTTCCGCAATTTACTGGAATCCCGCAGGTCTTAATCAACTTGAGAAAAAATCAGTTTCAATAATGCACTCGCTCTGGCTCGGCGATACGGCGTATGATTGGGTTTCTTACGCTCAGCCGACAAAGTTTGGTGTATTGGGCGTCGGCGTGCAGTATCTGTCTTATGGCGCTCTTAAAGGAATGGATGAAACCGGTTTGGAACTTAGTAATTTCTCGCCAAGCGATTTAGCAGGCAATGTCAGTTACGCAAGGAAGATTGCTGATGTCGGCGTAGGTCTTAATGTAAAATACATTTCCTGCAAGATAAAAAAATCAGCGACTGCTTTTGCCGGTGATATCGGACTGATGTATGATAAGTTAGAAGTTAAAGGTAAAAAATTAAAATTAGGATTAGTGGTGCAAAATCTCGGAACAAAACTGAAATTTGTTGATGAGGAAGAAAAACTTCCGATGAATATAAAAGTAGGCACCGCATACAGGGTTTCTGATAACTGGCTTGTTGCGATGGATGTGAACTCTCCGAACGACAACGCGATAAATATCGGCGCCGGGACGGAATATAACTATAAACTGAAAGATAATTTAATGCTGGTCGGCCGTGCGGGCTACAACACCAAAACTAAAGACGTTGACGGCTTGAAAGGTATTGCTGCGGGTGTAGGAATCGGATATAAAGATTTGATGTTTGATTATGCGTTCGTGCCGTTCGGCGATTTAGGAACTACCCGCAAAGTCGGTCTTTCACTCTCCTTCGGCGGTAAATACTAACAAGAGCGGAATATACTTTACATGGAAGATGGTGTCATGCTGAACTTGATTCAGCATCTATAGACCCTGAAACGAGTTCAGGGTGACAGACGAAGTACTTTACGGATGTAAAGTATTTTATGCTCCCCTTAGTAAGTCCGTAAAAAAACCTGCTCCACTAAACTACAAATTTTCCAAATTAACAATTTCCATACCTTGACAATCCCGTCTAATTTTGATAAAATCGCTAATAATGAACATACACTTTAAGACGTTCGGATGCAAGGTAAATCAGTGCGAAACCGCGCTCATGCAGAGCAAGGTTTTAGGAACAGGATGTAATCTCTCAAACCCTGAAAATGCCGACATTGTTGTCATAAATTCCTGCACGGTGACAGCCAATGCCGACCGCAAGACAGGGCAGTATTTAAGAAAATGCCTGCGAGCAAATTCAAAAGCAAAAATATTTTTAACCGGCTGTTATGTTGATAGAACAGAAAATGAGTTAAAAAATAAGTTTTCAAAAACCGAACAAATGTTCGGGAAACCACCGACGGACAGAACTATTGAAATAGAAGAAAAACCGAACAAATGTTCGGATATACAGTTTTTCAGAAATTCAGAAAAAGAAAATATTCTTAAACTTTTAGGTTTTGAACCACTCCATACTTCACGCAGGATAAATCCTGCGACTACACCGCTTCACACTTTTAATAATCATACCCGCGCTTATGTGAAAATTCAGGACGGCTGCGACGGGAAATGTTCTTATTGCATAGTGCCTAAAGTTAGACCGGAATTATGGTCAAAAAATTTTAATGATGTTATTTCGGAAGTTAAAAATTATGTTTTAGCGGGTCATAAGGAAATCGTTTTGTGCGGTATACGGCTGGGAAAGTATAAAGTCCGAAGTCCGAAGTCCGAAGTCCGAAGTTTAGTGGACTTGATAAAGGAGTTGGAAAAAATTGACGGACTTTACAGAATACGGCTTTCGTCAATAGAATTGCATGATATATCCTGCGATTTGATTGAACTAATGTCAAAATCAAAAAAATTGTGTCACCATTTGCACATTTCTTTGCAATCCGGTGACGACACAATTTTAAGGGATATGAACAGACCGTACACTGCTGATGAGTTTTTCAATAAAATTGAAAAAATAAGAAAAAAAATTCCGGATATAGGCATTACTACCGATATAATTATCGGTTATCCGACCGATACCGATGCAACTCTAAAAAATTCATATAATTTTGTAAAAAAATGCGCATTTTCCCGTCTGCATATTTTTAGATTTTCCCGGCGGCCCGGCACAAAAGCAGATTTAATAAAAAGGAACTGCCCGGAAGCAACTATAAAAAAATGGCAGGGGAAATTCACTCAACTGGATATGTATCTTAAAAAAAGTTTTCTAAAAAAGTTTTCAGGTAAAAAACTTGAGGTTTTAACTGAATCCGACGGTTACGGCTATACTTCAAATTATATTTATCTTAAACTTCCCCAAAAATATCCGGAAAACAGAATGGTAATTTATGAAAAATAAAAAACTTTTAACACTTTCCGCTTTTGTGCTGTGCAACTTTATATTGACCCTGATTTTGGGGATTCAATACTTCAAATTTGTCGGCGGTTATCCGCTGGAAATATTTTTTACGGTTGTCGCCCACATTTCAAATACTATTATGATTTATATTGTTTTGGCGGTTGTTCTGTTTCTTTTGTATTTTCTGAAATTTCCTAAAATTATTTTTGTAATTTTATTTTTCACCGTAAATATTCTGGTTTTTATAGATGCCGGAGTTTATAAAATTTTCAGGTTTCACATAAACGGTCTTGTATTAAACACGCTTATTACGCAAGGCGGATGGGAATCGTTGGATTTTAATACAACAACCGAGATATTTATAATTCTCATATTAGTTTTTATGTTTTTTTCCGAATTATTTCTGTATAATTTCCTTTCCGGATTTTTTGCGAGAAAAGAGTTCGTCATCGCTAAAAAACATATTTTTTTTATTCTCGCGTTATCATTTCTTATTATAATTTTAGACAAAAGCATTTATGCTTATTCCGATTTGAAAAATATACCGTATATTACCCGCCACAGCAAACTTTTTATTCTGTATCAACCGCTTACTGTGAAAAGGTTTGCCCAGAAACATTTTAATGTAAAAATTGACGAAGCGGTTTCATTCCGTCTTGCTAAAAAATATTCCGGGCTTAATTATCCTCATAAAAAGTTGGAGTTTTTAGAAAATAAAAAACACCCGCCGAATATAATTTTAATTTTAATGGATTCATTTAGGTTTGATATGCTGAATTATGACATTACCCCGAATATTTATGAGTTCAGTAAAAAATCTCTTGTCTTTGAAAATCATTATAGCGGCGGCAATTGTACCCGTTTTGGAGTTTTTTCAATTTTCTATGCTCTTTACGGAAATTATTGGGATTTAATGCTCGGTGAACGTCGTCCGCCGGTTTTTATGACAGCACTCTCTGATTTGGGTTATGATTTTAAGATACTTGCTGCCAGCGAACTTACATTTCCGGAATTTAATAAGACCTGTTTTGTTGAAATCCCGGCAACCAAAATTATGGATAAACCGAAATCCGACGATAAATCGGAAAAAGACGCTATTATAGCGAATGAATTTGTAAATTACATAGATAAGAAAAAAGATAAAATTCCGTTTTTTGCATTTTTATTTTTTGATTGCCCGCATGGAAGTTATGATTCTCCGCCCGCCTTCCGGAAATTTCAGCCCGCCGCGGAAACTTTTAATTATCTTCTTTTAAGCAAGGATAATATACTGCCGGTTTTTAACAAATATAAAAATGCCAATCATTACGATGATGAACTGGTCGGTAAAATAATTAGAAAACTTGAAAAATCCGGATCCCTTAAAGACACCGTGGTAATTATTTCCGCCGACCATGGCGAGGCGTTTTTTGAAAAAGGTTTTTACGGACATAATCACGGTTTTTGCGAAGAGCAGGTAAAAGTTCCTTTTGTTTTTTATATTCCGGGCTATAAACATAAAAAATATACTAAGATGACAAGCCATCTGGATATAGTCCCGACGATAATGCCGCTTCTCGGCTGTAAAAATCCCGCAGGCGATTACAGCCAGGGCATTTCACTTTTTGATAATGAAAAAAGAGAGTTCGTTGTTTCTCATACTTGGGATGAGATGGCGGTCATTGATGATAGTTCAACCGTTGTGGTCCCGCTTGAAACATACAACATAGCGGGCGTTAAAATATATGACAAAAACTATCGGGAACTTTTGGATACGGAATCCGCGAAAAGTGCTGTTTTCCGTCTGACAAAACTTCAAAAGGATTTAACAAAATTTCAGAAATGAAAAAAAGTACTTGACAAAACGCTGAAAATTGTTTATAAATATAAAGATGTGTGATTGCTTGTTTTGTAAAATTATAAATTCAGAAATTCCTGCGAAAATTATTTCACAAACGCCGGATTTAATCGCTATACGGGATGTTCACCCGCAGGCGCCGGTTCATATTCTGATAATTCCGAAAAAACATATAGCCACGCTGAACGATATTGCTCAATCCGATGCAGACATTATATCGGCTGTTCATTTTTTTGCAAAAGAACTGGCGGAAAAAGAAAAGATAAACAAAAAAGGTTATAGATTGGTTTTGAATACAAATTTAGAAGCGGGTCAGTCGGTTTTTCATATACACTGGCATCTTTTGGGCGGTAGAATTATGAATTGGCCCCCAGGGTAAATAATCACGAATAGAGGCACGCGAATAAGTGCAAATATCCCGAACAAGTCACGAATAAAATCAATGAATTATTCGTGATAATTCGTGATAGCATTTGTGATGTGTTGTTCGTGAGTAAGCGAAGCGAAAAAAAGGTGGTGTTTAATTTGGCAAATGTAAAAGTAAGAGAAGGGGAATCCATAGAGGAGGCGCTGAGAAGATTCAAAAGAGAATGCGAAAGGGACGGCATCTTGGCTGAAATCAAAAAGCGCGAATTTTATGAGACGCCCTCAATAAAAAGAAAACGCAAGGCCGAGGAAGCAAGAAGAAAACTGAAAAAAAGAATTTTTTTCAGATAACTAAAATAGGATGCAGATAAAATCCGATAAAGTCAGATAGTGACTTATTTATGTAATCGCTGTTGATAATCTGCGTAATCTGCGTTCTTTTTATTTTTTGGTTCTGTAACGCAAAAAATGGAAGCCACAGAATGACACAGAAAAACACAGAATTTTTATACAAAGAGTGAATTAAAGAGATTAATTTTTTAATTTCAGTGAAATTCTGTGTGGTTCTGTGGCTGAATTACAGAACCTATTTTTTGGAGGTGTAAATTGAAATTAAAAGAGTTTTATAATTTCGTCGTAGAAGAGGGGATTTTGTCCGATCCGAGAGGTCCTGAACAGGTAAGAAAAGGTTTGTCAGTTTCAAAGCAGAGATATGATAAACTTGATAATGAAAAAAAATCAGAGTTTGATACGGAGTCGCTGAAAAATCCTTACAAGGATACAAGGATATTGAACGGTTCCGGCGAAGAAGAAGTAAAATCGGTTCTCATCGGTATTGATATTGACACGGCAGAAATTGTATTGGCGGAATATCTTAAAAAATCCGGGAAAAAAATTGATTTAGTTCTTTCTCATCATCCGTCCGGTTACGCATATGCCAATTTTTACGAGGTTATGGGTATGCAGTCGGAGATTCTTGAAAAATTCGGCGTGCCGATAAATGTTGCCGAAGGGCTTTTGTCAAAAAGGATGAAAGAGGTTGCTCACAGGGTAATGCCGGTGAATCACACGAAAACCGGCGACGCCGCAAAACTTTTAGGGATTCCTTTTATGTGCGCCCATACGGTTGCCGATAATCATGTCGTGAAGTATCTTCAGGAAAAATTTGACTCGGTGAAACCGTATTTTGTTTCGGATGTGATTAAAACATTAAAAACAATTCCGGAATATAAAAACGCAGTTGTCGAAACGGTGGGTCCTAAAATACTGGTCGGAAACGAAGAAAATCGCGCAGGTAAAATCTTTGTTGATATGACCGGCGGCACGGAAGGTGCGGTTGAATTTTTGGAAAAACTATCTTATGCGGGCGTCGGAACGATTGTAGCGATGCATATGTCGGATGAACACTTAAAAAACGCCGAAAAGTCAAATATAAACATAGTAGTTGCAGGTCACATTTCCAGCGATACGCTCGGACTTAATCTGCTTTTTGATAAAGTGGAAAATAAGTTTGGTCCCGTTGATTTCATCCCTTGTTCCGGTTTCCGTCGAATAAAACACAGCGGCTAAGTCGCCGTGGCGACCGCCAATCAAAAATCCAATAATTAAAAGATAGAAGTAAAGCCACGAATAGACGCGAATTTACTAAAAATCTTTTGCCACAGAATTTCACAGAACTTCACTGAAATGTCTTTTTCTGTGTTTTTTCTGTGTGATTCTGTGGCTTGTTTTTTCGTGTTCATTAGTGTTAATTCGTGGTTATTAAATTGTTAAATATGTCAATTCAGGAAGCAACTATCCAGAATGTTTTAAGTGCTTGTGATATTGTAGAAGTTATTGAGGGTTATGTTCGTCTTACAAGGTCAGGCAGGAATTTTAAGGCGAGATGCCCGTTTCATAATGAGAAAACCCCTTCGTTCATCGTGAATCCCGAGAAGCAGATTTTTCACTGTTTCGGTTGCAATGTCGGCGGCAACGCGATAGGTTTCATAATGAAAATGGATGGACTTACTTATCCCGAAGCCATCCGCAAACTTGCCAAAAAATGCAATATAGAAATAAAAGAGACATATTCAAATACGGATGATAAACTGGCGAAAGAAAGAGAAACAATTTATAACATTTCAAATGATGCCGGTTTATTTTTTCAGAAGCATCTTGCCGAAAACGCTGTAATAAAAAACTACCTCAAAAAAAGGGGATTGACCGACGAAACGATAGAGAAGTTTCAAATAGGTTATGCCCCTAAATCATCCAGCACGCTTTTTAATGCCGCCGTCAAAAAAGGATATTCAAAGGACTTACTTTACAAATCCGGAGTTATATCCGGTGAAAAAGATTTTTTTATCAACAGGGTGATCTTTCCGATTTTTGATATTACCGGCAGGATTGTTGCATTCGGAGGCAGGGTTTTAGACGATACAATTCAGCCGAAATATCTTAATTCGCCTGAGACGGCGATTTATTCCAAAAGCAGAGTGCTTTACGGTCTCAATTTCGCAGGGAAAAAAATTCGAGAAAATAATTCCGCAATAATACTTGAGGGTTATGTTGATGTGATAATGTGTCATCAATACGGAATTACAAATACGGTTGCCACACTTGGGACCGCTTTTACGCCGCAGCACTCTTCGCTACTGAAAAGATACACCGACAATGTGGTCGTCGCATATGACCCGGATACGGCTGGCCGTTCCTCTGCGATAAGGTCGTGCGAGGTGCTTCTCAATGACGATTTATATGTGAAAATCGCCCAACTGCCCGACGGTAAGGATAGCGACGAAATTCTTATTTCCGATGGTGCAGCGGCAGTGAGAAATGTTTTTTCAAATTCAAAATCGTACATTGATTTTTTTATTGACGAAAAATCGTCCGCCTCGGCGGGTTTTGATGTCAAGACCATTGAAGGTAAAAGGGGGCTTATAAAATTAGCCCTTCCGGTTATATCAAAAATTCCGAATGCCGTCGTAAAATCGGAATATATAAAAACGCTTTCAGAACGATTAGGGGTGCGTGAAGAAATTATAAAAACGGAACTGGCACGACTAAAAACCGAAACAAAGCGGTATGGCGGCGACTCACAACAACAGATGCCGCCGGCTGAAAACAAAATTGGCATTGAGGAAAGAAATTTCATATCCGTTCTGGCAGGCGATATTAAACTTATGGATTATATTCCGGAAAATTTGCAGATTGATTTTAATAGCGAGGAGATAAAAAAAGTTTTTGACACACTTCGTGAGTTAAGAAAAAAAGGCAGGGACTCCGTTACCTCTGCCGAACTTGTAGAGATTACAGGCAGCGAAATGATTTCCAGAATTTTAATCGCAGGTGATTTTAAGCCGTCTGAACCGGAAAAATTCGTGAGATCTTTTGCGGATGCCGTATCAATTATAATGGAAAAAAAGAAATTGGAAAAAATTAAAGTCAGTGATATAAAAAAGTTTGTTGAAATTTCCAGAAAAATGAAGGGGTCAAAAAAGTAAGCCACAGAGGCACAGAGGTCACGGAGAAAAAAACAGAATTAAAAATTAAAAACCCTGTGTTCTTTGCGTCTCCGTGGCAAAAACCGTGAAATTGGTGTAAAAAAAATGATAGATGAAAAAGAAGTGAGAAATTTAATACAACAAGGTCGTCAGACCGGTTTTCTTACATATGACGACATATTTGAACACCTGTCTATAACGGAGGTCAGCGTAAATGAAATTGACGATTTTTTTATAACCCTGAACGATATGGGCATAAATGTCCTGAACAAACAGCCGGACGAGCCGGTTGCCGAAAAACAAACCCCCGAATTTTCCGATGAAGAATCCATAAAATTAAAAATGGAAGACCCTGTCAGGATGTATCTTACCGAGATGGGAAAATCGTCGCTTTTACAGGGGAAAGAAGAACTTGAACTGACAAAAAGCATCTGGGAAAAAAAGCGAGAACTGAAATTGATAGTGTTGGATTCCCCGATTACCCTTAAGGAGATAAAAAATTGGGAAGTGCTTATTTCAACCAGTGCCGCATCCCCGAGAGAGTTTATGCCCCGCGGAAAAAAAACAGACGCTACCTTAAGAAATATGCAGAGAAAAATGATAGAGGCGTCAAAATATTTAGATAAAGTTCAGGCGAAAATCAATCAACTTAAAAAGAAACTCAAGGGACTGAAGAAGAATGCCCCGCATAAAAAAATTACAGTTGTTATTAAAATCAATAATTATAAACAAGAGATAATAAAAAAAATAATAGGACTTAATCTCCACGAGGAAAAATTCAACAAACTGAAATTAAAATTACTGAATTATGCCCAAAGGATAACTGAAAATAAAAATATCTACGGTCAAATTTCAAAAAAAACTAAAATGGCTCTTTCTGATGTAAAACGGATTTACCGTCAGGTGAAGCGGAAAAAAATAACGAAAGCAAAATTTTTTAAGTTGACAAAGTATGAATTTTCAAAATTTCCCCGGGTGCTTGATGAGGTAAATAATGCCGCCAGAAAACTTAAAAAGATGAGTAAAAGTGTAAATATTCCGCTTGAAGATATTGAATCATCCGCAAATAAAATAAAGCAGTTGGAAACAGAACTGTTGGAGGAAAAGTCAAAACTTATTAAGGCAAATTTGCGTCTGGTCGTTTCAATAGCAAAAAAACATATGTATGCTCCTTCACTTTCGCTTCTGGATTTAATACAGGAAGGCAATCTCGGTTTAATAAAAGGGGTGGAAAAATTTGAATACAAGAGGGGTTTTAAGTTCTCAACATATGCGACATGGTGGATTAGACAGTCAATAAACAGAGCCCTTGCCGACCAATCCAGAACAATTAGAATTCCGGTTCATATGAAAGAGATGGCATCAAAACTCAACAAGTTCCAGAGAAAACATATTCAGGATTACGGCACAAAACCAACAATTGAGGAGTATGCGAAATACCTAAAAATATCTTCCGATAAAATAAGAACGCTTTTAAGAATGATTCAGGAGCCGCTTTCGCTTTCAACCCCTATAAGCGACGACGAGGATTCCCGCCTTGAAGATTTTATTGAGGATAAAAAACATAAAACGCCGGAAAAGCACATCCAATCAGATTTAAGATACAAAGAAATTGAAAAGGTATTAACAACTCTCAACGAGCGCGAGGCGGAGATTATTCGTTTGAGATTCGGCATTGGTTACGGCTATCCGTTAACTCTGGAAGATGTCGGAAAAATTTTTAAGATTACAAGGGAGCGTGTCCGTCAGATTGAAGCGAAGGCGATAAGAAAAATGAAACATCCGTCGCGCTGCAAAAGTCTCATTGACTATCTTGATGTATAGTCCCTAACGGGACTAATCCTTGCTTTTTCTGACAAGATATTTCTGTTCGTTGACGGTAAAATGAGCAATCGTAGATTGCATATGCCTTGTTACTAAGGGGAGCATAAAATACTTTACATCCGTAAAGTACTTCGTCTGTCACCCTGAACTCGTTTCAGGGTCTATAGATGCTGAATCAAGTTCAGCATGACACCATCTTCCATGTAAAGTATATTCC
>Ga0210017_1004465_pt1 | contig 11449 bp, 11 predicted proteins | sample CryGeyCG2014_020_FD_183966 | JGI IMG/M metagenome (GOLD analysis project Ga0210017, IMG submission 183966) | Groundwater microbial communities from aquifer - Crystal Geyser CG08_land_8/20/14_0.20 (SPAdes) (version 2) | ecosystem: Environmental > Aquatic > Deep subsurface > Groundwater | place... | reverse complement strand
ATTACTCGCGTAATTTCTGTCCGCCTCAACCCAAATACCCACACTAATCGGTTGTTTTTTAAAGATTTTAAAGATCTACTTTACCGCTTCTTCACACCACCGTGGCGGCGAAGAGGTGCGCATTATAGGGGCCGAAATTTTCTCGTCAAGCGTTTTGTAAACATTTCTTCATATTGTTGTGCACTCACCTTGCGCCACGCATGAAACGTACAATGCGAACCTCTACAAAAACAGCAAGACCCCTCATGAAATTGATTCTGGGCATTGAATCATCCTGCGACGAAACCGGTATCGCGCTGTATCACACTGAACGCGGCCTGCTCGCGCACACGCTGCACTCGCAGATCGCGCTGCACAACCAATATGGCGGTGTGGTACCCGAGCTCGCCTCGCGCGATCATGTGCGGCACGCCTTGCCGCTGTTGCGCAGTGCGCTGCAACAAGCCGCTTGCACCCTCCGCGACATTGATGCCGTCGCTTACACACAAGGCCCCGGACTCTCCGGCGCATTACTGGTCGGCGCCAGCATCGCCTGCGCCCTCGCCTACACACTGCAGATTCCCACTCTCGGCGTGCACCATCTGGAAGGGCACCTGCTCTCTCCGCTTTTATCGGACCCCGCGCCGAAATTCCCGTTCGTCGCCTTGCTGGTCTCCGGCGGCCACACGCAACTGATGCGGGTGGACGGCGTGGGCCGCTACGCCTTGCTGGGTGAATCAGTGGATGATGCGGCGGGAGAAGCCTTTGACAAGAGCGCCAAGCTGCTTGGCCTGGATTATCCGGGCGGCGCCTTGTTGGCCAAACTGGCGCAAGGCGGCACGCCGGGTCGTTTCAAATTGCCGCGCCCGATGCTGCACAGCGGCGACCTCGATTTCAGCTTCAGCGGACTGAAGACTGCCGTGCTGCTGGCCGTGCAACAAAATCCGGATGATCCGCAGACGCGTGCCGATATCGCGCACGCGGCGCAGGAGGCCATCGCCGAAGTGCTGGTGCGCAAGGCGCAATCTGCGCTGGAGCAGAGCGGATTGACGCAACTGGTGGTGGCAGGCGGCGTCGGCGCGAACCAACTGTTGCGCAGCCGCCTGAATGAAGTCATCGGCAAGCGCGGCGGCAAGGTGTTCTATCCCGACTTGGAATTCTGCACCGACAACGGCGCGATGATCGCCTTCGCCGGCGCGATGCGTTTACAACATCAGCCCGCACAGCGCGACTATCGTTTTAACGTAAAGCCGCGCTGGGACTTGCAGGAATTGAATTACACGGACTGAATTTCTTTCTTTTTGCTGCCGATCTTGCTTTCTTTGCCGGTCAACAGGTTCCGGATGTTGCCTTGGTGGCGCCAGATCAGCAACAGCGACATCACCGCCGTGGCGATCACCAGTTCGGGGCGGAGATGGATCAGCATGGCGTAGATCGGCGCAGCGATCGCAGCGACCAGAGCCGCCAATGAGGAATATCGGAACACCAGCGCCACCAGTATCCAAGTTGCCAGCACTGCCAAGCCCATCCAGCCGCTCAAGGCCAGCAATACACCCAAGGCGGTCGCCACCCCCTTGCCGCCCTTGAATTTAAGAAAGACCGGGAAGATGTGGCCGACAAAAACGGCCAGCGCGACCAATGCCACCAGCAGCAACCCTTCGCCATCGTGCGGCGCAAAGCGTATTGCCAAAAATACGGCCAGCCAACCCTTTGCCGCATCACCCAGCAAGGTCAGCGCCGCAGCCGCCTTCTTGCCGCTGCGCAACACATTGGTCGCCCCGGGATTGCCGGAGCCATAGGTGCGCGGATCGGCCAGGCCGAAGAACTTGCTCATCAGCACCGCAAACGAGATCGAGCCAAGCAGATAGGCGGCTACAACAAAAAACAGGAGAGTCATCGCGAATACCTTAAAATGCGGAGCGGCGCATTCTACTCGAATGCCTCTTTGCCACCAAACCAGCACTGCGGCCTTTTATGGACATCATCTTTCTGCGCGAACTCAAGGTCACCACCCTGATCGGCATCTACGAACGGGAAAAACGCGTGCCGCAAACACTGCAACTCGACCTCGAGATTGCCTTGCCCAACAGCCGCGCCTGCCAATCAGACGACATCAATGACGCGCTGGACTATGCCCAGGTCGCGCAGCACATCCAGTCGGTGTTGAGCGAGGGACACTTCTCCCTGCTGGAAGCACTGGCCGAGCATATCGCGCAGATCATCCTCAAGGACTTCAACGCCCCCTGGGTCAAAGTCAGCGTCGCCAAACTGCAAGCGATCCGCAACTGCAAGCAGGTCGGTATCTGTATCGAGCGCGGGCAAATTCATTGAGGGGCTCATGGGACGCTCGGCGCGTGACCAGAAGTTCCACCCTGCAAACAAGAATTTGCCCAAGCCCCTCTTTTTATGGATAATGCGCGCCCTCATGGTTTATCCGGGCGCGTACAACCGCCGCGCCAACTTTACGTTAGGAACGCAAAATGAAAGCTGACATCCATCCCGCCTACGCAGAAGTCGAAGTGACCTGCAGCTGTGGCAACAAATTCAACACCCGCTCCACTATCGGCAAGCCGGCATTGCACGTCGAAGTCTGCTCCGAGTGCCACCCGTTCTATACCGGCACCCAGAAGATCGTGGATACCGCAGGCCGCATCGAGAAGTTCCGCAACAAGTACAATATGGGCAGCAAAGCCGCCGCCTGATGGAACTTCGCTAGACGCACAGATCAAAAGGCAGCCTGCGCTGCCTTTTTTCTTTTCGGGAGGACATCCATGACTCGACCGCTCTTATTCATGTTCGCCGGCGCGCTCGGGCTGTCGCTCGCCGGTTGCGCACAAAATCCGGTGTCCGGAAAACAGGATTTCGTGATGATGTCGGAAGCGCAGGAGATCGCGCTGGGTCGCAGCGCCGATGTAGAGGTGCGCAAGCAATACAGCGTCTATCAGAATCCCGCACTGCAAAGCTACGTCAACGGCGTCGGGCAGGCGCTGGCCAGCCGCAGCCATCGCAGCAATCTGAATTATCATTTCACCGTAGTCGATTCGCCCGAGATCAATGCCTTCGCTCTGCCCGGCGGCTACGTGTATATCACGCGCGGCATCATGGCCTATCTGAATTCCGAGGCCGAGCTGGCGGCAGTACTGGGGCATGAGATCGGCCACGTCACCGCGCGCCATGGTGTGCGCCAGCAGAGCGCGTCACAGGCCGCCAACATTGGCGTCTCCATCGCCTCCATTTTTGTGCCAGAACTCAACACCCAGGCCGGGCAGAACCTTTCCAACCTGCTCGGCGGTGCATTGCTCTCCGGCTACGGACGCGAGCATGAACTGGAATCCGACCGCCTCGGCGCGCAATATCTGGCGCGGGCCGAATACGACCCGCAAGCGATGATCCGCGTGGTCGGCGTGCTGAAGAATCAGGAATTATTCGATGCCGAGATCGCCAAACAGGAAGGGCGTGAACCGCGCCGCTATCACGGCACCTTCGCCACCCACCCCGACAACGACACGCGCCTGCAGCAGGTCGTGGGCGAAGCGGGGAATCTGACCGTGGCCAACCCGGTCGAGAGGCGCGAGGAATATCTGCACCAGACGGAAGGATTGATCTTCGGCGACAACGTGGCCGAAGGTGTGGTGCGCGACCAGCGTTTTCTGCACAAAGACCTTGGCATCGCGATCACCTTCCCAAGCGAATGGAGCATCAAGAATCTGCCCAGCGAAGTCGTTGCCTTGAGTCCGCAGAACGATGCCGCGCTCCAGCTCAAACTCGACGACAAGCCGAGTGGCACCGTGGTCGAATATGCGCGCCGCCTGCTGGGGCAGAATGTCAGCATCGAAGCGCTGAAGATCGACGGCCTGCAGGCCGCGCTCGGCAGCAGCGGCAACCGCCTGCTGGGCGTGATCTATCACGAGGGAAAAGCCTTCCTGCTGCAGGGCAGCGCCAAGACCCCGCAACTGCTTGCCGCTCGGCGCAGCGCAATGGAAACCGCGGTGCGCAGTTTCCATGTGTTGGGCCAAGATGAGCGCGCCGCGATCAAACCGCTCACCCTGCGCCTGACCAAAGCGGTGGTCGGCGACAGCTACGCCAAATTCGCCGCGCACTCGCCGCTCGGGCGCAATGCGGAGCAATATCTGCGCCTGCTCAATGCGCAATATCCGCAGGGTGAGCCGGTGCCGGGACAGGCAATCAAATTAATCGAATAGTGCTTGGGCCCACATGTACGTTTACCACGGCAAACTGAAAGAAACCGACATCACCCCAGCCAAGGCATGGCTGTTGCTGATGCTGTGCGCGGTGTGGGTGACGGTCGGCCTGGTCGGCCACGATCCGTGGAAACCGGATGAGGCCTACGGTTTCGGCATCATCCATCACATCATCCAGAGCGGCGACTGGCTGATTCCGGTGCTGGCCGGACAACCCTATCTGGACAAGCCACCGCTGTATTTCTGGACCGCCGCCGTCTTTGCCAAAATCCTGTCGCCGTTGTTGACTCTGCATGACGGCGCACGTCTGGCGACCGGTTTCTACATGGCGCTCACCCTGCTGTTCGTCGGTTTGAGCGGGCGCGAGCTGTTCGGCAAATATCGCGGCTGGCCCGCCGCCGTCATTCTCATCGGCTGCCTCGGCCTGCTGATTCGCGCGCACGAGATCCTGCTCGACAACGCCTTCCTCGCCGCCTGCGCCATGCTGTTGTACGGCTACGCCTTGAGCCTGCGCCGACCGCGACTGGCCGGCGTGTTCATCGGACTCGGGCTGGGCATCGGCTTCTTGGGCAAGGGTTTCATCGCGCCGGTTCTGTTCCTCGCCATCAGTCTGCTGCTGCTCCTCTTTCGCAACTGGCGCACGCGCAATCATGCCGAAGCGCTTGCCATCGCCCTGCTCTGCGCCCTGCCGTGGTTCGCGCTCTGGCCCTGGCTGCTGTTTCAACACTCCCCCGCCCTGTTCACCGAGTGGGCGTGGACGCGCAACATCGGGCGCTGGTTCGACTTCGCCCGCAGCGGCCATTATCCCGAAGTGTTCTACTACCTGACCGCGTTGCCGTGGATGGCCTGGCCGGCCGCGCCGCTGGCCGCGTGGACGGTGTGGGAAGCGCGCAAACGGGTGTTGATCGAAGCTGAATTCCAGTTGCTGCTGACCGCCCTGTTGGTGATGCTGGTCGCCTTGAGTCTGGTGCCGGACATCAACGACCAGAACGGCTTGCCGATGCTGTTGCCGCTTGCCTTGCTGGCAACGGCGGCGCTGTCCACGTTGCGCCGGGGTGCGGCCAATGCGCTGGACTGGTTTGGCATCATGACCTTCGCCCTGCTTGCCATCGCGCTGTGGTGGGGCTGGGCCGGCCTGTTGCTCAACAACAACGCCAAGATCACCCATTGGCTGAAAGACTACCAGCCCGGCTTCGAGCCGGCTTTCGACGAGGTCTCGTTCTGGATCGCGGTGGCCGCCACCGTGCTGTGGATCGTCCTCGTCTGGCGCACTGGCCGCTCGGTGCGACGTTCGCTCATCAACTGGGCCAGCGGCATCACCCTGCTGTGGATCCTGGTGATGACCCTGTGGCTGCCGTGGCTGGACAATGGCAAGAGCTATCGCCCCATGATTGACGATCTTTCAGCGCATCTGCCCGCCGGCTACCAGTGCATCACCGGCTCGCACATCGGCGCCAGCGAACAGGCCATGCTCGACTACTTCGGCCAGTTCAGATGGCATAGCCGGGAAGTTGCGCGCTGCGACTTGTTGCTGGTGCAAGGCGACCGTGTCGCGCGCCCGATCGAGAACGAGATCGGCTGGGAAAAAATCTGGGAAGGCGGACGCCTGGGCGAAAGAAACGAGCGCTTCCGCCTGTATCGGCGCGTCAAAAGGTAGGGAAGTGCCGTTTTATTCATCATGCCCGCGAAGGCGAGCATCCAGTTGTTTAATTTGACTGGGTTCCCGCCTTCGCGGGAACGACGAAACCGAATAAATCAGCATCTCCTTAACGCGGCAGAATGACACCGGGCAGTTTTGTCGGCGCATGGATGCGCACCTGCTTGTTCACGTTGTAAGTGCCGAACACCACGGTGATCGCCGCGCGTTTGACGCCGAACTCATCCGCCAGAAAATCAACCAGATGCACGGTCGCCTTGCCGCGCACCGGATCGGCCGCCACATGAATCTCCAATTGCTTCCCTATCACCTTGCCGATCTTGTCGCGCTTCGCGCGCGGCTTGCCCAGAATGTTCAGCACCAGCGTATCGTCTTCCCATTTGCAGAACGACTCCATTTCGGTTCCACGCGCCATCAGTTCGCTCCCCCAACTTGCAAAATGCGGATGTCTTGTAGCGGTTCAGCCCCCTTGGCCAGCCGCAGCCAGCGCGGGAAGGTGCCGGTCTTGTGCACCGCCCAATTCCCCTGCCCGACTTGTTCGGCGCGCAACGGGCCGACCGCGCCCATCTGCCCTGCTTCAATCAGTAGGAAATAACTGCCCTGCGCGGGGAGTTGCGCCATGTTGTCCACCTCATAAGCGGGCGCGGATCGATACAAACCCAGCTCGCGCGCCACAATATCCATCCGATAGACATAGACCGGCAGCGCGGGCCGACTGGCCAGCTGCCTGTCCACGTTATGCGCAACGCCGACCCGGATGAATGTCAGCGCCGTAGTCAGCACGAGAAAAGTGTATAGCGCGAGAATGCCGAACAGCGGGAACACCAGCAGCACGCCCATGCGCATCTGTCGCCGGTTGATGACCGTATAAGCCAGCATCCCCAACACTATCACCGCCGCGATGGCCAGCACCAACGCGTTGCCGACATGCACACTCAAGCCGAGCGCCAGTGCCAGCAACAGGAATGTCAGGACGCCTTGCGCGATCAACAGCGCACGACCTTGTTGCAGATTCGCCAACCGATCCGACAGGAACTTGCCGCACAGGATGGCCGCGAACGGGAACAGGATCACGGTGTAATGATCAAGCTGGAAGCTGGTCGCGCTGAACAAAATGAAAGTGATAAAGAACGCGCCACACAAAAAAACAAAACCCGCGTTCTCACCCACCGCGCGTTGCGTGAACCGGCGCACACCGTCAAACATCGCAGCGATGAACACGGCCACCCAGGGCAGGAACGCCCACAGGAACACCAGCGCGAAATAGAAGGGATGGCCGTTGGTGTTTTTGATCGGCCCGGTATTGAAGAAGCGACCGAACTGGCTGTCCCACAGGAAGAACCGAATGCCGGAAACATCCGTGCGCCCGAACACCAGCTTCTCCGGATGCGCATCGAACTGCAGATACAGCGCGACCACTTCCGGCGCGGTGAACAGCAGCGACAGCGCATATGCCAACAGCCACTTGCCGCTCAACAGCCTGCGCCACTGTTTTTGGTACAGCCACAGAATCACCAGCCCGCTGAAAATCGTGATCAGCGTGAACACCCCCTTGGTCATTACCGCGCACGCGCTGAACAGCGCGCCGAGCAGCAGATATTTGATCCGGGCGTGCGCGTCGTAACGCAACCAGTAATAACACGCCCCCATGATGAAACCGGTCAGATACGTCTCCGCCTTCACCTCGATGGAAGAATCCATCAGATGGAACACCGACACATACACCAGCACCGACAACCACGCCGTCTCGCGCGTATAGAACAGCCGCGCAATGCGATACGTGTAGTAACCGCCAATCAGGTGGAACAGAAAGCCCGGCAGGATGTACGAGAACGCGCTCACCCCGAACAGCTGGAAGAACACAGCCGTGATCCAGAACGGCATGTGCGGCTTGTCCAGCCAATCCTTACCGTCCAGCATCAGGTTCGCCCAGTCATTGTTCAGCGCGATGTGCTGCGATAGTGCCGCATAGGTGATGGAATCGCCGCCGTTAATGACGGGAGAGAGCATCGCGGCAGCGTTGATGAGCAGCGCGAGGAGGGAGAGGGATTTGATGTGGGTGAGGTTCATGGGCTCAATGATAGTCAAAAGCAAAACCGTCGGGGGTAGCCCGACAGCAAGCGCGATGGGTTGAGCGCAGCGATACCCATCAATCAAAATCAAAACCAACTTCGTCGGGGGTGGCCCGACAGCCAATTACTTTCTTTTGCTTCGCTAAAAGAAAGTAACCAAAGAAAAGGCGACCCCGGTTTACCGCCCCTTCGGGGTTCCCTCGATCAGTCACCAACGAGCGGGGCTGCGCAACTCACACGATCCGCTACGCGGCCACGTGCTCAAACAGTGCTCGCCTAACCCCACCGCTCGTTCGCGCCTGATCGAGGCGGTGCACAGGGGATAGAAAATCAAAACCCCAAAACCTGAAACCCAACCAGTGAGGCGGGCAATGCCCGCCTCACCAAAACCAAAAAAGAACCGTGCGCGAAGCGCACACAAAGCCGCATGGCTTTTCATTCCCTTGAGCGCCGCCGAGTAGCACAGGCAAGTCAGGGGATTTCGGCGAGGACTGTCTGAGCGCGTAGCGCGAGTTCCACAGCCGCCTGACTTGCCGAGCAACGCAGGAAACCCACGCAGTGGGCGGCAAACCAGGGTCGCCTTTTCTTTGGTTACTTTCTTTTGGCGAAGCAAAAGAAAGTAACTTGCTGTCGGGCAACCCCCGACGGCTTTCGATGGGTATCGCTACGCTCAACCCATCTACGTTAGGGAATCTCTGATTAAGTCCAATTCGTCGTTCCCCACGAAGGCGGGAACCTAGTTAAATCAACAAACTGAACCTCCGCCTACGCGGGGATGACGACTTAATCAGACCTTCTTTAGCTAATCATTACAGCGATAAGCTTTACCTGTAACTGATGTCGAGCCGTAACTTACATTACTTGGTTGCCACACAACATTCGTAGCGCCAATTTTTTGAGCCTTAACGAGCACCTCTGCACGAGCACTTTCAACACCTTGACTAGCGAATACCCCGTACCAACCTGATGTGCCGATGAGATCATCGAGATACTCGCAAGACTTAACCATCTCATTGGTGGCGGGCTTTACGACGCTGCCCTCATTGATTTCTGTGTGCGATGTTGATGTTGCCGCGCAGCCAGCCAAAAAAATAAACATTAGCAATGAAAGTATTTGAGTCATATCACAGCCCTATGCGCTAACGAATCTTCACCGTCTCACACACCACATCCCCACACTGCCCCCGATTCCTCAACGCATGATCCATCAACACCAACGCCACCATCGCCTCCGCGATCGGCGTGGCGCGAATCCCGACACAGGGATCATGCCGGCCTTCGGTGGAGACCTTCACCGCTTCCCCCGCCTTGTTGATGGAGTTGCGTTCGATGCGGATGCTTGAAGTCGGCTTGATGGCATAGCGGGCGACGATGTCCTGCCCGGTGGAAATGCCGCCGAGGATGCCGCCGGCATTGTTTGAAAGGAATCCATTTGGCGTGAGTTCGTCGCCGTGTTCGCTGCCGCGCTGGGTGACGCAGCCGAAGCCCGCCCCGATCTCCACCGCTTTCACCGCGTTGATGCCCATCAGCGCGTAGGCGATCTCGGCGTCGAGGCGGTCAAATACCGGCTCACCCCAACCCACCGGCACGTTGGCGGCGACCACGGCGAGTTTGGCGCCGATGGAGTCGCCGGATTTGCGCAGATTGTCCATGTAGTCTTCGAGCTGGCCGACGTAGCTCGCATCGGCGACGAAGAAGGTGTTGCCGATCTCGGTGATTTCCGACCAGCTCTTGAACGGAATCTTGATTTCGCCGAGCTGTTCGAGATAGCCGCGCACGACCACGCCGTAATTTTCATGCAGCCATTTTTTGGCGATGGCGCCCGCCGCCACCCGTGCTGCGGTTTCGCGTGCCGAGGCGCGGCCGCCGCCGCGATGGTCGCGGATGCCGTATTTCTGCCAGTAGGTGTAGTCGGCATGGCCGGGACGGAAAGTCTCGGCGATGTTGCCGTAGTCCTTGCTGCGCTGGTCTTCGTTGCGGATCAGCAGCGCGATGGGGGTGCCGGTGGTCTTGCCTTCGAACACGCCGGAGAGGATTTCGACCGTATCTGATTCGCGGCGCTGGGTGACGTGGCGCGAGGTGCCGGGTTTGCGACGGTCGAGGTCGATCTGGAGGTCGGCTTCGCACAGTTCCATCCCCGGAGGACAACCGTCCACGATGCAGCCGATCGCCGCACCGTGCGATTCGCCGAAAGAGGTGACGGTGAACAGGGTGCCGAAAGTGTTTCCGGACATGGCTTTACCTCGCTTAATTGATGGCGCGAGTTTAACATAGCAGCCTGCCGAAAATTGCCGTGCATCTCGATACAACAAGGATGTGGGTCGGGTTTCAACCCGACATGTCGGACTGAAGTCCGACCCACAAAATACTCCTTGGACCGAGACGGTAAAACAAAAGAAAGTTGATCGATGCAAGCCATTCTCGCCACTGCCGCAGGCGGCACCGATGTCCTGCAACTAAAGGAAGTCCCGATGCCGGAACTGCCTTCGCCGCATCACATTCGCGTGAAACTCGCCGCCGCCGGAGTGAACCCGCTGGATACCAAACTGCGCGCCACGCCCGCTTACCATCCCGACAAGTTGCCCGCCATCCTCGGTTGCGACGGCGCGGGCGTCGTTGAGGAAATCGGCGCGCAAGTCACGCGTTTCAAGGTCGGCGATGCGGTGTATTTCTGCAATGGCGGCCTGGGCGATGAGCCGGGCAATTATGCCGAGTACACCACGCTGCGCGAGGCGTACTGCGCCCCAGCCCCGGCCAATCTTTCCCTGCAGGATGCCGCCGCGCTGCCGCTGGTGCTGATCACCGCCTGGGAAGCGCTGCTCGAACGCGCCGAACTCAAGGCCGGGCAAACCGTGTTGATCCACGCCGCCACCGGCGGGGTCGGCCATGTCGCACTGCAACTCGCGCATCACTTCGGCGCGCGCATCGCGGTGACGGTGGGTGACGACAAGAAGGCCGGACTGGCACACGGCCTCGGCGCGGAGAAGATCATCCGGTACAGGACGCAGGACTTCGTGCAGGAGACCTTGAGCTGGACGGAAGGACGCGGCGCAGATGTGGTATTCGATACGGTGGGCGGGGGTACTTTTTTGCACTCGCTCGATGCGGTACGCATTGGCGGCAAGGTGGTCAGCATCCTCGCCACGGCGATGAGCCAGGCCGATGTGCAGAAGGCGCGCCTGCGTAATCTCACGCTCGGTTTCGAGCTGATGCTCACGCCGCAGGTGATGAACCTGCACGACGAGCGCGTGCGCCAGCGCAAGATTCTGGAACAGGGCGCGGCGCTGGTGGAACAAGGCAAACTCGGCGTGCTGGTCTCGCACCGGCTGCCGCTGGCACAGGCGGCCGAGGCGCATCGGCTGATCGACGCGGGCGGCATGATCGGCAAGATCGTGCTGACGATGGAATGAACCGTGCTTATCCGGTTGTCACAGACATCTACCAGATGTAGTGATTCGTGATTTTGCGGAGTAAAGCTCGGCATAGGTCGGCGCGGAGACATCGCCCGCGATGCCTAGCAGAGAGCGAAAGGCGTTAAA
>Ga0210017_1004454_pt1 | contig 11467 bp, 8 predicted proteins | sample CryGeyCG2014_020_FD_183966 | JGI IMG/M metagenome (GOLD analysis project Ga0210017, IMG submission 183966) | Groundwater microbial communities from aquifer - Crystal Geyser CG08_land_8/20/14_0.20 (SPAdes) (version 2) | ecosystem: Environmental > Aquatic > Deep subsurface > Groundwater | place... | reverse complement strand
GCCACGATTGGACGCACGTTGAACGAGTGCGGAATTTGGCGTTGAAAATCGGCCGCAAAGAAAAGGCGGATTTGGGAATTTTAGAGATTGCCGCTTTGCTGCATGATATTTGCAAAAGCGATGAATTGCGCTGTAAAGGAAATTTTTGTCATGCGGAAAAAGGGGCAGAATTGGCTAAAGAAATACTCAAAAAATACGGAGTAGATGAGGACACGATAAGGCGTGTTGCGCATTGCATTGTTGCCCATAGGTATCGTAATAATCACAAACCAGAAACGATTGAGGCGAAGGTTTTATCTGACGCGGACAAGCTTGATGCGATTGGAGCGGTCGGAATAGCGCGTGATTTTGTTGCGGCTGGGTTTATCGGCACGCCAGTTCTTTATACCGGCACCGAAAAAAATCTGGCCAAAAGTAATGAAAAACACAGTTATTCCGATGCTGATACCGCAATATTAGAATACGAAGTTAAGCTTAAGCATCTGAAGAATATTATGTTCACGCGCGAAGGTAGGCGAATCGGCCGCGACAGACACAAATTTATGGAAAAGTTTTTCGAGAGATTCTGGGAAGAGGCGGGGGGAAAGAGGTAGGTGGCGCAGGGACTGTCAATTCGGGGACTGTCAATTCGGGGACTTGACAGACATTCCGAAGTTGTAATAAGATGTAGAGACGATGTTAATAAAGAAGATAATTAAACTTTTGATGAGTACTAACTTAATCAAGCCAACCAAGGAAAGCGGCTAGGAAACTGTCTGTACTATTTGTTTGTCTTACAAAGGCCGCTTTCGAGAGCGGCTATTTTTTAAATTCTTTTCCAAGAGGATGAGCCGGAGGCGATGGTCGATTGGCTAAAAAGAATTTAACCCACCGTAGCCCGTAGGGCGTAGGCGGGTGGCCGGGGTTACAAACTGTTGTTTTGAGCATAGGGAGGAATTAAGGAGATTCTTCGCTTCGCTCAGAATGACAAAATGGCAGTGAGTGATCGGACTTTGACAAAAGAATAAATGCCGTGAGCGCGCATTTGTTATCTGTGCGGCGCGGCATGCAGGTAAGTATTGCATTATATATCTAAGTAAGTAAGTGAATCACCTTAATAATTAATCATTAATCCGATTGGTATATTCTTACTAATCGGGACCAAATATTAAGGGCTTATGGTGGATGCCTTGACATCAAGAGGCGATGAAGGGCGTGGCGTGACTGCGATAAGCTTCGGGGAGGTGTCTAGCAACCTTTGATCCGGAGATTTCCGAATGGGGAAACCCAATTGAGCAAACCTCAATTATCCCGCAGCAATGCGAGGAGCGAACCCGCTGAAGTGAAACATCTCAGTAAGCGGAGGAAAAGAAAATAATATCAGCTTTGCTGATTCATTCCCTTAGTAGCGGCGAGCGAACGGGGAAGAGCCTAAACCAGTGCGAAGCACTGGAATTTTGAAGCTTGAATTTTGAATTATGAACGAATTTTTAATAATTTAATTTTTAATTAAACATTAAGATATTCTGATTTGAATCAAAATTCGAAATTAGAAATTCGAAATTCCGCTGCTTCGCAGTGGTGTTGCAAGGTAGTAACGTTCCGGAGCATCTCACACCTTATGAATTTTCACGAGGTGTGGGATTCATTCCGGAGGGAGTCCACAAAAATAAAGTTTACCCTGAGTTTATCGAGGGGCATTGTTAATCAAATCTCGCTGGAAAGCGGAACCAAAGAGGGTAATAGTCCCGTAGGTGAAAACAGCTTTATGCTCCTAGTTATTATTCTTAAGTACGGCGAGGCACGAAAACCTTGTCGGAAGCCGGCAGGACTACTCTGCCAAGGCTAAATACTCTTGATGATCGATAGTGAACTAGTACCGTGAGGGAAAGGTGAAAAATAGCCCGGTAAGGGCGGTGAAATAGATCTGAAACCATAAGCTTACAAAGACTCGGAGTCCTGTCGCTCTCGAGCGACGGGATGACGGGGTGCTTTTTGCAGAACGAGCCAACGAGTCCGAGTGCATAGCTTGTCTAAGTCCTATGGGACGGAGGCGAAGCGAAAGCGAGTGTTAAAAGCGCGTCGACATTTATTCGTCGTGCTGTGCGCTCGGGACCCGAAGCCAGAGCGAGCTTACCATGAGCAGGGTGAACCCCGCGTAAAAGTGGGGGGAGGCCCGCACCCGTTGGTCGTACAACGCCATGGGATGACTTGTGGTAAGAAGTGAAAAGCTAATCGAGCCTGGTAATAGCTGGTTCTCCCCGAAATAGCTTTAGGGCTAGCCTCGATTGATTGGCCGCGGAGGTAGAGCACTGAATGGATGCGGATGGTTTTTCCTACCGTATCCAAACAAACTCCGAATGCCGCGGTTTTCAAATCGGGAGTTAGACTACGGGGGCTAAGCTCCGTGGTCAAAAGGGAAACAGCCCAGATCATCATCTAAGGTCCCTAAATCGAACTAAGTGTGAAAGGAAGTGTCCTGACTTTGACAGGTAGGAGGTTGGCTTAGAAGCAGCCACCCTTTAAAGAGTGCGTAACAGCTCACTATTCTATTATGCCAGGGCGCGCCGAAGATGTATGGGACTAAGTTCGATACCGAAGATATGGGTCTGCCGTAAGCAGACATACACTAATTTAACTAATATATACACGAAATAAACGGACAGATTTTAGTTTTATTCGTTGGTATTGGTTTTTTTAGTGTATGCCCGCTGAAAGCAGGCGGTAGGGGAGCATTCCCGTTGCAGTGAAGGTTCGATGTGAGTCGGGCTGGAGCGGCGGGAAGCGAGAATGTTGGCATGAGTAACCACAATTCCGGTGAGAGACCGGAACACCGCAAGCCTAAGGTTTCCTTGGCAATGCTAGTCAACCAAGGGTTAGCCGGATCTAAGCGTGCTCCGCGCCTAGTTTGTTAGTTATACCCTCATAATGAGTGAGTGAAATTATGATCAACTAATGAACTGCGCGCGAAGCACGCGATGTGCAGCAGGTTAATATTCCTGCGCTTCCTTATTTTTTCGATGAAGTGACGGAGTTTAGTAGTCCGAGTGGTTTATTGGATTACCATTCTTTGCCTAAGGATGCTTATCAGGTAAATCCGGTAAGCGTTAAATCCAAGGGTTGAGAAAAGGTTGGTTTCGACCAACCGATTCGGATGAGCAAGCTTCCGAGAAAAGCTTCTAGAGTTAAGGATAAGGAACCCGTACCGAAAACCGACACAGGTGGGCGAGGCGAGTAGCCTAAGGTGAACGGGTGATTCCTCGTTAAGGAACTCGGCAAAATAGCGTTCGTAAGTTAGCGATAAGGACTCCCCGCAGCAATGCGGGGCGCAGCGAAAGACCCCTAGCGACTGTTTATCAAAAACACAGCTCCCTGCTTAACTCGCAAGAGGATGTATAGGGGGTGACGCCTGACCAGTGCTGGAATGTTAATGATGCCGGTTGCTGTTTGCTTTCGGGTGGATGGCGGCTGAGTGTCTGAAGCACCAGTAAACGTCCGCGGTAACTATAACCGTGTTAATGTAGCGAAATTCCTTGTCTGGTAAGTTCAGACCCGCATGAAAGGCGTAACGACTGGGGGACTGTCTCAACGAGGAGCCCGGTGAAAATGCAATGTCGGTAAAGATGCCGACTACCTGCGGCTAGACGAAAAGACCCCGGGAGCTTTACTATAGAGTGGTATTGAATTATGGGTTTAGATGCGTAGCGTAGCCGGGAGGCTTTGAAGCCCCATTTTCGGATGGGGTGGAGCCGCCAATGAAACACCGGCCTTCTGGGTCTATAATTCTAACTCCCCGCGTAAAAGCGGGGGAGACAGTGCCACTTGGGTAGTTTAAGTGGGGCGCTTGCCTCCTAAAGAGTAGCGGAGGCGCTTATAAGGTTGGCTAGGGCCGGATGGAAACCGGTCTGATAGCGTAAAGGCATAAGCCAGCTTTACTGCAAGACGTACATGTCGCGCTCATAAATTTTAATTTATGACGGCGTATTTTTTAATTAAGATGCGTTGAGTTGCGAAAGCAGAACTTAGTGAACCGACCGCTCTTCGTAGAAAGGCGGAAGATCATCAGACAAAAGCTACCCCGGGGATAACAGGCTGGTCGTGCCCAAGAGTCCATATCGACGGCACGGTTCGGCACCTCGATGTCGGCTCATCACATCCTGGAGGGGGAGCACCTTCCAAGGGTATGGCTGTTCGCCATTTAAAGTGGTACGTGAGCTGGGTTCAAACCGTCAACCAAAACTTGTTGCTGTTAAACAAGTTTGGCGGCTCCCGATAGCAATATCGGGATGCAAAAACTGACTCATATCGGTGAAATCCTAGTAGACATTCAACCTGTCGTATGCTAGGATAATACCGAGGGAAGTTTTAAATTATTTTGCGATGAAAAAGTTGTCTAGTGCTAGATTATCTTATATAGCCGGATTCCTTGATGGAGACGGAAGTGTGTATATCAAGCTGACAAAAAATAAAACTTATCGGTTTAAATATCAGGTAAGTTCTTATATTGTTTTTTATCAAAGTAGTATTAATATACAATTTCTTCAAAATCTTCAAAAAGAATTAAGTATTGGCTATGTAAGAAAAAGAAATGATGGAGTTTCGGAGTTTATTATAGGCGACGAGAAATCTCAATTAGAATTAATTGAGAAAATATTGCCCTACACGAAACTTAAACTGGAGCAGCTTCAATTGATGAAGAAAATATTGCGTAAAAAGAAATTTGTGAAATGCGCAGATGGCTTTCTGAAGCTTTGTGGACTAATTGATGGATATAAAAATCTCAATTATTCTAAAAAGCGATCTCAAAATAGTATTGAGGTTAGAAAAGTATTGGTGCAAAATAATTTAATAACCCCGTAGAGACTGTGGAAATATTACTAGTATTTCCCGATTCAATCGTAAATGGTTGGATAAAACGTCAGTACTCCAATTGAATTGGAGTGTGGTATAGTCCATGCCATTGGCAACAATGGAAAATTACGAGAATTTCGTAAATACATGCGTGAGACAGGTTGGTCTCCTATCTGCCGCAGGCGTTAGAAGTTTGAGGGAAGTCTTTCCTAGTACGAGAGGACCGGAAAGAACGAACCTCTGGTCTACCAGTTGTCCTGCCAAGGGCATTGCTGGGTAGCTAAGTTCGGACGGGATAAGCGCTGAAAGCATATAAGCGCGAAGCCTCTCCCGAGATTAGACTTCATAGATTCCTTGTAGATGACAAGGTTGATAGGCCATAGGTGGAAGCGCAGCAATGCGTGAAGCCGAGTGGTACTAATAAATCATTTTTGGTCCCGTTTAGTGGGAATATATGATTAAGAGATAAACATTTGGTGATTAGTGATCGGTTTTTTTCGATTTTTAAAAATCGCGTTCAGTTCATGGGGGCGATGCTGGAGTTGTTCTTTTCACCCTCCAAACTTTTTGAAAAGTTAGGAGGGCAAGTCCCGCCCACCTTTTTTCTCATTGTGGTTAAACAATGGGGGCGATGCTGGAGTTGTTTTCACCCGCCCACCTTTTTTCTCATTGTGGTTAAACAATGGGGGCGATGCTGGAGTTGTTCCACCTGATCCCATTCCGAACTCAGAAGTGAAATACTCCGAGGCCGATGATAGTATCGTCTTTACGATGCGAAAGTAGGTCGCCCCCTTTGTTTGATCGTAAAAAGGTGGATGGGCAAGCCTGATCCCATTCCGAACTCAGAAGTGAAATACTCCGAGGCCGATGATAGTATCGTCTTTACGATGCGAAAGTAGGTCGCCTCCGTGACATGAACGCGATTTTTTTATTCACAGCTTCGTATTGCAGGTTTTTTGCGGCGCATATATAATAAACGTATGTTACCGCGAACGAAACAAATTATTATTATCTTGGTTTATGTTTTAATTTTTTTGGCCATTGTGTTTGGCGTTTATTTTTTGTTTCTCAAACCGGCACCGACCTGTTCTGATGGCAAGCTGAATCAAGGCGAGGAGCAAAAAGATTGCGGAGGGCCGTGTCCGTCGTGCGAAATTAAAACGCTAAAAAGCATTAAAATCCTTTGGGTGAAAGCATTGCGCACTAGTGAGCAGAATTATGATCTGGTTGCTCGAATTGAAAATCCTAATCAGAATTACGGCCTTCGCAGTTTTGGTTATAAATTCAGCCTTTACGATTTGAATAATCAACTTGTTGCCGAGAAAGCAGGCAGCTCGTTTATTTTGCCGCGAGGCGAAAGGTATTTGCTCGAATTAAAAGTTCCCCTTGATGGTTCATTGGCAAAAGTGGTTTTGGATATAGACGAAAATGTTCGCTGGGAAAGGATTAAGGATTATTTGCCGCCGGAGATCAGCGTGTTTGATAAAAAATACGAAGTTTTGAAAAATGGAACCGTTTTTTCTCAAGCTTCGGCTAACATAAAAAACTCCAGCCGTTTTGATTATAAAAATGTCGGGGTGGCAGTTATCGTTTTTGGCAGCGATGGCGAGCCGATGGCGGTGAATTCCGCAAGTTTGGATTTGCTTGGTTCCGGCCAGGAAAGATATGTTTCTGTCCCGTGGTTTTTTGAGGTTCTCGGCACTGCGGCAAATCTTGATATAGAATCCGAAGTTAATATGTACATGCAACCCAATTAACCTGGGTGATTGGGATGGTAGATAAGCGGGTACGGCGTCTCCGGGCTACGACTATGAATCATTTCGTCCGTCACTATCTCAATATACTAAAGAAATTAGACTGGATTATGGTCGGCACTGTCGGCCTTATTTCTTTTTTCAGTCTTTTATCAATCTATAATTTAGAACGCGGCGGTCAAATTTTTTATTTTAGAAAACAATTAATTTTTATTGCGGTTGGATTTTTGTTGATGATTTCATTAAGCCTCTTCGATTACCGGTCGTTTAAAAGTTATTCTTCATTTACAATAATTCTTTATCTTATAACGTTGTTGGCCCTTTCCGCGGTTTTGTTGGTCGGACGCCGAATTAGAGGGACTGTTGGATGGTTTAGTTTTGGCGGTATCCACTTTGCGCCTGTCGAGATGGCGAAGCTGGCAGTTATTCTGCTTTTGGCAAAATATTTTTCTCTGCGCCATATCGAACTATACCGCATTCGCCATTTAGTTGCTTCTTTTTTTTACGCCGGCTTGCCGGTTTTTCTTGTGCTTTTGCAACCGGATCTGGGATCGGCCTTCATAATTTTAGTTATTTGGTTTGGCCTGGTGATAGTTTCCGGTATTCGGTTTCGTCATTTGGTAGTCATTCTCTTGATCGGAGCGATATGTTTTGGCGCGACTTGGGCGCTATTATTAAAAGATTATCAGAAAGAGCGAATTTTAACCTTTCTAAATCCGCAAAAAGATCCTTTGGGTTATAGTTATAATCTGATACAGTCTGTGATCGCTATTGGTTCCGGCCAGGTTTTGGGGAGGGGCTTGGATAACGCGACTCAAACCAGACTTCATTTTTTGCCCGAAGCGCATACCGATTTTATTTTCGCGGCGGCGGCGGAAGAATTTGGCTTTGTCGTTGTCGTTTTTTTGTTCGCTCTTTTTGCATTACTAGTTTATCGGATTATCAGAACGGGTATGTTTGCCCCTGATAATTTCGCAAAGCTTTTTTCTCTGGGCATTTCGTTAATGTTCCTTTGTCAAATCGTTATTAATGTTGGCATGAATATGGGATTGATGCCGATTATCGGCATCCCTTTGCCATTTATGAGTTACGGCGGCAGCGCCACCATGATTAATTTTATCGCCCTGGGAATTCTTCAGGGCATAAGGGTCAGAAGTTCACGGTTTTGAGTGTTTATATAAAAAAGTTGGATCATTTTGCCGAGGACAGACCTCGGCAAATATGGACCATTGCTTTCCTTTGGGGCGAATACGCCACCCGCCTGGCGTATTGGGCGAAAATAGGAGCTTGCGCTGATTCGTTCAGGACAGGCACGGCCAAACCAGTGTAGTCGAAGTGTCTAATGGAGAAAAAAATAATGAAGATAAAAGATTTACCAAAAATTGAACGGCCACGAGAGAAGCTCGAAAAATACGGGCCCGAGCGGCTTTCCGATTCCGAACTTTTGGCTATTCTTTTACGAACCGGAGGCAAGGGCATCAATGTCGTGGAATTATCCAGCAAGATTTTAAGAAAATTCAGCGGCGCGGGTTTGGCCAAAGCAACGGTTAAGGAATTAAAAAACACATTTGGCCTTGGAAGCGCGAAGGCGTGCGAAATCGCCGCCTGCTATGAACTTGGCCGCCGACACCTACAGAACAAGCAATCAGTTCTGCTTTTATCGCCAAAAGACGTATGGAATGAACTGAAAGATATTCGGGATCATAAAAAAGAACATTTCGTGATTTTCTTTTTGGATTCCAGAAATCAGGAAATCAAACGTGAAATTATTTCAGTCGGCACTCTTAACGCCAACCTTGTTCATCCACGAGAAGTTTTTGAGCCTGCCATTAAACACTCCGCCGCGCAAATCATAGTGGCGCACAATCACCCATCCGGCGACCCGGAACCCTCGGAGGATGATATGGAAATCACCAAAAGATTAGTAGAATCCGGAAAAATTTTAGGCATGGAAATAATTGATCACATAGTCGTTACCAAAAATAATTACGTCAGTCTGAAGGAGAAGGGGGTTATAAGCGAAAGGTCTTGACAGATGTCAACGTGTACATTAAAATGTACATATAAGTTATCTTTGTCATCCCGCGCTTGATACGGGATCCATAAAATCAACTAATACTGGATTCCTGCTTTCGCAGGAATGACAATTATTAATCAATGACTACAAAAAACACTTTACCGATTTCCGAGGCCAGAAAAAAAATATTTAAAATCGCCGAGGAAATCCAAAAACCAGGCAATTACTATACCTTAACCGAAAATGGCCGGCCTAAGGTTGTCTTGATGTCTGCCGAGGAATTTGAATCTTGGCAGGAGACGCTGGAGGTGATGCACGATTTTCCCGATTTGGACAAAGATATAAAAGAAGTGGATAGGGCGATTAAGACCGGAGAGTATAAAAAGTGGGCAACCCTAGATGATCTAATGGCTAAATATGGCTACGTCTTAGCCAATAAGGGCAAAAAGAAGTATGGCATGGGAAATAAAAATCAAAAAAAAGGCGCAAAAAGATCTCGATAAAATCCCCATTCAATATCAAAAAAAGATTTTGGCGGTTTTGCCAATAATCGCGGAGGATCCGTTTGTCGGAAAAAAATTAGATGGAGAATTGACGGGTCTTCACTCTTATCGAGTCTGGCCGTACAGGATAATCTATAAAATTTATAAAAACATTTTAGTGGTTATTATAATCCGTATCGGCCACCGGCAGGGGGTTTATTAAATTTTTATTCTTGCGTAAAGCGGTATTTAGTAGTAAAATAAAGGAAATCAGCTAAAAGAAATATAAAAAATGGACAAAAAACAACTTATAAAACAAATCGAAGACTTAAGAAAATCGCGGGTGATAACCTATTTAACCAGCGATCGGCAGGGGCCGATGAATGCCCGCGTCGCGATGGATATTATTCCGGTTATCAGCAAGCAGCTGCGCAAAATCGGTAAGACCGATAAAATAGATTTTTTTCTCTATAGCGCAGGCGGGGATACGATGGTTCCGTGGCGCCTGGTTTCGATGATGCGCGAGTATTGCAACAAGTTTTCGGTTTTAATTCCTTATAAGGCCCATAGCGCCGCGACTATGATTTCTTTAGGCGCCGATGAGATTGTCATGAGCGATTTATCCGAACTTTCGCCGATTGACCCTTCAACCGCTAATGTCTTTAATCCGCCGGATCCGCAAAATCCGCAAAATAAGATTCCAATTTCGGTGGAAGACGTGATGGCCTATTTTGATCTGGCTAAAAACAAGTTTGGCATTAAAAACGACGAGGATTTGGCAAAAATCTTTAATAAATTTGTGGAAGCCAACCCGCAAATCCATCCTTTGTCTCTGGGTAATGTCAACCGGACGCATAATCTAATTAGGATTTTGGCCAAACGGCTTTTGAAGAGCCATAAGTCGCCGATGCGGGAAGAGAAAATTGAAAAAATTGTTGACGACTTTACCGAAAAACTTTATTCGCACCAGTATTTCATTGGCAGAAAAGAAGCCAAAGAAGACCTTGGACTTGAAAATGTTGTGTTCGCGGATGAAAATTTAGCCAAGGCGATGACTGATTTGTATGAAGAATACGCCAAGGAAATGGAGCTTGGAGCGATGTGGAATCCGGAAATTGAACTTGGCCCAAACGCCGCGCAAAATCGAAAATCATACAAAATTGCCTTTATCGAAAGCGCCGATGTTTCCAACCGTTTTGAATTGACGCTTGATTATAAGAAACAGCAGGCAAACGTTATGCAGCAGACCCCCCAAGGCCCAATTCAGGTATCGCAAGAGCAAATCAATTTCCGGCCGGTGGGACAAGGGTGGAAGTAAAAATGAGAAAGAAAAATCCAAAAACTAAAATTGCCATATTTGAAGGACGGCGAATTCGTCGGCATTGGGATGAAAAATCCGAAAAGTGGTATTTTTCAGTGGTGGATGTTATCGCGGCTTTGACAAATCAACCAGAACATAAAAAGGCGCAAAGTTATTGGACCACGCTTAAAAATCGTTTAAAAGAGGAAGGAAGCGAGGTCATCACAAAATGTGACCAACTGAAAATGCGGGCGTGCGATTAGCAATTATAATTTTAAATTAGCACGAGAGCAGAAGAAGTTAAAAAACTAAAAAATGAAAGACATAGATATTTTATATTACGATGCTATGGATCTGCTTGACGACGGACGAAGCGGCGCCAAAAAGGCGGAAAAACTGCTTATGAAAGCGCTCGAAATAGATTCACATTACCCGCAAACCTATATTGGGTTAGTCTGTGTTTACGGAGCGCTTAAAAACAAAAAGAAGGCAGGGGAGTCTATTAAAAACGCCTACAACGAGACGATCAAAAAATTTCCGAAATGGCCGAAAGAAATGCCGTGGGGCGACATGGACAACCGGGCGTATATGAGAGCTATTCAATATCGGGCGGATTTGTACGCCGACGAGGGCGAAAAAGAAATGGCCATAGAATTATACCGATTGCTTTTGCGTTTGAATCCGAATGATAATCAGGGTGTTAGATACACCGTCTCGGGGGTGTATGCCGGAATCAGCGGCGAAGAAATAAATGAGATGTTTGATGAGGGAAACGAGAAGCAGAATTGGGATAAACTGGAAAATCTGGTGAAAAAACAAAACGCCAAACACAAATTTTGGAAAGAGCCGAAATATTAAAAATTAAATTCTGCCCAATCCAAGCGCCGCAAGAACAAATTAACTTCCGGCCGGTGGGACGGGGGTGGAAGTAATTGATTGCATAATGCCAGATACATCCTGGACTCCTTGAGGCCGTAATCTCATGGCGTTCCACAACCACTGGCATTGCAAGTATACCGGCATCAAAGGATTTTTGACCGTCTACGAAGATGGTTTAAGATACCGGTATATGATTACAGCTAAA
>Ga0210017_1004446_pt1 | contig 11480 bp, 12 predicted proteins | sample CryGeyCG2014_020_FD_183966 | JGI IMG/M metagenome (GOLD analysis project Ga0210017, IMG submission 183966) | Groundwater microbial communities from aquifer - Crystal Geyser CG08_land_8/20/14_0.20 (SPAdes) (version 2) | ecosystem: Environmental > Aquatic > Deep subsurface > Groundwater | place... | reverse complement strand
ATGGGATTACAAAAACCAGCCCCCGGAGTTGTGGGACCAGTTCAAGTCAAAACAGTCTGATGAAGAGCATATAAGGGTTCATCCGCTTTTGCACTGGACTGAACTAAATATATGGGAATATATCAAAAGAGAAAATATTCCAATAACTGACCTATACTTTGCAAAGAATGGAAAACGCTACAGGAGCATCGGATGTGAATGCTGCTGCAGCCCTATTGATTCCGATGCTGACAATATAGACAAGATAATTCATGAGCTTAAAACAACAAACACATCTGAAAGGGCAGGCCGTGCACAGGACAAGGAATCAGTTTATATGATGCAAAAACTGAGAAGCCTTGGATATATGTAAAATGATATTTGAACTTGCTTTAGGAATGGGAATAACAATTGTAATAATAGCATTCTTAGCTGAATATATAGACTCAACTTTAGGAATGGGGTATGGAACAATACTTACTCCTTTACTATTGATATTTGGCTTTAATCCTCTTCAGGTTGTTCCTGCTGTTCTGCTTTCGGAATTAATAACTGGATTATTAGCTGGCTTTACACACCATAAGGCAGGAAATGTTAATTTTAAGCCAAAATCAACAAACATAAGATACATAATAAAAAAATTAAAAGAGCTTGGATATGCTGAAACATTTCGCCGTGGCGTTCCAATACACTTAAAGATTGCCCTGGTGCTGGCTGCATGCAGCATCATCGGGACAATTGCTGCTGTGTTCATAGCAGTAAGCATATCTAAATTCTGGCTTAAGCTTTACATAGGAGTATTGGTTACAGTTATTGGGGTGGTGATATTGTTCACATTAAACAAAAATTACAAATTCAGCTGGAAAAAAATTCTCGGACTTGGGTTTATTGCATCCTTTAATAAGGGACTGTCAGGAGGAGGCTATGGCCCTGTAGTTACAGGAGGCCAGCTGTTGTCAGGAGTAAAAGGAAGAAATGCAGTTGGAATAACATCATTAGCAGAGGGTTTGACATGCGCAGTAGGAGTAGCAGCATATTTCCTTACAAAATCAATTATTGACTGGAGATTAGCTCCATACTTAATCATTGGAGCAGTGCTTTCAGTCCCATTATCCGCTCTTACTGTAAAAAAGATGAATACAAAAAAATTAACAGTCATAATTGGAATAACAACATTGTTTTTGGGATTATTTACAATAATACAAACAATAACCAACTAAAATGGAAAATATGAATATAGTTTTTGTAGGCCACGTGGACCATGGAAAGTCAACTCTTATTGGAAGGCTCCTTTATGATACAAACAGTTTGCCTCCTGATAAAGTTGAGGAAGTTAAAAAAACATGCGAAGCTCTTGGAAAAGATATGGAATTTGGATTCATATTGGACCATTTGCAGGAGGAAAGGGAGCAGGGCATAACTATTGACACATGCCAGATTTTCTTTAAGACACCTAAAAGAAACTATGTGATAATTGATGCACCCGGCCATGTTGAGTTCATAAAAAACATGATAACAGGCGCTTCGCAGGCAGAGGCAGCAATACTAATAATTGATGCAAATGAAGGTGTAAAAGAGCAGACAAAAAGGCATGCATACATCCTTGGTATGCTTGGATTAAAGCAAATCATAGTTCTCATAAACAAGATGGATTTAGTTGATTATAAAGAGGAGAGATTTAATGAAGTTAAACAGGATATTGCCCTTTTCTTTGAAAAACTCAATCTAAAGCCATCATACACAATCCCTGTAGCTGCAAAATATGGAGAAAATATAGCAAAAGAATCAAAAAAAATGGTCTGGTACAAAGGAAAAACATTCCTTAACTGCCTCGACACATTCAATATAAGGGAAAACAGCTCTGACAAGGCATTAAGATTTCCAATACAGGATGCATATAAGATTGATGATAAAAGAATATTTGCCGGAAGAATTGAATCAGGAACAATAAGGCAGGGTGATGAAATTACAATCCTTCCGCAAAACACAAAAACAAAAGTTAAGTCTGTTGAAAAGTTCCTTGAAAAGCCTACAATGGCAGAAGCAGGAGAGAGCATTGGGATAACAACAGAGGACCCATTATTTATTGAAAGAGGGAATATTGTCTGCAATGGAAGCCTGCCAATGGTTACAGACAGGATAAAGGCAAATGTTTTCTGGATGTCTAAAAAAGACTTTAATATTAATGAGATAATAACCCTAAAAATTGCTACACAGGAAGTTTCTGCTAAAATTGAGAAAATAGAAAAAAAGATTAACTCATCAACACTTGAAGAGATTAAAGAAGATATTGATACGCTGAGAAACAATGAAGTAGGAACAATGATTATAAAAACATTGAGCCCTATTGTGGTAGATGACTTTAACTATGTTCCTGAGCTTGGAAGGTTTGTCTTTGAGAAAAACATGATAACCTCTGCCGGAGGTATAATCACCCATATTGAAGAAAAATAATAAAAGTATTTACCTTATTAACTCATAAATCTTAATATATTTCTCAATAATATTATTCCATTCAAAATTCTTTTTAACTATCTCCCTTACTCTTTTTCCAAACATTATTCTTTTGTTTTTGTCTGATAACTCTTTAATATATTCTGCAATCTCTTTGGGATTGTCCGGTCCAACAATAAAGCCAGTCTTACCATCCTTCACAATATCATTAGCTACCCCAACTTTTGTTGAGATTACAGGAAGCCCTGCAGCTCCTGCTTCAAGCATTGTCTGGCCAAAGTTTTCATAAAAAGATGTGTACACAAAAATATCTGATTCTTTATAATAGCTGATTAGCTCTTTTCCGTATTTTGGACCTGTAAACTCAATATTAAGCCCTTTTGCAAGGTTTTTCAACTCATCAACATAGCCGGTTTTAGAGGTTTCTGAGCTCTTTGCCTCTCCCCCGACTATTGTAAGCTTTACATCTTTTAAAAGTTTCATTGCTTTTATTATCGGCTCCAGATTCCTGTTTCTTGCTATTCTTCCAACAAATAACAGATTAATAACAGAAGAATCCTTTTTAGCAGGCTCATAATCCTTAATATTAATCCCGACTGGAATTGTTCTCAAATTTTCTTTTTTAACTCCAAATTCCAATGCTTCCTTATACTCCTGTTTTGTTGCAGCAACAACCATGTCTGCTTTTTTAACAACTTTTTTCAAAGTTAATAAATCATAAGCATAATAAGGCAGTCTTGAAGCAAGACCCATATTAAAGTTTTTGTAAGCCAAAAGGTTTCCATGAGTGTTTATCACAAAAGGCTTTTTCATTTTTTTTGCCATTTTGTAGCCTAAAGAAGACTGGTAAGAGCGGTAGTTGTGGCTGTGAACAATATCAAAATTCTCCCTTTCAAAAGCTTTTTTCATAGAGGGTGTAAAGCAATATTTCATAATTTTTCTTTGAACCTTAAACCTTCTTACAAGCACCTCACCAAAATACTCGCTTGCCTTTGCATTCTTTACATTAAAATCAGTTGTAAATATAGGAGATTCCACACCTTTCTTATAAAGCCCTTCAGATATCTTAAAGGCCTGGTTAGCAGGCCCGGTAACATACGGATAAAAGGATTCAATTGTTCTTATGACTCTCATATAATAATACCCAGAACTATTAATATATAATTATTGTGTTTTCAAAAAAGCAAGTTATCAAAGAGCTTAAGTTAAATCAGCTATAAATTTCACTAAAAAAGTAACTTTCGAAGACTATCGAAACATTTATAAATAAAGAAATATTTTATCGAAATATGAAGAAAACAGAAATAATTTACAGGGAAGTATTATTTGATATAACTGAAAACAAAAGAAATAGATTTACACAGCTTGAGCTGTCTAAAAAATTAAATGTTTCCCTAAGCACAGTTAACAATGCATTAAAACCGCTTGATAAAATAGGAGGAATAAGCATCGAAAAAAGATTTTTTAGTATAAGAGATTTAGAGAAAATACTAATCTTCTGGGCAACCAAGAGAAATCTTGACAAAGACATTATTTATAAAACAAATGTTAATCTACCAATCCAGGATATTGAGAAAAACCTGCCTTCAAAGATTATTTACACAGCATATTCTGCATATAAGTTTAAATTTAATGATGTGCCTGCAGATTACAGCGAGGTTATTGTTTATGCTGATGATGCTGAAGATATTCAAAAAAGGTTTCCTTTAAAAAAAGGGCATGCAAATTTAATTGTACTTAAAAAAGACAAAGAAATAGACGGATTAGCTAAGGATAATACTGCACCATCAGCACAGGTATATGTCGATCTATGGAACCTTGGAACCTGGTATGCAAAAGAATTTTTAAAGGCACTAGAACAAAGGATTTTAAAAAGGTAAAAAATGGAGTTTTGGCCGGAATTATTGACAAAGGCAAGCTGGGAGAGATTAGTTTTGCTGAAAAAAGAATTTAAATTCATACTTATAGGCGGATGGGCAGCTTATCTTCACACAGGCCTGCATAAGTCAAAAGATATTGATATTATTGTTGATTATGATGTTTTAAAGAAGCTGGAACAAAAATATGATTTAATTAAAAACAACAATCTTAAAAAATATGAGATAAAATCTGGAAAATTTGATATTGATATTTATGTTCCATACTTCTCAAACTTAGCAATTCCTTTAGAGGATTTAAGCAACCAGATAATTATGATAAAAGGAATTAATACCCTGGGGGCAGAGCCTCTTCTGATATTAAAGCAGGGTGCTGAGCTTGACAGGAGAAACAGCATTAAGGGAGAGAAAGATGCAATTGATATTATTACTATCATATTACGTTCAGATATTAATTGGAAAACCTACACAAACCTGCTTAAGAAATACAAGAAAGAAAAATTCAAAGAGGAACTTACATTTATCATAAACAATTTTTCAGACAAGAACATTCATTATTTAGAGATTAATTTTAATGAATTCAAGAAATGGAAAAAGAAAATTATTGAGTCATTAAAAAGATTATAATTGGATTTTTCTTATTGGCTTTGCAGGCACTCCAACAACTATGGGTCTTATGGTTTTTATTTATCTTTATTTAAAATTAGTAATATATAATTATTGTGTTTTCAGATTTGTTTAATAAAAACATATATAAAGATAATAACATATCGATACTATATGGAGATTAAAAAAGGAAAAATCATTCTTGAAAAGGAACTTAATAATCTTGATAAGCTTGTAATAGACTTTGTTAATATTTTAAAAAACTATTCTGAATATGTACTTGTTTCAGGATATGTTTCAATATTATTTGGCAGGAGCAGGATATCTGAAGATATAGACCTATTAATACCAAAAATGAATTTTGAAAAGTTCAGCCAGTTATACAACAGCATGAAAGAAAAATTTTGGTGCCTTAATGTAGATGATAAAGATGAATTATTTGATATGCTTAAGAAAGGTCATTCAATACGCTTTGCAAGAAAGAATAAGGTAATACCCAACATGGAAATTAAGTTTATTAAAAATATTATTGACAATGAAGCCCTTAAAGAAAAAATAAAAGTAGAGATAGGAAAAAATACCCTTTTTATATCTTCAATTGAACTGCAAATTGTCTATAAAGAAAGGATTTTAGGAAGCCTAAAAGACAATGAGGATGCGCTTCATTTAAGAGAAGTTTTTAAAGAATCTATTAAAAAAGAAAGAATTAAATATTACGAAAAAATAATACAGAACTATGCAGGATAAGACAAATAAGCAGGACAGGGAATGGATGATAAAATACTGGGCTAATTATATCAGGACTCATTCTGATAAAGACTGGTCAAGGCAGCAGAAAGAGCTTATTGATTCCTTGATTTCTTAATTGCCTTTAATATAATTATTGTGTTTTCAAATAAAGGTTTATTGTATTGCTCTAATAACCTCTTCAATAGGGGCCCCCCTGTTTGCAAAGAAATGCAAGCTTGGAGCACCATTCTCAAGAAGATTTTTACATTGGTTAACACAACAATCTATTCCAGCTTTTCTTATATCCTTTTCATTATATCTGCATTTTTCAATAATATCTTTAAGTTCCTTTGGAATTGAGCATCCAAAAACCTCTGGTAGTTTTTCCAGATGTGCATACAGGGAAATAGGAAAAATTCCAGGAATAATTGGAATATCTATTCCAGCTTTTCTTGCATTATCTAAAAAATTAAAATAAACCTTGTTGTCAAAGAATAGCTGTGTAACAAGATAGTCAGCTCCTGCATCAACCTTCGCTTTTGTCCATTCTATGTTTTTATATGGTGGTTGTGATTTATAATAACCCTCTGGATAACATGCTGCACCAATGCAAAAGTCAATGGATTTACCTTCTATTCCTTCTAAATATCTGCCTAATTTAAGATTACTAGTTTGCTTAATTAAATCCTTTGCATGAGAATGACCCCCTCTTTTTAGTTTGAATTCTGTGAATTTTCCATTTAGTTTTCGAGGATCTCCCCTTAAAGCCATTAAATTTTCAATACCTAGATCATTATTAAATTTAATCAAAGCTTTCTGAGCACCATATTTTGTAAATTCTGTGCAGATTACATGGGGAACAGGTTCTATGCTTGCTCCATACTTTTTTATAATTGCTCTGGTAATTCTACCAGTGCCAGGCCTTTTCCTTTGATAAAATAAATCTCCATTTTCATTTTTAATAATATCTTTTGGGTGGTATGTTATGTTAATGTAATTTATTTTTAATTCAACAAGAGGATATATGGTTTTCCATACATCATTTATGCTCTTTCCAAGAAGAGGAGGCTCTATCTCTACTGAAATGGCCTTTCCTTTTTTTTCTTTTATTATATCTGTAACCCTCATTTTTAATAGCTCTAATAGAAATAGCTATATAAAAATTCCTGAAAGAAATATTCTTATATGAATAAAATTATATAACTTAAATTCTATTAAGAATATCAAACTTTAGAATTATACTACTTCAATAAAACTTATTGCATTGGTTTTACTATTTTGTCTATGGTGTCATATTTTCCTATATGACGAGGGTCTACAATCACTTTTTCTATTTCCAAATGAACCCTTGTGGGTTTTACTTTTTCTTTAAAATAGTTATATGCATTTATTCCATCCTTAGGCCCCCTGCAGCTGTAAAGACTAAAAACTATTGTTCCATATTCAGGGAAGGTATGAAGTGAGGCCTCTGACTCAGCAAGTATTGTAAATAAGGTAACTCCATAGGGTTCGAAATCATGTCTTAATTTTTCTAAAATGTTGAAATTGTCTTCTTTAAGTGCGCTGTAAAATATCTCCTCAAGCTTTGTGTTGTCTTTTACCAGTTTTGGGTTTATTTCATACATACGAGAGAAGATTTTGTTTCCTATTGGAGGACTTTTATAGTCTTCTTTCTCTTTTTCTGCGAATTCCTTTTTTGATGCCATATTCCCTTCCATTTTTAGATAATATATTAACATTTATATCTTTCTTATCTCTTTTGCAGGCACTCCTACAACTATTGTTCTTTCTTCAACATCTTTTGTAACTACTGCTCCTGCTCCAACTATTGCCTTTTCATTTATTGTTATGCCTGGCAGTATGACTGCGTTGTTGCCTATGAAGCACTGCTTTTTTAATGTGATTTGCTTTGCTATCATCTCTTTTCCCAGAACATTCATAAAAGAGCCATCGTGCGAGGAAATCATTGCAGAGCCGGCTATTGTGACATTATCCTCAATTATTACTGGAGCATAATATGCCTCAATAAAAGCCCTGTTGTTTATGTTGCAGTTCTTTCCTATGTGAATTTTTTTTCCTGTCATTAATGCCTGGTAACCGATGTGAGTTCCTTCTCCAACTGTTAATTCTTCTGCTGTTATTGCAACACCTAATGAGAAAAATACATTATCACCAATCTTTATTTTTTTGTAATTATTGCTTATTATAACAGACTGAGAGCCAAAGAAAACATTTTTGCCAATAGTTGCCCCCATTATCCTATACAAAAGTTTCTTAAAGCCTGAGAAAGGGCAGAACATTGCAAGGCCAATAAAAATCTTGTTTTTAAACCTAATATTCTTTATATCCCGCGGATCACCTGATTTTTCCATAACAAAAAGGAATAACCTGCACTTTTAATATTTTGCGGGTTTTGTCTAATTTAATCTAAAAAAGAAAATTTATTAAACTCCAAAAATAAATAACCATTCTATGAAAGAGGAAAGGCCAATGATATATGAAAAATATCCTTTATGGATGGTTGCTGTTGTAAATATTCTGACGCTTGCTGTTTATGTTGCAGGGGCTTATATAATGTTTAAACTAAGCCTGATTACAGGGATTCTTTATGTAATATACGTTCTTATCCTTGAGTTCCAGCTTTATAAAAACGCATGCACATGTTGCTGCTATTACGGCAAATTATGCGCTTTTGGCAAAGGCGCAATAGCTTCAGTATTTTTCAAAAAAGGAAATCCTAAAAAATTTGGTGAAAGAGAAATCAATTTTAAGGATTTAATTCCTCAACTAATGGTAGTTCTTATTCCATTAACTGTGGGAGTAGCCCTTCTTTTCTCAAGGGGTTTTAATCTTTTAATTCTTATAGCTATGATTTATCCTGTTTTATCATGGGTCTGCCTTAACCAGATTATCTATGGAAAGATTGCATGCCCACACTGCAAGCAGGGCACTATCTGCTGTCAGGCACTTAAATTCTTTTCAAAAAAGAAAAAATAAGTAATATGAATTATTGATGTTGTGTAAAATTTCAAAGCCTTATTTTTTATTTAAATTCTTTTGTATACGCATCATCTGGATGTTCAGTAAGAAGTTCATTCAAATATTGTTGTGTAAGATTAGAATCACCTATTCTTTTACTACTCTTAATTGCAGTAGCAAGTATTGGTGTATAAAACATAGTTGTAGTAAGCGCATTTTCTTTTGCATATTTTGTTATTTCAATTACATTGGAATCTTTACCTTCTTTGTAATATGTCAAACATGCATTTATTAACCATAAACTTTTCGAGTCATCAGAATCTGTTAGATGTGCGGCTTTTTCATAAGCCATAGCTGCTTCTAAGTTGTTTTTTAATCCTTTTAAATTTTCTGCTTTTCCTGCCATCAATTCTGCTATTTTCTGGTTATCGGTTTCCTCCACTAATAGACCATCTATCAATTGGTTTGATTTAATATATCCACCACGAGTACCTAACAGATGGAAAAATTTAAATTCAAAATAATCTGGATTAACATGTTCAGTGGTTGCTTCTAATTTCTCGCCATTATCAGCAAAAGTAGGATCAATATGTGTACAATGAATCTCATTTGTTGATATGCCAACCACAACTGTAACCCAAGCATGATTAGGGAGTTCACCACCAATATCCCTTGTTAAGTATACATTCTTATTTTTTGGATTTGAGTTCATGCTTTTGAGAAAATTATATGTTGCTATTGTTAAATCTGCATATTTATCACAATCACCTTTCCCTAAATAAAAATAATGATCAATTGGTAGATTAGCCCCATGTTTTTTTATAAAAACAGGATCGCTGTCAACGTAATCATAAGTCAATTTTTCTTCAACAATTTCTGCAGAAAGTTTAATTAGTTCCGAGGATTCTAACACATCTATTTTTTGTTTTGAGTATCCTAATTCTTCAGCAACTTTTAATATCTCACAATTAAATTCTCTAAGATAAGAAATCTTAGTAGATCTATCGGATAAATGTTCTATTAAATTTTCTAAACTATTAGGAATGCGAACCTTATCTGAGGGAATATTAAGCTGAGACATTTTTGAGAAATCAAAATACTGGGCACTTGATGGTTCTTTGAATTTGCGGGGATAATTATGTCCTAAAGACCATCCCAAAAATCCTGCAAGAACTGGTAATAATGTCCAAGTAATGATTTTTTGATATAATTTCATTTTAATACCTTTCTAGAATAAATAACCTGTTTATAAACCTTTCTATTTTTGGTTACTAATAAGTAGTAAATCTTAAAATTAGTTTTCTATTACTTCTTAACCAGATAATTCCCAATGGCCAGCCAATTCAAACCGCTGTTCTCCAGAGTGCTGATGGCCACCTCAGGAGTTCCAATCAAGGGAGAGCCATGCAGATTAAAAGAAGTATTCAATACGGCCCCAATTCCTGTCTTGGCCTCAAAGGTCTCAATTATCTTCTTATAGCCAGGATTCCACTCATTTACTATCTGCGGCCTTGCTGTCTTGTCAAATGGGTGTGTTCCTGCAATTATATCATCAACCTTATCAGTTGTGTCAAAGGCCTCTATCATATAAGGCGCAAACTTTGGATTAATAAGATAATCTTTCATTCTTTTCTCTAAAATAGAAACAGCAAAAGGCATCCAGAAATCACGCTGCTTGATTGCAAAATTGACTTTGCCAATAACTTTTAAGTCGCGGGGATCAGCTAATATGCTTCTGTTTCCCAAAGCACGCGGGCCCCATTCAACACGGCCAGTGCATCTTGCAATTATGTTTCCCTTGGCAATCATCTCTCCAATTTCCTCGTCGATGTTGTCAATAAAGCTTGCTTTCTTCAGCAATCCTTTCTTCTTCAATAAATCCTTGACATAATCATTTGAATATTCCATTCCGTAATAGACATCCTTTACTTCTTTTCTGACTGGCTTTATCCCGTTTGCCTCGCAATACCTGTTGTAAGCCTCTAAAGCAGCTCCAACAGGCGTTCCGCTGTCATCAGAAGCAGGATAGAAAAAAGCAGAATCAACCTCAGGCATGTCTCTAATTACTTTATTAGCTTTAACATTAAGTGCAGAACCGCCTGCGAAAACAACATCATGTATATCTGTTTTTTTAATAGCAGCCCTAACCCATTTTTCCATAAGCTCATCAAAATACTGCTGGCATGCAGCAGAAACATTATCAAACCTCTGCCCAGCAAGCATCTTAATTAATTTTTTCTGTATGTAAACACCGCATGCTCCAATAGTGTTCTGGAACTCAAGAGGCTTTTTAGGGTTAATCCTTATTATCTTTTTGATTTCATTAATGCAGTACTCTGCCCTGCCATATGGTGCCATTCCCATAACCTTAAACTCGTGTTCCCATGGCTTCATTCCCAAATAACGGGTTATCTCGCTGTACATGACATTGCTTAAGCTGTCATAATATGTTGAAGAGGCAATTCTCCTGATTTTATTCCCTACTCCAATATTAACTGTAGATGAAAGCCCATCGCCTGCTCCATCTGCTGTAAACACCAGCGCTTTCTTATGCTTTGTAGAATAAAAAGCGCAGGCAGCATGTGCTTTCTGGTGCTCAACAAATACAATTTCTTTATTACTTATACCAAGAGATAAAAATATCCTATTGAGTTTCTGCATTGGCCTAAATTTATGTAGAATCTTTACATAAAAGCTTGAGAATGAATGACCATGAAGTAAAGGTGATAATCTCATGAATAATTTAACCCTTAAAGGCATCTCTTTCAAAGGAGCATATACTCTATTAAGGCTGACCATTGCAATAACATTAATATCATGCGGATGAATTTTTGCTATCTTAAAAACTTCTTTTAT
>Ga0210017_1004442_pt1 | contig 11482 bp, 12 predicted proteins | sample CryGeyCG2014_020_FD_183966 | JGI IMG/M metagenome (GOLD analysis project Ga0210017, IMG submission 183966) | Groundwater microbial communities from aquifer - Crystal Geyser CG08_land_8/20/14_0.20 (SPAdes) (version 2) | ecosystem: Environmental > Aquatic > Deep subsurface > Groundwater | place... | reverse complement strand
GGACTTCAATTCCCTTGTTTTGTAATTCTTGATAAATCTTTTCTCCTGAAAGTTTTAGGTTTTTAGTTTTCAGTTCAATGAGATGGACCTGATAAGGCGCAATTTCTTTCGGCCAAATAATCCCCTGTTTATCATGATGAGCTTCAATGATACTTGCCATTAACCTCCCCAAGCCAATCCCATAACAACCCATCCAAATCAATTTCTTGTTGCCTTTTCTGTCAGTAAAATAAACCTTCATTGTTTTTGAATATTTTGTCCCTAGCTTAAATACATGCCCATTCTCAATCACTCGACCATTTTTTAGCAAAGATTGACATTTAGGACACTTTTTCAACTCCTCTTTACTGGTAGCAAAGTCACATTTAGGACAAAAGACTATCCTATCCTCACCTGTTTGGCAAAGCATCATAAATTCATGGGAAACATCGCCGCCAATTGTCCCGGATGAAGCCTCTACTACCTTAATAATAAAACCGCAGCGGTTAAAAATCTTTTTGTAGGCTTTAATTACTTTTTGATAATATTCATCTAAATCTTTTTTATCGGTATGGAAAGAATACAAATCCTTCATCATAAATTCTCTTACCCGCAGTAAACCACTGGTAGCTCGAATTTCATTGCGAAACTTATTTTGTATCTGATAAAGATATAAAGGTAAATCTTTATAGGATTTTATAAATTTTCTGGCTAAATCAGTCATCACCTCTTCATGAGTTGAACCTAAGGCATACTCTTTTTGATGCTGGTCTTTGAGGACAAAAAGGGGTGGGTCCATGGAATCCCAACGTTGGGATTCCTGCCATAAAGATTTAGGTTGAAGAGTCGGCAGAAGTAGTTCCTGCCCTCCAATCCCATTCATCTCCTCTCGAATAATATTTTCAATCTTCTGATGAACCTGCCAGCCTAAAGGCAGAAAGGAATAAATTCCGGCGGCCAGCTGGTCAATAAAACCACCTTTCACAAGATATTGATGAGAAATTGTCTCGGCCCCTTTGGGGGCGGTTCCTTTTAAGGTTTTACCAAAAAGCTTGGAATATCTCATTAATTTATTATATTACCTTCTGTTTAAAAGAATTAAAATGGCCAGATTTTAAGCAACCATTGACCAATCTTATCCCAACCAATCATTCTTTTAATGTCATTAAAGGTGATTAAAATAATCAAACAGAATAAGAAAACAATACCAATGGTATTGATAATGGCTTCCATGGCCGGATTTGATTTGCGCCTGAAAAGGCCTTCATAAATGAAAATGTAAAACAAGCGGCCGCCGTCTAAGGCCGGTAAAGGCAGGAGATTAATGACTGCCAAGTTAATGGAGAGAATACCGATAAACTGCAAAACATTCAAAAAGCCGGTTTGAGCCACCAGTCCGGTAATTTGAAAAATCCCCACTGGTCCGGCCACATCTTGAGGAATAACTCCCTTAGCAAAGAGATTAAAAAACATCCCTGCCAAGGCTTTAATAATTAAAACCAGCCAAGCAAGGGCTTCTTTGCTGCCTTCGACCATTCCCCGAAAAGGCATCTGCCAAAGCGGATATTTCTTCATCTCCATATCAGAAATAATCACCCCTAACGGACCTTCTTGTGCCGGCGGATTTTCCCGGGGAACAACCCATAAAAGAAGCTTGCCTTCCTGACAAGAAAAAGCAGGCTGGCTTTCTTTCCCAATCATGCCGCCAAAAACTTGAGTTTCGCAAGGATTGTCTTTTTCTCTTTCAATCGTCAAAAGAAGTTGTTGGCCTTTCCCTTTCTCAATCAACTCGATAAAAGCCTGACTATCTTTTAAGGTTTTATCATCAATCTTTAAAACCTTGTCATTTTCTTTCAAGCCGCTTTGAGCCGCTGGCGAACCAGGAATAACCCCTAAGATTTTTACTTTGTCGGTTTTGGTGGGGATGCCGGAAAAGGAGTAAACAACGGTGAAGACAACAATCGCCAACAGGAAATTAAAAAAGACGCCGGCCAAAAGAACCAGACTTCTGGTTTTTTTGTTTTTTTGGCAAAAAGCATCCTGGCTCTTGATTTTTTTATCCGCCTGTTCGCCATAAAGCCTGACGAAACCGCCAAAAGGCAGCCAATTAAGAGAGTAAATTGTCCCTCTGAATTTTTTGCCGAAAAGCCGCGGCGGATAACCAAAACCAAATTCTTCGACTTTAATGCCGGCCTTTTTAGCCGCCAAAAAATGGCCAAACTCATGGGCAAAAATTAAAACAGACAAAACAAGAAGAAAAGTAATTAAAGTTAAAATCATCTTTTAGGAAAATTAAATCATCATCAACTCGGCTTCTTTTTTCTTTCCCATCTCTTCAATCTTTCCGTTAAATTCATCGGTCAATTTCTGCAAATCCTGTTGACGACGAAATTTTTCATCCTCGCCCAGCTGTTTGGCGGTAAAATCTTGTTCGATGCTCTCCATGGCTTCATGGCGCACCTGCCTAATCATCACCCGACCAGCTTCCAGCTTTTGATGAAGGATTTTACTAAATTCCTGTCTTCTTTCCTCGCTTAACGGCGGGATTTGAACACGAATGACATTTTCCTCAGTACGAACACTTAAGCCTAAATTTCGCTCCATGGTTAAAGCTCTCTCAATATTTTTAATAATCGATTGGTCAAAAGGGGTGACCAATAACTGATCCGGGCCTTCGGTAATAATTGTCGCTAACTCCAACAAAGGCATGTGGGTTTCATAAGCCTCAATCATCATCTGTTCAATCAAGCTGGGATTAGCCTGGCCTGTCCGCAGGCTGGAGAGATCACTAGACAAGGCCTCTAAAGCCTTCTCCATTTTTTCGCGAGTTTCGTTTAAGTCCATCAAGACTCCTTGCCTAATTCTAAACGATAGAGACGGTTAACTTTAATGTTTTCCCCGGTTTTAGCGCTTAATTCTTTAACTAACTCTTCAATCTTTTTGCTCTCGTCCCTAATCCACGGTTGTGCCAAAAGTTCTTGAACATCTTGAGGCTTAAGAGCCGCCACTTGCATCGCCAATTCATGGGCTAATTTTTTAAAATCTTCGGTTCTGGCCACAAAATCAGTTTCACAACAGAGCTCAACTACCGCCACAATTTTTCCTTCGGCGTGGGTATAGGCCTCAACCAAACCGCAACCAGTTTCCCGGCCAGTCCTTTTGCCGGCACTCTGAAAACCTTTTTTTCTCAGCCATTCTTCGGCTTTTTTTAAATCGCCACCACCGGCTTCTAAAGCCTGTCGGCAGTCTATCACACCGGCTTTGGTTTTGGCTCTTAATTTTTTAATTTGGTCTAAACTAGTCTTCATCTTTTTCTTCTTCCTTTTTTATCTTAGCAGTTTCTGCCTTGGTTTTCTTCTCCCCCATCTGTTGTCCACATTTAACTGCTTCCGCTATCAAAGAAACAATCAATTTAACCGAGCCAACAGCATCATCATTGGCCGGGATAACCCAATCAACCAAATCAGGATCGGTATTGGAATCAACCACCGCCATGACCGGAATGTTTTTCTTGGCGGCTTCCTTCAAAGCAGCCTGTTCTTTTTTAACATCAATAACAAAAAGCGCGGCCGGGAGTTCTTTCAGATCAACTAAACCGCCAAAAAATCTCTCCAAACGGGCAATCTCCCGGTCAATTAAAATATTTTCCTTTTTGGTGTATTTCTCCAATTCTCCCGAAGCTTTTTTCTCTTTTAAGTCTTTTAACTTGTCAATCGATTTCTTGAGATTATCAAAGTTGGTTAATAAACCTCCCAGCCAGCGCTCACTGATAAAGGGCATTTTAACTCTTAAGGCTTCTTCCTTAATCATCGCCTGAGCCTGACGTTTAGTTCCGACAAAAATGATTTGCCCGCCTTGGGAAGCTATTTGTTGGGCAAATTCAGCGGCTTTTTCCAAGCCTTCTTTAGTTTTAGCCAAGTCAAAAATATGAATACCGTCACGAACTCCATATAAAAAGGGGGCCATCTTCGGATTCCAGCGCTGGGCTTGATGACCGAAATGACAACCAGCATCTAAGAGGTCTTTTAAGCCTATTTTAATTTCGGACTTTGCTTTTGCCATTAAAAAATTTCTGTTTTTCTTTTTCCGCCATCAACAAGAAGTAATCAGAAAAACAACTGTTGATGTGTGTAATGAAACCATTTTAACACTTAAAAAGATTTAATTCAAGAAGATTTATTTAAATTTTTCCAACCAGCGTTCTATTTTTTTCTCAAGTTCCTTAATTGTTCTATTATTGACAACTAAAAAATCGGCTTTTTTTAAGCAGGCAGTGATATTACGCCCAAATTTTCCCTGGCCACTTTTAAAATCTTTTTTATCAGCTGCCAAAAAACCCTTCCAGGTTATGGGGTCTGATTCTCGATGGCGAGACATGACTCTTTGATAACGTATTTTTCGAGGTGCCGTTATACCAATTAAATAAAAATTAGGTTTGCTTTTTAAAAAATCCACTTCAGCTATTCCTCGAATGGAATCAACAATTGCCAAGGGATATTTTTTAACGATATTCCAAGTTCTTTTCGCCAAAATTTCCGGTCCAAATCTCCGACGAAGTTCATCAGCCACATCTTGCAGACTGTCTCTGGTAATTTCTCTTCCTCTTCTGCGGCATTCTTCTCTGACGCGTTCAGAAGTTGAGGAATAAAAAAATCCCTTTTTCTTCAAATATTCCGCGACAATGCCTTTGCCGCCAGCCATGGGGCCAGTTAAACCTATAATAAGCTTTTTAGTTTTCAATCTCACTTTTCTTTGAATTTTTCCAATTTTACTCCAGCTTGTTTAAGAAGTTCGCGGGCAAAGGGTTGATCAAGGTTTTTATAAATCTCCTGATACACAATTCTTTCTACTCCGGCATTAATTAGAATTTTAACACAGTGCTCGCAAGGAAAATATTTAACATACAAAGTGGCTCCTTTGGTGGAAATTCCATTATAGGCAGCTTGTAAAACAGTATTTTCTTCCGCATGGTTTGTTCGAACACAATGGCCATTAACTACCCGACAACCCACCTCATCACACTGATCAGTTTTTCTTGGCGAACCATTATAACCAGTGGAAACAATCATTCGATCTTTAACGAGTACCGCCCCCACATGAAGCCTTGGACAGGTCGATCTAGTAGATACCAAATCGGCAATTCTTAAGAAATATTCATCCCAAGAAGGTCTTAAATTTTTCTTTTTCTTCTTAGTCATAGCTTTTAATAGCAAAATCTCTCTTATTCGTCAAGTAATAAAATTAACATCTATTCTCACCATGCAAGGTAACACAAACCTAAAAAACGATTAAATGTTCATGATATAATCATTATATGAGTATTAAAAACCTCAAAGACGAAACGCATAAGCTATACAGAAGCCTCGGTTCTATGTGGTGTAATGCTGTAAAAGATAATGTTGTATTTAACAATTATGGCTGGATCCATTTGTCTTTCAGTAGAGGCGGACATAGAAGAAAAGCAGGAGATTTAAAACTAAGACAACATCTTTTTTTCCATGTTCCGGAAGTAATTAAGAAAGCAAAGGTTGTTATAAAAATAACAGAAGGAATGATTATTTCACGAAAAGGAATAAGCAGGAAAGCGAGATACTATGAAATTGCCCACCTATGTGGTGGAAAACAACATGTCCATGTCACGGTAGTTCTGAGAAGGATAGAAAGTGGAAAATTGCATTATTACAGCGTGAGACGTACAGGGAATAAAACCAAAAAAGCCCTCATCAAAACAGGGCTTCTTTGATGTGCTTGCTTTTCCGGCGTAGAATTCTTAGCCAGTTATGGGAATTACCCTACAAGCACAAGTGGATAATAACATCATTCAAGCAGTATGTCAAGATCCAATATTACATAATATCTTTATTTTGGTTTTCGCCAGGAAGCCCAATGACATTTGGGATAATTTGAACAGCCGTAAAATTGACTGCCTTTTTTGCTTTTTTTAATAACCACTTCTCCGCCGCAATCAGGGCATTTCACCCCTTCCAGCTTTTGGATAAAGGGGGCGGAATAATCACATTCAGGGAAACGGGAACAGGATATAAACTTGCCAAAACGGCCGAGACGAATGACCAATTGCCCTTTCTGACATTTCGGACATTTTTCTCCGGTCACTTCGGTGGGAACTGCCACTCTTTCGGCCACTTTGCCAACCGCAGAAAGTTTTTTCTCAAAGGGCTGGTAAAAATCATTCAGAACGATTTTCCATTGCCTTTGGCCATTGGCGATATCATCCAATTCATCCTCCATCTTGGCGGTAAACTGATAATCAAAAACATCAGGAAAATATTCAACCAGAAAATCATTGACTGTTGTCCCTAAAGAAGTCGGCTTAAATTTGCCTTCAAATTTCTCCACGTATTGACGGTCCTGAATCGTGGAAACAATCGGCGCGTAAGTTGAAGGACGACCGATTCCTCTTTCTTCCAAGGCCTTGATTAAAGTCGCTTCGGTATAACGGGCTGGTGGCTGGGTAAATTTCTGTTCATCTTTTATTTTAAGCAAGTCCAAATCATCGCCAGCTTTAACCTTAGGCAAGACTTCTTCATTTCTTTTCTCATAAAGAGTTAGCCAGCCGGCAAACTTAATCACTTTTCCCTCGGCCAAAAGACTGTAAATGTTTTTTACGGAAGCGGCCTGAACATTAATTCTGGTCTGGTCCCAAATGGCGGCCGTCATTTGGCAAGCTAAAGTCCGTTGCCAAATTAATTGATAAAGACGTTCTTCATCTTTATTTTCGCTCTTAATGGCTGTTGCTTGGCGAGAAATGTCGGTTGGTCGAATGGCTTCATGGGCTTCCTGAGCCACTTTTGATTTGGTTTTATAGAAGTGGGGATTCTCAGGGAGAAAATCAGGACCGTAATTCTTTTGAATGTAGTCTCTAATCTGGGTAATGGCCTCGCTGGCCAAATTAAAAGAGTCAGTCCGATGATAAGTAATCAAACCTTTCTCGTACAAGCCCTGGGCGATTCTCATCGTTCTTTTGCTGGAGAAACCTAAACGGGAAACCGCCCGTTGCTGCAAAGTGGAAGTGGTAAAAGGCGGTACCGGTGACTGGGAAATTTCTTTTTCTTCAACGCTGGCGACTTCATAATTGGCTTTTTGGAGTTCTTCAACAATCTCTTTGGCCTGGGTCTGATTCTCAATCTTAAGCGTCTTGCCGTTAAGTTTATTCAGCTTGGCTAAAAAAGCCGGCACTCCCTCTTTCAAACCACCAACATGCCGCCGCAAGTCAGCCCAAATTTCCCAATATTCTTCCGGAATAAATTTTTCAATTTCCTTTTCCCGTTCCACAATCAAACGGACGGTCACTGATTGAACACGGCCGGCAGATAAACCCCGCCTTATTTTTCGCCAGAGCAAAGGGGAAAGTTTATAACCGACCAAACGATCTAAAATCCGCCTCGCTTGCTGAGCTTCAACCAACTGTAAATTAATTTCTCCGGGTTCAGCTAGAGCTTTTTCAATGGCTTTTTTGGTAATCTCATGGAAGCTAATTCGCGCCAGATTTTTCTTTTTCTCCTTGCCAATTAAAAAAGCGGTATGCCAGGCAATGGCTTCACCTTCACGATCCGCGTCGGTGGCCAGAAAAATCTTAGTGGCTTTTTTAGCCTCTTGTTTTAATTTCTTAATAACCTCTTTCTTCTTTTCCAGCAGAATATATTCCGGTAGGAAGTCAAAAGTTTTGCCTTTCTCAATCTTTATCCCCAAACTTTTTATTGGCAAATCGCGGATATGGCCCATGGTGGAAACGACCTGGTAATCTTTGGGGAGAAAATTGCCCAAGGTTTTACATTTAGTCGGCGACTCAACAATAATTAAACTTTTCATTTTTTATTATTTAATTATTTATATTTATTATTTATAACACATCTCTTTCTCAAGAAAAATTCAATTCTTCTAAAATATCTTCAACTGTCTCGACGGCCTTAGCTCCTTGTTTGATTAAAAACAAAGGGGCTTGAGAGCCAACAGCGTCAATCGGCCCGGGCACAGCAAAAACTTCTCTGCCTTGTTCGGCAGCCCAGCGAGCCGTAATCAAAGAACCGGACTTGATTGCCCCCTCAATAACTAAAACTCCTAAAGAAAGCCCGGCGATAATCCGATTGCGGATGGGGAAATTCTCAGCAACAGCTGTTTGCCCTGGCGGAAATTCGGAAACAACGGCCCCGTGACCTTTAATAATTTCTTCAGCCAGTTTTTTGTTTTCCGGCGGATAAATGTTTTCTAAACCAGAACCTAAAACAGCGATAGTCCGTCCGCCGGCTTTTAAAGCCGTTTGGTGAGCAATGGTATCAATCCCCCGAGCCAGCCCCGAAACAATCGTTATTTTTTCTTTGACTAAAGCGGCGACTAACTTTTGAGTCACCTTTTCCCCGTAGCGGCTCATCCTCCGACTACCAACAACCGCTAAAGCTTTCTTATCTGAAGGCTTGATAACTCCTTTTATAAATAACCTAAGGGGCGGATTATCTATCTTTTTTAAATTTTCTGGATAATTTTTAACAGCGACAATCTGGCACTCTCTTTTCTTTTCACGCAGCCGAAGAAAAGGCGAAGAAAAATCACTCATTATGAAAGAAATCCTCCATTATTTTTTTGGCAATCGGGGCGGCAACCGCAGAACCTTCGCCTCCTTTTTCAACCAAAACAGTAATACTGATTTCCGGCTTATCCCAAGGTCCAAAAACCGTAAACCAAGCATGAGTTTTATGCTCCGGATGACCAAACTCGGCGGTTCCGGTTTTACAAGCTACTTGAGGTTGAAAATCAAAAAAAGGAAAGGCAGTCCCTCCAGAAGAACAAACCCCAACCATTCCTTCTTTAATTAAATTTATAGTTTCTAGTTTTAATTCTAAACTCTGACAATTCTTTTTTTCATCTTCGCTTTTTTCTAACTGGGGTTGACATAAATTTCCTCCGCTGGCAATGACATTAGTCATTAGATTTATCTGTAACGGGGTGGTTAATAAGTCACCCTGACCAATGGCAAAATGATAAGTATTGCCTAAAAACCAATGGTCGCCTTTTTGTTCTTTCCATTGAGGACTGGGAACTAAGCCCCCAACTTCTCCTGGCAAATCAATTCCGGTTTTCTTGCCTAAACCAAAAGCCTCGGCCCAAACAGCCAAACGAGTCGGACCAACCCACTCGCCGACTTTATAAAAGAAAGTATCGGTTGATCTTTTAATGGCTTTGACGATATCAATCACCCCTTCGGTCCGGCCATATTGGGTAAAGTACCAGTTCTTGTAAGAGTACTCCCCGACCCTGATCTCTCCGGTGTCATTGTAAGTTGTTTCGGCGTTAACCTTGCCTTCTTCCAAACCGGCGGCAGCGGTCACGATTTTAAAAGTCGAGCCAGGTGGGTAGACACCGCTAATAGCCCGGTTAAAAAACGGCAATGATTCGTCGGTCAAATTTTGAGAGGTAATATTATTGGGATTAAAAGAAGGTGAAGAAATTAAAATTAAAACCTGACTATTTTGCGGATTAGTGGCCACCACCGCTCCTGGTTTTTTCTCCAAAGCTTCGTAGGCGGTTTGGGAAAGTTCGGCGTCAATGGTTAAATAAAGATTCTGACCAGGAATCGGCTCAATGCGACCAATCTCCCGGATTTTTTCTCCATAAGCATCAACTTCATAAATCTCTCCCCCATCCTGACCCCTTAAATAACTGTCATACTGTTCTTCAATGCCCCCACGGCCAACCAAATCACCAAGTTTAAATTGGCCTTTTTTAACTTCTTCTTCGTTGGCTTCCCCCAGATAACCTAAAACATGAGCTAAAACCTCTCCGTAAAGATAGTTGCGGCCAATATCCACCCTTAAATTTTCCGTTTCTTCTCTGGCCTCCATCTTCAACGCTTCTTCCCTGGAAATTACCTCATACTCCTCCTTTTCTTCTTTCTTGACTCTATAAATGGGAACATTCCTCACCATTTCTCGTTCTTTTGAATCATAGATAATACCCCTGGGAGCTGGCAGAACTTCTCTTTTAATTCTGTTACCCTCAGCCAAAGCGCGGTTTTTAGCGCCGAAAATTATCTGCAGTTCAAAAAGACGGGCCAAAAGAAACAGCAAACCAACAGCTAAAAGTCCGTAAAAAAGATAAATCCGGCTCTTCATCTGAAACTCCTCACAAGAAACTTTTGCCAGAGAAAGCTAAAAAGAAAAGTTAAGATTGAGAGAATCAAACTTTTCTGCCAACCCAGATAACCAAAAACAGTTTGGTAATAAAGCAAGCTTATCAAGAAAACAAAAACCGCCAAAAAGGGAGCATAAGAAGCTTCAAATTTTTTAGAGTAAAGAAACAAAAACAAACTGGCTAAAAGAAAGATAAGACTGGAAAGCCCTAAAGGAGTTCCCTGGGCCAAATCCAAGAGCAAACCGCTCCAAAAAGCCAAGTAAAAACTTTGCCGGTCAGGCTTCAAAGCTGTTCTGATTAAAATCAAAGCCAAAAGTAAATTCAAAGGCAAAATTGAACTTTGCAAAACAACCAGGATAAAAATAGGCATTAAAATTAGATAGGTTTTCATTTCGATAGAAACAAGCTTGCTTATTTTATGACCACAAAGACTATTCTTAATTTCTGATAATCAAGTAAAGCTGAAACCCGGGCCGTCTGATAAAGTTCAGCTGTTTTCGGTAAAACTTCTTCAATCTGCCCAATTAATAAATCCGGCAACCAATTTTCTTCTCCACTGGTTATAACCAAATCGCCTTTCTGAATTTGCTCTCCCTGGAGAACACGATCTAAAAACAATTTATCTTTGTATTGGCCCAATAACAAACCTCTGGCTTGAACACTAGCCTGTCCTGGTTTTTTAACAATCACCGGGATTTTGACATTCGGGCTGTTGACTTTTTCCACCAAAGAAAAATTTTCCTCAACCGACACAATTCTTCCCAGTAAAATATTTTCGGAGATAATCATCATTCCTTCAACCACACCCTCTCTCTGTCCTTTATCAATCTTCATTTGTTCACCCTGACCAATAACCCTGGCTTCCAAAAAGTGCCATTGAGGCGGCAAGGGCGAACCTAGGAGTTTTTTAATTCTTTCGTTCTCTTCCAAGCATGAAGAAAGCTGATTCTGGTCAACTGCCAACTGTCGTAATTTCCCTTCCAGTTGGGTAATTTGTTCTTCTCTCTGAGCATCGCCTAAATTGCTAAAACCCTCTTTTATTCCTTGATAGCTGTTAAAGATTTTCCCTGTCGACCAAACCAAAGGATAACTAAAAAAACCCTTAAATTTTAACAACCAACCTTTTTGATCAAAGAAGAAAAGAAGAAGGGAAAGCAAAAAAGGAAGCAAAAAAAACAAACTCATCTTTCTTAAATTTTCGTTTCTCATCAGCTTATTCTAACATATCTGGCCATCAAAAAAGCCGCCTTTAAAGCGACTCTTTTGAGAAAATAGGACAAGAAAATTTAAGTTGAGTTTGATAGCGAGGATAAAAATCGCAGTTACGAAATAAATCTCGCTATCAAACTACCATCTG
>Ga0210017_1004440_pt1 | contig 11485 bp, 8 predicted proteins | sample CryGeyCG2014_020_FD_183966 | JGI IMG/M metagenome (GOLD analysis project Ga0210017, IMG submission 183966) | Groundwater microbial communities from aquifer - Crystal Geyser CG08_land_8/20/14_0.20 (SPAdes) (version 2) | ecosystem: Environmental > Aquatic > Deep subsurface > Groundwater | place... | reverse complement strand
TCTGGCATCTTAGACGATTGTCAGCAGTTTTCCAAAATTTTGATTTAAAACATTTTGGGCATTTAGTTCGAAATCGTTCCATAAAGAAATTATATCATTTTTGGTCCGATTTTTGAACTTTACCCTAATGTATACACACATATGGCGGATTCTGCCGAGAAAAGTATAATCTCGGTATATGTGTGTAAATATGGCCAAAACAATAAAAGAGGAAAGGTTGAGATGGATACTGCCTATCTTTAACAAAGAAGTAAGTATTACGAACGTCGCCAAGATATGTCCCTACGGCAAAAGAACGTTGGAAAGGTGGCTGCATGATTACAAGATATACGGAGAGCAAGGATTGGAACCGAAGTCCACCAGGCCTAAAACAAATCCCAAAGAAACGCCCATCAGGATTAAGGAAAGAATAATTGAATTAAGAAAAGAGAAGAAACAGTGCGCCTTAAAAATGATGTGGGACTTGGAGGAAGAAGGCATAAACATCCATTACCAAACAGTACAGAAGATAATTAAGAAAGAAGGATTAACCAGAAGATACCGGACAAGGAAGATTAGATACAAGTATGTTAGAATACCTTTAAAGAGGGGTGAGCTGGTAGAGATTGATGTCAAATATGTCCCGGATAAGATAAAGAAACAGAGATATTATCAGTTTACAGCCATAGATTGCGGCTCGAGGTGGAGGTATCTGCAGGCGTACGAGGACGCATCCAATCTCAGTGCGATAAAGTTTTTGAAAGAACTAATTTCTATTACTGACTTTGAAATTAAAGCAATTAAAACAGATAATGGATCTTGTTTTACCAACCGGTATACAGGCTACAATAAAAGCACAGACCCCCTGAATCCGAGACTGCATCCTTTTGATATACTATGCCAGGAATTGGACATACCCCATTATTTGATTGACCCGGGCAAACCTCAACAAAATAGTTTCGTAGAACGTTCTCATAAGACGGACCAAGAGAAATTCTATGATGAAACTGAATTTAAGTCTTTCGAGGATCTAAGATGTAAATTAAGGCTGTGGAATATGGAGTACAACGATACAAAACATTGCGGACTTAATGGAAAAACACCAAATCAAATGCTTAAATTATTAACTAACTAAAACCGCCAAATGTGTGTATCTAAAACAAGTGAAAAAGCTGTCGTAGCAACATGATAATGTCATAGTTGAGCAATTTAGAAATGTCATACCTTGAGGCAATCTGCCATAATCCTCTTAAGAAAGGTCATCATAAATAAGTTACTAATCTTAAGAGAAATTATGACAGAACTAATTACTATGACTCAAAAAGAATTATCAAGATACGAAATAATTAAAAGGTTAATGGCTGGAGAAATCAACGGGACTGAAGCAGCCAGACAAATGAATATCTCGGTAAGACAGACAAAGAGAATTAAGGCCAAGGTTGCCGAAGAGGGACCAAAAGGAATCATTCACCAAAGCAGAGGAAGAAAGGGCAATCGAAAATTAAATCCAAAAATTCTAGAAAAGGCTAAACATTATCTCCGGACCGAATACTCTGATTTCAAACCTACTTTTGCCATGGAACAATTGAATGAAAGAAATCAGATCAAACTCAGCAAGGAAAAAGTAAGACAGATAATGACAGACATAGGATTATGGCATCCTAAAGCCAGAAAGAAGAACAAAGAATATCGGAGCTGGAGACAGAGAAAAGATTACTATGGAGAAATGGAACAATTTGACGGCTGTTGCTTTGACTGGTTTGAAACTGGAGAACTATGCTCTCTTTTAGCCTCAAGAGACGATGCTACTAATAAGATTACTGGATTGAAGTTTGCTGCAGATGAAGGATTAAAACCAGTTTCTAGTTTCTGGAAAGAATACTTTGAAACTCAAGGAAAGCCCTTGAAAATCTATCTAGACAGGCTCTCTACCTACAAAAATACCCATAAATCAGTAATAGATGATCCTCGGGTTTTGACTCAATTTCAGAGAATGATGAGACAAGCAGACGTTGAACTAATCTCGGCTTTTTCTCCTCAAGCTAAGGGCAGAATAGAAACTCTCTTCACAACTTTACAGCATAGATTGGTTAGAGAAATGAGATTAGCCGGGATTAAAACTCCAGAGGAGGGCAATCAATTTGTCAAAGAAGTATTTATCCCCAAATTCAATGCTAAATTTGCCGTCATTCCAGCTAAAAGAGGTAATTTGCATCGCAGGCTAACTGAGATTGAGAAAACTAAATTAGATCAGATCTTTTCCAGGCAAGAAGCAAGATATGTTAACAATGACTTTACTGTTAGATACCAGGGAAAATGGTTCCAGTTGACTGAAGAGCAGCCAGCTTTGGTTCGCCGAAGAGAAAGAATCCAGGTTGAAGAAAGGATCTCTGGCCAGATTTTTCTCAGCCTGAGAGGAAAATGCCTGAACTACTCTGTGCTTCCGGAAAGACCAAAAAGAATGATTGATGTTAAGGTTCCAGCTTTAACTACTGCTAAATCTCATTGGAAGCCTCCAGCTGACCATCCCTGGAGAAGACCATTTATCACCTCTAAAACTAAAGTCGAACAACTCGTTTCAGTTAATTAAATTTCCTTAAGTATGAAATTTCTAAATGGCTCGTTGCTAGGAAATTTCTAAATAGCCTTGACAGATTTTTATTTCCAGACTCATGAAATTCTTGTTATTTTTTCAACAAACTCTTTCAAAACTAAATAAAATTTGTTTAAATCTTTCAAGTCAACCCACTCGTTTTCGCTGTGATGGCCGCCTCCTTTGGGCCTGGTAATGACTAAAGGAATTTTTTTAACGGCGAAAAATCTGGCGTCTGAAGTGCCGTGAGAAATTATACCCCTGGGCATAATGTTAAATCTTTCCTTGGCAATCTCATAAAAAGCGGCGAGATAGGGATTTGGAAAACTGTTTTCGTGAGCCGGGGCAAAAACCAGTTCTTTAAGTTGAATATTTTTGAACTTGGATTTTGTTGACCATAAAATCTTCTTTAATTCCGACCGATCAACATTTGGAGGGAAATGAATGTCTATTAAGGCTCGAGCGAAATCAGGCACCTTATTAGCGACCTCGCCGCCTTCAATCTTGCCGATATTCAGCGTCGAATGATAATGGTCTTTAATCAAGCAAGGTTCACTATCAAATTATGAAATTGATTTTATATTATAAGAAATTTGAAACGATTTTAATCCCCCTAATAATCCCTTCTTCTGTTACCCCGCCAAAACCAAATCGGGCATAAGTTGAGGGTCTTCCTTCAAATAAAACTCCGGGTATAAAAGCAACTTTACCTTCTTTGAGAATCTTTGACGCAAGCTTGGCAGCGTCTTGTCTAAGGTTAACATAAAAATTCATTCCCCCTTCCACTCTCGATAAATAATCTATTTCGTTTTCCTTTAAGTTCTGCTCAAAAATCTTTTTTCTTTGGAATAAAGTCTTAAGCCTTCTTTCTAGAAACTTTTCAAAATCAATTTTTTCTAAAATTTCGGCCATTAACAATTGGCTAAAAAGATTAACCCCGATTGATTGAATCGAGATGAAATTACTGAATTCTTCACTGAGTTTTTCTTTTTTGGTTACTAGCCACCCCACCCTAATTCCTGGAATAAACCACATCTTAGAAAAAGAATTAACCACCACTACCTGACCTTCAAAGGAGGGTCCATATCGCTCCGCCCCCTCATAAACAATCCGATTCATAACCTCGTCAGACAACACCCATAGTTTTCTTTTTTTGGCCAAGTCAACAATTTTCTCAATTTCTTCTTGAGAGTAAACTTTTCCGGTTGGATTTTCTGGGGAATTCAAAATAATGGCTTTAGTTTTTGAAGTAACCGCTTTTTCAATATCTCCAATTTTTGACAAATCAACTCTTTTTTGGAAAAGCTTAAAATGATCGATTAAAAGAGAAAATCCCTCAAAACAATATCGACTGGTGATAACTTCATCCCCGGTTTTAAGAAGCAAATAAAAAAAAGCAAATAACCCAGACATTCCCCCATGAGTAATGGTAATATTTCGTGGTGAAATTTGACGGCCATTTTGGGCCTCGAATTTCACAATTTGTTCTTTGAGCTTATCTTCTCCTCCGGTTTTAGGATAATGGAAATATCTGCCCTTAATCTTTTTTTTCACTTTTTCCAGCAAAGGAAAAAATTCTTCGGGAAAAGGAAATTTGGCTGATCCCTTATCAAAACGGATACAGCTTGGGTTTTTTTCTGCGGTTTCGTTTATTTTTAAAATTCCAATATTTTGCATAATTCGTTCTCGGATAAATTTACTAAAGTATACCATTTTTAGATAAAAAAATAAGGGGACGGATTGCTCCGTCCCCGATAGTTCATCGATTCTTCCCTTCTTAAAAATCGATGTGACGGTTCCAGTCGAGCGCTTTTAACTCGCCGGTGTGTCGGTTAAAGCTAATGCGCCACTGAAACGCCTTTGGCAGGCCGAGCGCCTGCCACAAGGTCGTGCTTTTGAGCTCTTGGGCATCGTAGAAGCCCTCGAGCACGTGGATGAGCACAACCCCGGTAAAGTCGGTTGCTGTCAGGATACCGTCCAGGAACGGTGTTTGGCCGCTCATGCACTTAACGCGGTAAGGACGATCGATCTCCGCGTCAATCCTTGCCTTCAACATCATACGCTGGTCGCAAGGGAGCATGTAAACATGCTTCAACATCAGCTTCTGATACGTAGCTCCGGGCCACTCTGACCACCACCGCGCCACCAAACTATTGGGATAGTTCTCCATGATGTAGCGGCGATAGGCGGCATTCATCCAGACTGGATTGAGTCGATAGAGCTCGTACCCAAGCTGAAAGGGTACGCAGCCCTGTCGACCAGGAACATCCGGGGTTGTTACCCCATCATAGAGTTCCACCATCATATCTGGACCAGCCTGGAAGTAGTAGTTGCCACCCCGGAAGATGATTTTCTCAGGACTTTCTCGGTAGAGTCGTGCAATCGCTTCGTCACCGAGATGCCGTGAGATTAAAGCATCTTCAAAAGTGATCTCTGTGATGGTCAAACCGCTGTGTTGTTGCAGTAATGCGATCCACCTTCGGAAATCCAGCCGGTCTACGACGTGATAGTTGTCTGACATCGGCCGAGCTTCGATGTGAATCCTCTTGGCTTCTAGCATCCGAGCGAACGAACCAGCAATGGAAGCGCCAACCTCCTGGTCAGGACCAGGCTCGCGATCACCATGGACGTGACCGAATTGCACGTCCACTCGTACAGGTTTAAGCGCGACTATCTGGTCCACCAATGAACTCAATCGGGCTTGGATGTATCCAGACGTCCACTCAAAGGTGGCCAGACGCTGATGACGCTTGGGGCTGACCGTCATGGCCACTTCTTGCCGGCGATCGAGCTGGACGATCTTAAAATCAGCCAGCAACTCCCGAGTTCCGGGGAAAACGAAGATCTCGTCCCCAGGTTGAACCTTCAACACTCGCACGTGATGTGGCTGCTGAAAGTCAACCCGCCCTACCGCCAGCCCTTCTCCATACTCTTGACCCTTAGTGTCAAAGTGGACGATCCGACTTTGCGATCCGCGGATAGCAACAGCGCCACCACCGACGTTGACCAGTTTCGCCTCGAACTGGCCATCTCCTTTACAAATGACCTGTACCGCAACAAAGGATACTCCGACGTCCTCAATCCCCATAGACATTAGCCACTCCTCCATCATAAGGAAAGTGATTTCCAGAGGGTATTGAGTGATGAGTCGCCGATAGATCTCTATTAGGTCGCGGGCCAGGGTCGCGTCGCTGGCTGAAATGACACAAGCAACATAGGGATAGTTCACGCGCGCCTGGGACGCTAGGTTGCCGCGGAATCTCGCCGCCTCCACGATCGGCTCGTGAGGCAACGGGTAATAAGCTATGACGCCGATGTCTTCTCGGTAACGCGCCGCGTTCAAGAGCATGCGCGCGATCAGGGGGTTCCCGGCATCAGTAACCCCCACTTGTCTCTTGATACCTGCCAAGGCGTCGACATCCATGATCCTCGAGAAATGACCTTGTTCGTCCGACAGTTGATACTGACCGGCAACCTGTCTTTGTTCTGCTGTCAAATCTCCATACGGCTTACCGAAAAGTAAGACCGCTTCGAACAAAGGCATCATCCCTTCCCTGTCAAGAAGTTCATCCTTGCCCAACCTGGTCACCAAACGAAAGAGTTGTTCGCCTCCGCCGGTTACCGCGGCTTCAGCCACCAACGCTAGCCGCTTGACAAGCTGCTGATAGACCTGGTGCAGCTGGCCCGGCTCCATACTCATCCCAACGTCATAGTTGAAGGCGCCCAGAAGAGAAACCAGAGCTGTTTCCTTCTTTAGTTGAGCTTGGGTCGGCACGACGACCAACTGAGCGGTTGCCTGACGCTGAGTGGCGAGTTGCGGCTGCCAACCCCGGCCTTTTGCTTTTGCTTTCTTCGTTTTTCGTGGTGGCCAAAGACCAGGGGTAGTTTCCCAGGTGTTTCCCCAGGTGACCGAATTCACTTGGACTTGCCATCTGTCCAGTTCAAGTTGATGGTCTGTGTTGGTCGGAGGGTCGTTCCAAGGGAATCCCGTCGGACCGTTTGCCAACCACCTGTCGTAGAGTCTGGCAAAGCCAAGAATAGCCCCTTGGAAATCTCCATGGACATTCGGCCTAATGGCGACCAAAAAGGGCGTAGCAATGGCCCAGGCTGGCGCAATGTCTACGAGACGATGCGCAGCCATTCTGGTGTAACGGCCTGGCCAATTAACGGCACTGGTATCTTCGGGCTCAAAGATCACTACTGCCGTTACTGGAGCTACTTCTCCCCCGCGACATAGTAAAGTCTCACAGCCCGCTTTCTCCAAGATCTTCAGGGCCTGAATCGCCAGGTTCCCAGCACCTTTGTAGGTACAAAAGAGGGTTTTCATTTGTCTCTCCTTCATTTCAAGAATGGTGTCGACTCGCCAGACCGACAGTTGATCGGTACAGACAGATTGGCGAAACCTGTCCAATGTTCATTTTTCAATCACATCACTCCTTTCTTTTTTGGTTTTTAAAGAACTTATCAGGCCTTTTCATCAGGACCATTCTAATGATTTTGCCTGAAAATTAGCCGCCAAGTTTGTGGGAGGTCGGACCTCCCACATTTTTATCTCAGAGTCGCCCGAATACCAACAGCAAGCTGTGGGGATGAAGGGCGTAAATATGGTAAAAAATACATTGGGAGAGAAGATGCCTCGCAGCTTGCTGCGGGGAGCTTCATTTTGACGGTCAATTTTCAAGCAAAAGATTTTTTGGTTTTAAAAACCTCCTGGCTTTGGGGCCGGGAGGTTTAGATTTTGAGATTAGAGTTTGAAACTATGTTGAAATTTCACTAACTAAACCCTCTGGCCTTTGTCCAAAGTCAATAACCATAACCAAAAGGTTAATAATTAGATTCAGTTGGCGAAAAGTTTCTGACATATCTTTGTGATTATCATCATAGCAAATCAAAACCCGTTGTCAAGGGTTTTACGCCTCTATCTTCGGGAAAAGCGGCCTCGGGTTTTTAATTTTCGTTCCGGGCTTGATATTAGCCCAACTATACTTATTTAAAGGATATCTGACCAATAGCTTCTTTATCGCTAAAGCCTTGGCGATTCTCCTTGAAGTATCAGGCAAAAATGGTTGGATTTGCCAAGCGACCTGATACAAAGAGTCCAAAAGACCGTAAAGAATCCAATTTATCTCATCTTGTTTGTCTTGCTTGGCTAAAATCCAGGGTTTTTGTTGGTCAATATATTTATCCGCCTCGCCGATAAACCGCCAGACAGCGGTCAAAGCATCGTTGAATTGATATTCAACCATGGCCTTGTCTAAATCCAGCCGGGCCTTTTTCCAGTTATAAATATTCTCGTCAATTCTCAACGGATGACTGTCTAAATCCTGTTTAACCTTTGGCGCCTTGCCCAAGCAATACTTTTCCACCATCGCCAGAATCCTTGAAACTAAATTACCCAAGCCATTGGCTAAATCAGCATTATAGATTTCTTCGAATTTCTGAATAGTAAAATCGCTGTCTTCCCAAGGATGAACCTTGGCAAGAAGATAATGTCTAAGAGCATCTATGCCGTATTTTTCAGCTAATTCCAGAGGATTGACAACATTGCCCAAGCTCTTGCTTATTTTCTGCCCGTTGACGGTAATGAAACCGTGGATAACAACCTGTAGCGAATTGGGCAAACCGGCTGACATAAGCATAGCCTGCCAAATAGCGGTTTGCTGACGCAGATTATCTTTGCCCGCTACCTGAAGCCCGGGCCACCACCCTGAAAATCTTTTAACGTCCTCTGGCCAACCGAGGGCAGAAATATAGTTGACAAGGGCGTCAAACCAGACAAACATGACATGAGCCTGATCGTCGGGAACGTCAATACCCCATGGCATCTTGCTCTTAAGCCGGGAAACACTAAAATCTTCCAACCCCCTTTCCACAAAAGACTTAATCTCGTGATATTTTGTCAGAGGCAAAACAAAATCCGGATTAGATTGGTAAAAATCAAACAGCGGTTTTTGATATTTTGAAAAGCGGAAAAAATAGTTTTCTTCTTCATAAATTTCTAAATCCTGATTTGGATGAAGCGGACACCTGTTGTTTTCCAGTTCCGAATCAGTTTTCTCCAGTTCACAGCCGACGCAATATCTTATCCGATAATTCTTTTTATAAATATCGCCCTCTTTTGTAGTGAGATGAACCTCAACGAATTTTGATTTACCCTCACCTTTTATTTCAAAACTGTGTTCTTTAGAGATTGTTGGTGTAGTTGTATCTTTCTTAATCATTTCTACAAATTCGCCACCGCGCAATCTTATCAAGACGGAGAATGGTATAACTTCAAGCGCAAGGAAGTCACTATTTTCGCCAGTCATTATTCTTGAAAAATTCAGAGTGCCAATGGCAAGTGATTTTTCATTACCAAAGGCAATTTTCGCACTGTCAAAGGCTTTAGATAAAGTTTCCTTAACACTCTGCTGAATAAATAAATCACCAACGACAATTATATTTCCGATCTTTGTTTGGTACTTATAATCTTTTTGCGCCTCTTGAGTTTTTTGCGCCAACATTTTTATTGTCTCAACTAAACTATTAAATGTTGGTGCTAAAAAATTACGGAGAGCGTCCAAATCAATTTTTGTGTCCAATGTTCGGTATTCTCCGTCTTCACATAAGATATATATGGCAGATTTAATTCAATACTACTTCCGGTTTGGGGCGTTTTCAAAAATTCATTAACTGTTTCCAGAATCCGCAAAATGATCTTTTTGTCTTTTACCGAAAAGTTTCTCGGGTCCTTACTAATCTCCGAAATAAAATAATCTAAAACAGTGTGCTCAATTTTTCTCCGAGTAATGTTGTTTGTATACTGGGTGCTTACAACTTCTAAAACATCCTCGCCATAACTTACTAGAGACACATTGGTATTATCTTGTGAAACCGAAGCAAAAACATAGCCAGTAGATTCATTTTCTCCTTGGTATTGTGGCTTCTTTGATAAAAACTTTTTATGCCACGGCAGTTCTTGGTGTTTTTTAACTTCTTGGTTATGAAGATATTTTCTTTGTTGCTCTCTGCGTAAATTTTCTTGATTCAGGCTGCCGTGCAAATGATTTATGTTCGGCTGACCAAAAAAAGCTGCTGGTTGTGATACTACTCTTACTTTTTCTATCCCAATCAGAGAAAAAGCTTTTTTCATCAAGCCGTGCCAGTAATAATACTTGTCATAAGGAATAGAAACGCAAACAAAGCCAACTTCATTATTTTGGGCGTGAGTTTTTATTTTGCTTAATAGGTTTACAAAAATGACTGATAGACATTTTTCAGCACTTATTTGCTTTTTATTAACAATAAGTCCATTCCATTCGATAATCTGGTCAAGATCGTAAATCGTACTGTCTTTTTCAGTAAGGAATTTATTAAAACCATCATCGCCAGAAAAAATATCACCATTGACAAATACCAAGATATTTTTAACTTCAAAAATCTTACAATCCTCTACATTGGAGTTACCAATCAAAAAAGCTCCTTTTGAAGTTTTTGTATTAAAATCAATACCAATGTTCATATTTTTATTTCATTAAAACATCGAGCGACACCCCGAGCGCGTCTGCAATTTTCTTAACAGTATCAATGGTCGGGTTCGGTGTCGCTCCGGCTTCAATTTTTGCGATAGTATGAAAAGCAAGGTTGGCCTTTTTCGAGAGGACATCTTGAGAAATACCGAGCTTGTTTCGGTATTTCTTTATATTCTCGCCGATTGATGCTTCTTGCTTTGACATAGTTCGTATAGTTATACTATGATAGTTAGTATGGATACGCAGAGTTTAACTATCACGATTTAGTATATGCAATTTTTAGGATTAAATCAAATTCTTGCGGCGCATTTCGCAAAGCGAAATACGAAATTCGGCGGCGGCGGAAAAGCGAGGGCGGGCAAAAATTCCTGGTGGACACTCACTCTCCAACCCCCTTCCTTTTTGCCCGCCCGAGCGTTCAGTTTCGGTTCTGCCGCGCGAAGCGCGGCAATGGGTCAATTTCTTTCAAAAAAGGTTCGCGCAAAGTGTATAATTACAGCACCGCACCATGATAAAATTGAGGAGATTTTCTCTTTCTGATCTAGAGCAAATAATGGAAATTGAAAAAGTTTCTTTTCCAAATAGAAAACCTTTTTCCGAAGATTACTTCAGAAAACTTTATCAAAAATTTCCGGAAGAATTTATTGTAGCTAAGGATGAGGGAAAAATTTTGGGTTACGCCGTTGGTGGAGTTCAAAAAGATTGTGGAAAAATAATTTCAATTTCCGTTCATCCCGCTTGGCGCAAAAAGGGGGTTGGAAAGAAATTAGCAAATTTTTACATTGAGCATTTTAAAAAGAAAAATTTAAAAGAAATTTTCCTCCGTGTGAGGAAAAACAATTTAGCAGCAATTTCTTTTTACAAAAATCTCGGTTTCCAAATTTTAAAAACTATTAAAAACTATTATCAAAATGGCGACGATGCCGATTTAATGGAAAGGAAAATTTGAGGGCACTTGGCGCAGTGGCCTATTACAGAAATTTGCTAAAGCAAATTTCTGTACGGCCCGTTCAAAATTTCTGAGATTTCATGTATGAAGTTTACATTCTCTACAGCTTAAAAGATCAGGATCTTTATGTGGGTCAAACTAATAACCTTGAAAAACGATTAATTGAACATAGACAAGGGAAAATAAAATCTACCAAGAACCGTCAACCTTTAGTAATTATTCATAGAGAATCTTTTTCAACAAGAAGAGAGGCAATGAAAAGAGAAAAGTTTCTAAAAAGTTTGTATAGTGCTAGATTTAAAAGAAGAATTCTTAAAGAATATCTTGAAAAATCTCAGAAATTTTGAAATAGGGTTAGCGCGTCCCGCCCTTTCATAATGGGCAATTAGCTCAGCGGTAGAGCGCATCGCTTACATCGATGAGGTCGCAGGTTCGAATCCTGCATTGCCCACC
>Ga0210017_1004439_pt1 | contig 11486 bp, 11 predicted proteins | sample CryGeyCG2014_020_FD_183966 | JGI IMG/M metagenome (GOLD analysis project Ga0210017, IMG submission 183966) | Groundwater microbial communities from aquifer - Crystal Geyser CG08_land_8/20/14_0.20 (SPAdes) (version 2) | ecosystem: Environmental > Aquatic > Deep subsurface > Groundwater | place... | reverse complement strand
GTTATGACGAAATCGCTCGCTCCCCCTCCCTCGCTACGCTCGGTCGGGTACGCTCGCTCCTTTTCGTCATAATGGCTTCGGAAATAATTCCGGTTCTGCTTGTCGCTCGCTTCGCTCGCGACTTCGCATAACACGGAATACGCGAAATGCCCTTTCGGCTCAGCCGCGGGCTGATCCTTCGGACACTTCGCTTATTCCGAAGCCATTATATGAAATACATGTTTTCCTTTTGGGCTTCGCCCAGCTCTTAAAAAAGAATTTAATTTTTGTTTTTAATTTAATAAATGAGGGGTAATATGGTGTTTTCTCCGCTCCGCTACGAAAACGATTTATTTATGAAGAAACTCTTGACAAAATGGGGGGGGTATTGATAAGATATCAGTGGCTATCATGGTGGTAGTCAAATCGTTCATTACAAACCGAAAGGAGGTGAATTCAGCCATGAAACAGTATGAGAAGCCAGCAGTTGTCAGTCCGGGATATTCTCCCGAACCGGTCGAAGCAGGTTGCTGTCTGACCAGCTGTGGCGGGTCGCCAGGCGGAATGCAGGCGGGCCGGCATCTGAACAAAGAAGCCGGGAAAACCCTTGCCATGCTGGAAGAAGCCGGCTCCAAGCTTAAGTGACCAATGAGGTCACGCTTTAGCTAAAGTGTGAACGCACGAACAAGGGAGCACGATCTGCTGATCATGCTCCCTTCATTTTTTTCACAACACAACCAGAAGGGAGTATGACCATGAGAGTTAAGATCAGAAAGGAAAAAAGTCGCTATTTGGCGTATTTCATCGATTCGCGCCGAATAGTCGGCGTGAACGAAATTGGATCCGTAATCCTTGACCTGTTGTTTAATCAGGGTAAGGATGCGGAAGAAATCGCGGAGACGATAGCTAGCGACTATCAAATTCCTCTGCCTCAAACCAAAGATGATGTCGCCGAATTTTTGGCACAAATCAAAGAAGAGGTTCATCCGGACGGGTTCAATGTTATCGAGCAAGAGCAACTTGATGTCCCGCTCGGCATAGAACTCGAAATTACTACTTCATGCAACCTGTGTTGCCGGCACTGCTTTCAGGAACATCACGACAGTGTCCATATGCCCACTGAGAAGGCCATCAGTATTATTGGCCAGCTTGCCGACAATCAGGTATGCGAGGTGAGCCTTATCGGCGGAGAACCGTTCAGACACGAAGGGCTAATGGATATTCTGGCATACTGCCAAAGCCGGGATATGGCCAGTAACCTGGTGACCAACGCAACCCTCATTGACGAAGAAAATATCAAAAAGCTAGCTGAAATAAATCGGCTGGTGGTTATCGTCAGTCTTGACGGCACGGAAGATATCCATAACTACATCAGGGGCAATGGCGTTTTCGGCAAAGTTGACGCGGTTCTCAAACAGCTTCGAGCACATGATGTTGCCGTAGAAGTCACTTGCACGCTGAATTCGGTAAACCTCCCGATCTATCGAGACGTTATCGAATACTGCGAGCAACTTGAGATTCCATGCAACTTCAACCTATTCAAGCCTTTCCGACCGGAGCATGAGGAACTAATTCCAGATCCGAACGCTTTCTTTGAAACAGTCGCCGACCTACTCAGATTGCGACGGGACAAAGGATACCGAATCGGGCTGTCAAACGCCGCTATCGTGACCGAATTGCTCGGTCTTCCTCCTCGCAATGAGTGCCGGGCGACAAGATCAGGTATGGTGATTGACGTAACCGGCCGCATGATAACCTGCCCATCTTTGAACGCCGCCGGATATTATAAGGATGGTGAACTGCCTCTTTTTGACGGCGACTTCATGGAAACGTGGCGAAGCCATGAAGCCTTTTCCCGCTTTCGGCAAAATGGCTTGCGGGAGTGCCAAGCCCGTTCTTTCATTTTCAACCAAGACGTGCATGGCCGAGATCCGTATGGCATTGATGCCTTTCGGGAATACTGGCACAACAAAAAAGCCGCAACGGCTTAATCGTGAACAACAAGTTCAAATAAAATAGGACTACCAGCAAACCACAGGTAGTCCTTTTTCTTATGGCAGAGAAGCCATAAGTTTTTTAGCCTCTGAAGTCAATGAGGAAATATAACTGTCGTAATCGACAAGCGGTTTGATATTTCCGTCATTGATAATGAACAAATCAGTCGGTTTAGCCATTTGCAGAAAATAGCGATCATGCGAAACAAATACCACTATTCCCGGATAATCTGCCAGCGTGCGTTCCAATGCTTCAATCACCTCAAAATCCAGATGATTTGTTGGCTCATCAAGCAAGAGAACGTTTACTGACAAGGCGGAAAACAAAGCCAGTAATACCCTGGCTCGTTCACCTGGACTCAGATTGCCGACTTTCTTTTTAGCATCCTCGGCAGAAAAGTGGAATTTGCTCAGCATGAAATAGACTCTCTCTTTGTTTGTTACCGAATTGTCATGAAAAAAATCAAAAATTGATTTTTCTCGCGACATATTTTCGTGTGCCTGCATCAAGTTGCCGAAATTGAGAGATAATCCGACAGTCACTCGGCCAGAGGTTGGCTTGCATTCCCCGCTAATAACCTTTAAAAGGGTTGATTTTCCGCTTCCGTTAGGGCCGATGATGCCGATTCTCATTCCGTAATTGATTTGCAGGTTGACAGGGCCTAATTGAAAGCCGTTTGAACGTCTGACGCATACATTCTCAACAGCGATTGCATGCTTGGCTTCACTGTTATCCGCCACCAAAGGAATAACCAGCTTAGGTCGTTGCTTTGTGACTTCTATTTCATCCATCTGCTCAATTTGCCTTTCAATTGATTTGGCGCTTTGAGCAACCTTGGCTGACTGATCGCGACGGTATCCTCGGACGTATTTGTCATTGTCTGTCGTGGTTTGCTTCGAGCCTCTTTCAGCCCATTGCTTCTTTTGACGGACACTGGTCGCTAACCTTTTCTTTTCCCTCTCTTGCGCTTCGTATTGTTCTTGTTCACGCCGGATTTTTGCTTCTCGGTAGTCAAGGTAATCGCTGTATGAACCTGAATATTCGTTAATATCCCGCTCAAACCAATCGATTTCGAATACCTTTGACACCAGTTTATCCAAAAAACGCCGATCGTGAGACACTATCAAGCACGAAACACCGGTATTTTGAAGGAAATTTTCCAGCCAGATGATGGCCGGCAAATCAAGGTTGTTGGTCGGTTCGTCAAGCAAAAGTAAGTCGAACTTCTGGAGTAATAAGCCGGCTAAGGCTACTTTGCTTTTCTGTCCTCCACTTAAAGAACTCAATGTTCTTGTTACGGAAATGGAACTCAAACCAAAACCTTGTAAAATGGCTTCCATACGATGATCAAACGCATAACCATCCAGATGAAGATACTGACTTTGCAATTCGCCGTATTCCTTCATCTTTTCCGGATCATTAAGATTATGCTCAAGTTCGGCCATTCTGGATTCCATTTTGCTTATTTCGCCTACTCTCTTAAGATAGTTTCTAACTGTCTCTTGAGAGTCAATTTTGATTTCCTGGGGCAGATAACCAATCCTCTCGCCATTGAGCTGGATTGATCCTGTATCGGGATTATCAAAACCAGCCAGGATTTTCAGAAGGGTTGATTTTCCTGCTCCATTCGAACCCACCAAAGCGGCTTTTTGACTTTGGCCAACCTGTAATGATACGCCACGGAGTATTTCTTTGCCTCCATAGCTTTTGTGGATATTGCGTGCTAACATATGTCTCACCTCCTTGTCTTTCCTTTTGCACTGCGAGTGCGATGGATTTTTTCCAGCTTACCCTGTTCACGAGTTAACCGCGAATAGGAGCCGTGAGTTATGGCTTGCTTGTCATCAGATACTCCTTTTATAAAATATCTGAACAAACCTATCCATTGTTCAAAGCTTAGATCGCCGGGACGAGCCGAAGAGCTAAATTTTTGTTCAGAAGCCTGTCGCCGAAATTGCTCATTGGTAAAAATCTGCTTCATCCTCTCTTTGAGATTTCTACCATACTGACTAAAGACGTAAACGACAAAATCTCTGTACGCACTTATTTCTTTACCGTTTAGCAAGCATTGTTCGCGCTTTTTTATTCTAAACATGACAATATTAACGCTTGGCACAGGGTAAAAATCAGTGCTTCTGAAACGATGAGTAACTGTCAGTTCAAACCGTGGTTTAAGCATCAGTGAACGCAGTCGCTCTTCGCCATAAGGACCGCCAGCATATTTTCTGGCGGCATCCTCTTGAACGATTAAGTGCGAGTCCTGCGGAGGATTGACAACGGAAGTTAGCTTTTCCAAAATGTCAGCCGTTAAATTAAACGGGATATTGGAAAAAACTTTGTAGTTGCCTTGTTCCGGTAATTTTATTTTCAAAAAATCACCGAAAACAATTTCCACACTTCCGTAATTAGCAAACGTTTGTTTAAGGCTGTCAGCCAAGCCCCTGTCATACTCAATCGCAATTACTCTTGCGGCCTTTTCTGCTAACTGGCAGGTGATGATTCCTTTGCCCGGACCTATTTCAAACACATTGTCGTTGCTATTAATTCCACTGTCTGCAACCAGTTTAGCCACCAGCTTAGAATTTCGGAGGAAATTCTGAGAGTGGCTTAATTGTCTTTTATCTTTACTCATAATGATTCCCTCCTTTTTGGCATATGGCTATATTTATTTTTTGTAAGGTACTAACCAGATAAAACACCTGGCTGACACTTTACCTTATGCTAAATAAGCCATTATGTCAAATTCATTTTTTTTAGAATTACTAAATCTCAAATGGTCTCTAATTTTATTTTATTATACCAAAATTATATACTTTTTGCATTATTTTATCAAAATAAGCTATAATTAGAGTGTAGAAGAATACCCTGCCCGCAGGGCAGAATATACTTTTAAAATTGAATAGTTTTGTTAAGTTATTCTCATCTCAAACAGAGGTTTTTGTGCTAAAATTATAGTAGAAGCAATAAATTTTACTAACTAATTTAATCGCAAAAACCTATGTTTAAAGCTCAAGATCAATTTACTAATTCAATGTTTGGCTCATACGCCTACGACCCCATTATTAAACGCAATCAAGGCCATCTTCTGATTAAAATGGATAAATTAATTGACTGGTCGTTCGTGGAAGAAGAGGTTGCCGACCGCTATTTCCATCGGGGACAAAATGCCATTCATCCGCTAAGGATGTTTAAACTGCTCATTATTCAGAACTTCTACAACCTGTCGGAAAGAGAGGTGATGGTTGGGACAGACTGCAATATTATTTACCGCTATTTCGTTGGTTTGGGATTAACCGAGGATGTCCCGCATTGGACCGAATTAGGAAAATTTAAAGAGCGGATAGGAACCGAGGCGGTTGAACGGCTATTTTACCGGATATTGGACGAAGCAGAGCGTTTGGGTATTAAAATATCGGACAAGAGGAATGCGGACGCCACCGACATAGAAGCCAATGTGGATTTGAAAAAATGCGTTAAAGATAAACGGGATGAAAACGACAAAACCTACATTGACCGCAATACAAGCGATCCGGACGCCAAATTCGGCAAAAAAGAATCAAACGGCAAGGGCTGGTACGGGTACAAAAGTCATGCCAACGATGACGCGGATAGCGAATTAGTAACCGCGGTGATTACTACCGAAGCGAATAAAACCGATGAATCCCAGCTTATTCCCCTCGTGGACAAGGAGCGCAATTACCGCGGAGAGGATGTTATCCGAAAACAAGGGGGAGACAAGGGCTATGTCGGGCATGCGGACGAATTAACAGAGCGAAACATTTTAGATTATGTGATACCGCGGGACAACATGAAAAAAGACAAGGAAAAGAAAAACAAAAACAAACACTATTTGCATTTAAAGAAGTTGCGCTACAAGGTCGAGCAGAAAAACGCCGAAGGGAAAAGGCACGGATTAGGAAAAGCCAGGCATCGGGGGAGGTGGAGAGTCCATTTGCGGAGCTTGCTCATCTATTTAACTATTAATCTAAAGCGGATAGTAAATCTTTTAATTCCAAAAATTGCCTAAAAATATTAAAGAACATTCAAAACTAATCAAATAATCTCAAATTCACTGCCACAGGCAGGGCTGTAAAACATGTTTTGCCGCCCTGCCTGTATCAATGAATGGATTTTAGAAAAATATTTCGTTTTAAACAGGTATTTTTCTACACCCTAATTTTATCAAATGGTTCTTTTTTATAGAGTTTCTTCATAATAGCAAAAATAATGTCAGAATCTACATTACCCTTCTTTTTCCCAAGCATGGCAGAATTATGTTGACGAAATATCAAAATAAAACCCGCATTTTGAATTTCTTCGTATAAATCCTGATATACTTCATTAACATACCCTAAAAAATAATAAGCCTTTTGTACATGATATTTTTTAGATAAATATTCACGAAATTTTGCAAGATCAATTTCCCACGCCGGATTATCTGACCTTGTCCCCATATATAAATTTTGTCCGTCTATAAAAGATAAATTGTTTTCTTCTTTTTTACTAATGCACATATTTTTATTTATTTCTTGCCATCCGAAGTCTTCTTGCCATCCGAAGCTTTAGCGAAGGATGGGACGAAGGATGGATTATTTTAAGTTTTTCCGCTCGGGATAATTTTTTTATCCTGCATTCTTCTTTTTGCGCCTTGGATTTATTTTTTTTCTTGATGAAATAAACCAATTTTACCGGCCGCCGGCCTTTTACGTACTTAGCTCCAAAAACCGAATCATTATGCTCCTTTATCCGCCTTTTTAAATCGGTTGTAACTCCGGTGTAAAGCGTTTTGTCTTTGCACTTCACGATGTATACGTACCACATTGTTTATATTGTAATTTGTAAATTCGTAATTCGTAAATTAGGAAATTCGAAAATTATTTTCGGTCTTCTCTTACGCCCATAACTATCGCGATGATAGCGAGAGCGAGAAAGATTATAATTATGCCTATACTCATCATATTTTTCGTTTTTTCGTTTTTTTGTTGATTATATTATCCCCTCAAATTTTTTAAATATTCTTTAATTCTCTCACGATCTTCGTTTTCCTTATCACCCTTAAAATATATTTCTATAAAATCAATTTTACAACTCTGACAATGAAAAGCGTAAGTAATTCTTAGGGAGGAACCTTTTAAATAACGGCAAAACAATCGCGCTTTTACGATGGTACACTGCTCATTTTTCGTTATTATGTTAAAATGTTTGCTGTTTCCCAGGGGCGCGACCAGAATCACGCGCTTAAATTCATCCAGATCGTCTGGCAAAGATCTATATTTTTTCGCCAGTCGCTTAAAATCTTTGGTAAAACCCAGCAATTCATTAAAGTTTATCGTCATAGTTTCTTACGGAATAATGCTCGTCGCGATAAAACACGCTCTCGTAAGAAAGCGGCTGGCCTTCGTCGGCTGCCTTCCAGGGTATGTCTTCGTGCGAATAACTTTCTATTTCTTTGGCGTTTTTGTCGCTAAGGCGCGCCAAAACTTCATCAATATGCTCTATCTCTTGGGCGGAAAGATTATTAAGATTTGGCCGTTTGAGCGGTAAATATTTCTTTTGGCCGTACTTAAAATATTGGCTATTAACTGCTTCAACCTCGCCATTTTTTTGCATGTCGCTAATAATAGTTCCTAATTCAACAGATGTCGGCCCGTGATGATTTTTAATATAAGTAGCCCCCATTAAATTTTCCTCAAATTTTTCGTAGTAATCAAAATCAATAAAATAAAGCAATTTATGAATCACGGTTTCGCCGACATTTGGCTTTCCTCCGACTTTTGCCAAAACATACAAAAGAACCTGCTTAAATTTATCAAGATTCTTCCGCGTTATGCGAATTTGTAAATCAGCATTCGCTTTTTTATTTATCTTTTCTTTTTCTATAATAACTTCGCGAGTCGGCGGATTGCCTTGCCTGAAATTATCAAAGGAAATACCAAAAATAGAAGCCAGTTTTTCCGCTTCCGGGATAGTTAAATCTCGTTCGCCCTGCTCTATCTGAACATAAGTTGGGCGGGAAATACCCAGTTCAGATGCCAAAAATTCCTGTGTCAAATTATTCTTTTTTCTAAGTTGTTGAATAAATTTTGAAAGCATAATATTTTTCCGTAAGTTTATTAGCTATTTTAAGTTTAATCCATGTAAACTTATTTGTCAATGGTCAATGTAAAAATACTTGACAAAATATTTATTTCTGCTAAAATATATGAAAAATAGGCCGATTGCGGCGGCCTATTCTTTTGAAGAGGTTTTTTTAAACCTTTAGGGCCTCTTCCCTGTTGGTACTTGATATTTACATTGTATCACGAACAGGCCTTAAAGAAATACCTTGGTATCCCTCTGGTCAGAAATTCGGGAAAGCCTTAAAATTATATGTTTAAATAAGTAATAGTCAGTTGTAAAACCGTGGCAAAAGCCACCCAAGCCAGATAGGGAATCTGGATATAGGCAAGGGAGCGGCTGCGCGGGTAAATCGCGATCATGGCCCAGATAAGAGTGGCTAAAACCAAGAGAATATCCGCGGCCGCCAGAAAATTATTTTTAAGCCCGAACTGGATCGGGGTAAAGATAAGATTGAAAACTAGATTTAAAGCAAAAGGCAGAGCAACTAAAATCGGGATTTTTTTCTGCGCCGCCATTAAAAAAACCTTGCCAAAGGAAATAACGATTAAGATATAAAGAAAGGTCCAGACCGGGCCGAAAAGATAGGCGGGCGGGGACCAGGACGGCTTAATCAGTTGTTGGTACCAATCATAATTTTGCATAAGTATACCTCTATTTTCCTCTATTTTTGGGTAAAAGTCAATTTGACAAAGAATTAAGAATTAAAATTTATGATTTAAGAATTTAACCTTCTGGTCCGTTTTCGAAAGGGGGCAATTTAAATAAAAAAGACCAGGGGTTAATCTGGCTTTTTTAGTTTCTATAATTAATTATATTGTTTTTATTTTTTTTTCTTAGCTTTTTTCGGAGCGGCTTTAGCTTTAGTCTGGCTCGTTTTGGATTTTTTTACTTTAGCCTCTGCCTTTACTATTTTTTCTTCCTTAACCGCTCTTGGGGAAGCGTTGGGATTTAGCGCGCTTAAAATTTTATCCAGTTTGGCGTTTAATATTTCAAACTGCTGTTTAAACTGGTCCGGGCCTTTGCCTCTGTCATGTTTTTCCTTTTTAAAACACTGTTCGCAGTAAATCGGTTTCCCAAGAGTCGGCTTAAAAGGGACTTCGCATTCTTTTCCGCATTTATCGCAGACGGCTTCGTACCTTCGTCTGTCGCCGAAACTCGGTCTTTGGAAATTATTTCCCTGGGGTCTCCCGGAATTTTCCCGGTCCGGTTTTTCAAAACAGTTACTGCAAAAGACCGGCCGGTCCCCGGTTGGCTTAAAAGGGACTTCGCATTCCGCTCCGCATTTATCGCAAATGGCTTTGTGCATTTCCGGCCTACCCGAATCCCGGCGGTTAAATCCGTTGCCCCTGCCAAAATCCCGTTTTCCAGATTGCCCGCCCGATTTATCGCTTTTCTTAAAGAAATTTTTCATAACTTATGTTTTGTTAATTTATAATCTATCTTTTTCTAATCTTACTCTTTTTTAGAGGAAAGTCAAACGGAACGGGGGATAAAAAAGCCCAGGGGGTTAGCCTAGACTTTGTCGCAGTTATAGCCTTCATAATTGTCTGGATTATAGCGATTCCATAAAGCAAAGGGTAAATCCTCCACTTTTTGCGGTTTACGGCTTTTTTTGAAAAGCATTTTTTTAGTTTTTTGTTTGCCGCAGAAGCCCTCTTTTTTAAAAATGAACTTTTTTTTATTTTTCGCAGATGGCGTCTTTTAATAATTTGCCTTGCCAGGCAAACGCTTCTCGGGAAGTGATATGCAATTTTTTCATCAAAACAATTTCTTGCGTGATTAGGCGCAATAGATGCAAGCCTAATAGCTCCCGTTTTTTATACAATTTCTGGTAAAGAGGATGGTCCTGATTGATATAAACCGCGTTGCCCTGGCTGATTACTTCCGGACCATCTCCTCCTAAATTTACAATGCCGCAGGCAATGCCAAATTTTTTTAAGCGGATTCTTTTCATCGCTAAGGGTTTGGCTTCTAGCGCCGGCTGTTTGATTTCCGCGTTTTTGGTTTTTTCAGCTTCTTTTTCAGTTTTATTTTTTTCAGGGTCCTTTGAAAAATCCGTTTGGGATTTATTGGAAAAGTCGGCGCTGGCCGTTATGTTTTTTCTTCCTTCTTTTTTTAGGCGGGTTATGGCTTTGCCTTGAGGAATAAAATCAGGATTAAGAGCCAAGGCCTCTTTAAGCTGTTTCATTATTTGTTGCAGTTCTTTGGTGATTTTTTTAATATTTTTAAGATCATTTTGTTTTTTAAGATCGCGCAAGACCTTGTCTAATTCGGCCCGCATCAACTGATAAAATAATTTATATTTAGCATCATCCGCGATAAAATCGCTGCGCGAAGAAAGCAGGGGCAGAAAATCCGCGTTAACACTGCCGTAAATTCTAGTTAGGCCCTGATGGTATTTTTTATCTAGACCGAAAAATTCCCGCTTGATAAAGACTTGTTTCACCCGGCATTCAATGCCTGGTTCGTCAGAGCTTGCCGGGTTTAGGGCCACAATGATTTCGCCTTCAATCAAGCCATATATAGTTTTTATTTTAATAGGTATAATTCGGCCGGCAATAACGGTAGCGGTTATTTTTTTATTATTCAAATAAACCTGGAATTTTTTAGCGCGCAAAGGCACGGATTGCTTTAAATATTTTTCTATTTCCGCCGGGCTGATATTTTTTGTTAATTTGTTTAGAATTATTTTTGTGCCTTCTTTGTCTAAGGGCGTGGCTCTTTCTTTTTTAACGGGCAATTCCCAATTGTTGGAATTTTGCCAGTCGGCTCTATCAAAAATAACCGCATAGCTATTTCGCCCTCTGACGCTTTGCACAATAAATTGGTTAGCTAGAGACAGGGCGGAGAATTTTCCAATGCCGAATTGCCCGATTCTTTTCCGACCAAAACGGGGAGAGATGCTTTTTATTTTTTTCTCTTCGGAGCCGATGGTAAAAAATTGCTCTAATCTTTTTTCATCTAAGCCGCTGCCATTATCTTCTATAGTGATTTTATCTTCGCCGACCATAACATAAACTTCGCTGGCATCGGCGTCGTAAGCGTTATTAACTAATTCGCGGATAAACTCAATGCTTTCACGGTACATTTTTTCGCCCAAAGTGAAAATATGGCTTTTATCCACGGTTATTTTGATTTTGGATATTTTTTTAAACATAAAATTAATAAGGAAGGCCGTTTAAAATTCTTTACAATTTAAAATCTCCGGCTCGCTCTTCCGCCACGCTTCGCCTAGCAGGGCGAAGCCCCGAGCGAGGCAAATCACGCTGTAAATAAATTTTGGTGGTGCTTATTGGACGAAATCCGAACCCATTTTGAGCAAAATCCAGAGGATTTTGCGGATTGAATCCCGCCCAGTTTACCCCGTAGGAAGCTTTGCTTTCCTTCGGGGC
>Ga0210017_1004438_pt1 | contig 11487 bp, 10 predicted proteins | sample CryGeyCG2014_020_FD_183966 | JGI IMG/M metagenome (GOLD analysis project Ga0210017, IMG submission 183966) | Groundwater microbial communities from aquifer - Crystal Geyser CG08_land_8/20/14_0.20 (SPAdes) (version 2) | ecosystem: Environmental > Aquatic > Deep subsurface > Groundwater | place... | reverse complement strand
TTTATTCTAATTTATCACAAAAATTAATTTTTAGCAATCGGGAGTAATCGCCGAAGAGCAGAAGCAAAATCTTGGGGCATTGGCGCTTCGATTTCTAAGAATTCTCCTTGAGGAGTCAAAAAAGAAATTACTTGGGCATGAAGCATTTGCCTTTTGAATACTCCTTCATAAGCCTCTTTAAAACCATAGATTTTATCACCAGCTACTGGAAAACCAATACTAGCTAAATGAATTCTAATCTGATGAGTACGGCCAGTTTTGGGTTCCACTTTTAAAAGAGTATAACCTTGATATCTTTTCGCTACTTCATAGAGAGTAAGAGCAACTTTTGTCTTTTTAATTGTCTTCTTTGTGCTTTTTCCCTTCTGAAGTAAAACTATCTTTCTTTTACCAGAAGTGGAAGATCTTGTTAATTCAAATTCAATCGCGCCTTTTTGTTTGCTAATTTCTCCCCTAACTAAAACCAAATAGCTTTTGTTAATTTTTCTCGAGAGAAAAAGTTTTTTAAAATAGAAAAAAATGGGGTTGTTTTTAGCGAGGATTAAAACTCCAGAGGTCTCTCTATCTAAACGATGAACAATGCCTGGCCTCAATTTATCCTCACCTACTTTTTTAGCTTGAGGATAACGATAACAAAACCAGGAAGCAATTGAAGGCTCATTAATATTTTTTAGAGTGGGATGAGTATTCACTCCGGCTGGTTTATTAATCACTAAAAAATTTTGATTCTCGTAAAGGATTTGTGGTTCGGGTGTTAAATTTAAAGGAATAATTGTCTTTTTCATTACGGTAGGAATTTTTAAATCCAGATTAATTTCTTCTTTACCCTTTAATAAATAACTAGGCTTTACTGGCTTCCCATTAACTTTAATCTTGCCTTCTTTTAGATTTTTACTAATTTCGTTACGAGATAATTCAAATAAAATATGACTCAAATATTTATCAATCCTAAGAGGTGATTTTAATTCTTCAACAGTAAGAAATTTAAGATAATTATTAATTTTCATTAAATAATTGTGGGCTATTCTTAAATTAGCTCGAATTATTCCAAAAACCTAAAAGTAGAAAGCATTGCTTCATATACATCGGATTCATAAATCCTATCTGTTTCTGGACTACAACAAAAGCCTCCAGCTGTAAATTCGAATATAATAACTTTTTTGTTCTTTTCAACAAAAGCCACGCTCCCGAATCTTTCCATCCCGCCAAATCTATAATCAACCTTGATTCCCTCTTTACCTCCAATTAACATTTTTTCTTTTCTTTCTATCTCAAATTCCCCCATTTTTTTATTGACAAATTCAGAAAGGTTTAATTTCCCTAAATCGTCTATACTTAAATTAGTTCTGTTTACAGTAAAACCTTCTTCGCTTTCCTGTATTTTACAATTTTCGCATCCAGACGGAATTGAAGGATATTTAAATTCAAATCCATACTTTTCATTCCTATAAGTCTTCCAATTGGTGATTTTGTCTTTGATAACTCCTTGCGATGTTTTTACTTCTGGCGCCTTTACTTCCTCTTTTCCCACCCCAAAATATTGCCAGGCCAAAATTCCTCCGACAATAAATACAGCAATAATTATAATCCAAATTTTAGAAAAAGATTGATTATTCATAATTTATTCTATTTAAGTAAATTGTTTTGATTTTTACACTGGTCAATATAAAATTTTCTTTAAATTCTCATTCCAATGTGGTCGCTAAGTGAAGCGAGACGGCAAAGGAAAAATTGACTTTTTCTCGAATGTGCGCGGGAGAGGACTTGAACCTGTAACTTCAAATACGTAGGATCTGCTCTCTGTCAACTGAGTTAACCACCCAAGTATTTTTTAATTACCTTTTTACAGAATACTTCGCTTAGATACATCAATTTCCTTTGAATTGCTACGTTTCCACAACGAACATAACAAACACCTTTATAGGATGGGTATGTTTTTGAACCAATAGTTCTTTTATCTAAATTAACATAACCGAAATTATTAATTGGTACACCTAACTTTTTAGACCAAAAACGTTTCATCTCTTCGGGATTTTGGTCAGCTCTTAAACTCAATTGGCATTTTATTTTTTTAAGATCGAAATCATAAATTCTTTTCAGTGCAGCTAAGAAAAATTTTAATATTAGAGGATCTGAGTTACCCATCGATGTTTCTACTTTCTTTTTTGTCCCCTCGCCCATATATAAAATTGCGAGTACTAATTCAAGAATTTTTTTATCGGTGATATCTATAACCCCTACCGTTTTTAATGCTTGCTCTTTTGCTAATTTTAATCTTTTCTCTTTTTGAGCATTATGCCACAAAACTGCTTTTTTTCGAGCTTTTACTAAAGCATGCCTCCAATTTCGCGTTAATTCTTCTTTCTGTTTCTTTGACAATTTAATATCTTTTAACCAACCACTGAGAGTAGAGCGAGGTATTCCTAAACGACGTTCAATTTTACCAATAGAAAATCCTTCTTTACGAAGTTTTATAGCCTCAGGCTTTAATTCGAACCATCTTGATATCATGTATACATGATATCACCAGTAGTATTGATTTGTAAAGGCGCGATTAATAATCTGTAATAATCTGGTGGGCGGTAGAGGGCTCGAACCTCTGAAACCTCCTACACGTCAAGTAGGCGCTCTGCCAACTGAGCTAACCGCCCGTAATGGGGACGTGCGCATGGTAGGATTCGGACCTACGGTCTCGGCTTTATAAGAGCCTTGCTCTACCACTGAGCTACATGCGCAACTTTATGTTCTTACCCTTTTATTAGTGCTTCTATCTCCGTTCTCTCTAAAGTTTCTTTTTCTATTAAAGCCTCAGCAATCTTATCTAATTGCTTTTTATTTTCTTGCAAAACATGCCTGGCTTTTTTATAGCATTGCTGAATAATTTTATTAATTTCTTTATCAATCAAAGTGGCAGTTTCTTCAGAGTAACCCTTTTCAGATGTAATTTCTTTGCCTAAAAATATCATTCCTTCTGTTTTGCCGAAGGTTATGGGTCCTAATTTTTCACTCATCCCATATTTAGTAACCAGCGCCCGGCTTAAATCAGTCGCTTCTTGCAGATCGTTAGCTGCGCCAGTAGAAACATCTTTAAACTCTAATTCTTCAGCCAGATAACCGCCTAAAAGCGCAGCAATATCTGCCAAAAACTCAGTTCGAGTCTTTAGATATCTTTCTTCAGTTGGCATTTTCATCGTATAACCAGCTGCTTGCCCGCGAGAAATAATGGAAACTTTTTTTAATTCGCTGGCTCCGGGAAGAAGTAAAGAAACTAAAGCATGACCAGCTTCATGATAAGCAGTAATTTTCTTTTCTTTTTCAGTAAAAACTCGACTTTTTCGTTCTGGTCCTAACATAACTTTTTCTATCGAAGAAACTAATTCTTGCTGACCAATAAATTTCTTGTTATCGCGAGCAGCCAGAATAGCTGCTTCATTAACTAAATTAGCCAAATCAGCGCCAGAAAAACCCGGAGTTCTTTCAGCGATTTCTCTTAACTTTACTTCTGGAGATACTTTTTTATCTCGAGTATGAATTTTTAAAATCTCTTCTCGACCATTAATATCTGGCAAATCTAAAACTACGCGTCGATCAAATCTTCCCGGTCTTAAGAGAGCAAAATCTAGAATATCTGGACGGTTAGTGTTATGAAGCAAGATTGGAGTTCTTCCACCAAAGAAAGCTTCATTTTCGCAACCACAAAAATCATAAACATACCCCTGATAAGGCATTTTTTCTATATTTTTTATAATCGCCCTAACAGTGGAAGCTTTTCCTGGCTGAGAATTTATAGGATTTTGAGTTTTCCCATAACTTATTCTCCACGCTTTTGTTTCTTTTAAAGGCTTACCATTTTTAATTCGTCTTAAAGCTTTAACAGTAAATTGTCTAATATAACATTTATAGCTATGCAGTCGACTCAACCAATTTAATTCATTAATCAATTGCTCACTAACAGAGGTTATTTCTAATCTACCCTTGCTATCAGTATAACCATCTCCTGCTGCATAACCTTTCAAAAATTCAATAAAATACTCTTCCGGAGCTTCAAAAAGGAAAGGAGGTAAATGTTTATGATGTGCCCCAGAACCACAATAATAGGCAAAAAATTTAGCTACTGGTTTTGAGTAATAAATGATATTTATAGCATTAGAAGTAATGTTTCTTTCTCTATTAGGTGTTAAATGAAAAATTTGTTTCATTAACGCTTTTATATCCTCTATCTTTTCTTTTTCTTTAATATTTAAACAAAAATCTACTTCTTTTCTACTATAACCCTCAGCTGTGTAATAACCAAAAAGACGCATTAATTCTTCAGTAACTTTAATTTTTTCTGGTAAAATTTGATAGTCTTTAAAATATTTTTTAGATAGCTCCCGAGGATAACAAATACCTTGTTGCCATTTGCCAATTGTTCTTTGAGAATAACCTAAAGATTGTCCTAAACGAGTCTGAGAAATTTGATTGGCATTCGCTAAAGCATAGTTAAAAGCAAAACTTACTTCTCGGTAATTTTCAAATAATGGTTGCCACAGGAGTAACTCTAAATTAAATTTCTCATCAAACTCACCGGCCCTGATTTCTCTTTTTTGTTTATTAGTTCGATTGACTTTATAAGGAAGGTCAACTAAAATTTCGCCGGTTTTTAATTCCGCAACAGGTTTGGCCGCTACCCCAAATTTGGTTCTGACAAAAACCGAATGATTGCCAGTTGCCAAAATCTTTCCTCCTATAAATTTAATCTTGTAAATTTCATTTACCTTATGGCGGAAAACGCTTCTTACTTTCTTAAAAACAGCTTTTTTAAAATAAATTCCATGTTTATTTGGCTTACCATCAAAACCTAAAATCTCTAAATCAGGACTTAATTTTTCTCTTCCCTCTTCGTTTTGATTATAATAATTATCAATTATCTCGGCAATTGGCTTCAAGAAAATTTGATTATTTTTCTTTACTAAAACTGGGGTATCGCCAGTAACACTAGCTGCCATAACAATCACCCTTGTTTCCCGATCAAAACCATCCATTTCTACTAGAATTTGATTTAAGGTTTGTTCTCTTTCGTCTTGGCCGCCGCCAATACCAGCTCCTCTTTCTCGACCAATAGCATCTATTTCATCGATAAAAAGAATGGCTGGAGCTGCTTTTTTGACAGTATTAAAGGCATCTCTCACTCGGCCAGCACCAACACCGACAAACATTTCCACAAACTCAGAACCAGAAATATGAAAAAATGGTACATTAGCTTCACCAGCTACAGCTCGGGCCAAAAGTGTTTTACCTGAACCAGGAGCACCCATTAAAAGAACCCCTCGCGGAATACGTGCCCCTAACTCTTGAAATTTTTTAGGATTTTTTAAAAATTCCACAATTTCTTGCAATTCTTCTTTTGCTTCTTTTAAACCAGCGACATCTTTGAAAGTAATTCTATCTTTATCAGAAGAGAATAATCTAATATTGGAACGAGAAAAAGAAAAAATTTGCATTGCTCCTTGATTAGCCCGACGGAAAGAATAAGAAAACAAAATAACAAGAAAAATAATAGGAATAAGAATAGGCAACAAAGTCCCTAACCAAACAGACCAGCTACTCTGCTCTTTTACTTCAATATCTAAAGCATTGATTTCTTCTGAAGAGAAGCCAAAATTCTTCAAAAGTTCCCCCAAGGAAACATTAGATTCTTTATTAGCCACAAAAATTTGTTTATCAGGGGTAATTATTTCTAAGCTATCAGGATGGACAATAATTTTATCCACTTTTTTCTCTTTAATCATTTGAATTGATTCAGAAAGACTAATTTGCTTTTTACTGGTCAAATTCTTTTCTAATCCTGAAAAAAGAACAGATAAAAAGATAAACAGTAAAACCACAAAAAGAAGTTGTCGCCAAACTTTATTCATAGTGCCCCTATTTTAACCTAAATTATTCAAAAAAGCAATCCACAGTTGACAGATTGCTTTTTGAGAATTTTTTCCTTTTTTATCTCTTGTTATGGATAAATCGGTTCTGTTGTTCCTTGAAGATGATTAACAGCGCTATTAACTGATTCCAAAGAAGAACTAATAATTAAATAATCATTAAGAAAGCCATAGCTAATAGCCGCCTCTTTACCATAATAAGTGAAATAACGAATGTCAGCGCCAGTAGTTGTTGTATCTTTAAAGGTTTTAGCAACTTTTTTAGGAATTTTTATCAACCAGAAATTAGCTAAATTGCCCAAAATTTTACCTTTTTCCCAAGTAGCAAAACCTGCTTTGACATCAGCAATATTATCTTGGCCGATATCAATAATTAGCCCTAAAGAAGGATTAACCTCTCCATAATAAACATAAAGCAAATATTTTCTGGCCAAAAGATAAGGTTTTAAATTATCTGGCAGATTAGGAATCAGGGAGGTAATAATCTCTTCACTTGATAAAGAATAATCTCGATATTTTGGTATTAAGACAGAAAAAGTTTCAGCTGGCTGCATAGTTTCAGTAACAGCGCCTTTAATAGCGCTAACAATTGCTGTTCCGGTTAGTTTAATCGTCAGAGGAGTTTTTTGATAAGGACCACTCACTTGGGGATAAGGACTAGGGGGTAAAGTAGTGGTAGTGGTAGAAATAGTAAGTACTGGAGTAGTGGTCGTGGTTACTGAAGTTGATTTGGAACCAAAGAGTTTAGGCCATAAAAAGAAATAGCCTAAAACCGCGCCAGCAATAACAATGCCAATAATAATTAATAAAGGAATGAGTTTATTATTCTTTTTAGGTATTTGTGGTTGAGGAAAATTAGTAAATTCCGAAGCTGAAATTTCTGGATTAATAGCAGGTTCAGAGAAATTAGGACCTGAGGGAATTTCATTGACTGGGGGGCGAGATTCAGTTACGGCTGGCGGTGGAGAAAAAGTAGGTTGAGGAGGTGTTGACCAATTAGGAACTGCGCCACCAGTGGCTTTCATCTTTTCTAAATCTGATTCTGAAGTTCTAATAAAAACATTGGAGGCTGGGGGGGTAAATTTTGGTTCCTGTTGTTCGTTAGCTGGTATGTTTTGAGTAGGATTTGACGGTGGATTAAAATATTCTTCTGGCATATTTTTAAAATTTAAAGTTATTTGATATCTTCAAGCTTTGTTTTATTATACCATAAAAGTTCATGTCAAGAAAAATTTTATTTTGATCCGCCAGTTGGCGGAGAGACAGGTTCTTATTTAGGAGGATATTTCACATCTTTCAAAGAAAGAGAAATTTTGCCATTGGCTTCGATTTTTTTCACTTTGACTTTGATTTCTTCTCCTTGGTGAACAATGTCTTCAACTTTATTAACCCGATAAGGAGCTAATTCTGAAATATGAAGCAAACCTTCTTTACGATGACCAAGGTCAACAAAAGCGCCAAAATCTTTAATTTGGGTCACTTTCCCATTAATAATATCTCCTTCAGCAATATCTTTCACTACTTCTTGAATTTCTTGAATTGCCAGATTGGCTTTTTCTTGATCCTCAGCCGTGACAAAAACCGTTCCATCTTCTTCGATATCAATATTTACTCCAGTAGCTTGAGTAATAGCCTGAATGACTTTTCCTCCCGGACCAATTAATTCACCTATTTTCTCTGGCTTAATTTGTAAGGTAAATATTCTTGGAGCGAAAGGTGAAAGTTCTTTTCTTGGCTGATTAATTATCTGATTCATTTTGTCTAAAATAAGGAGGCGAGCTGTCTTGGCTTTCTCTAAGGTTTCAGCCAATAATTGAGGAGTTATCCCTTTTATTTTTAAATCCATCTGCAAAGCAGTAATGCCATTTTTTGTGCCAGCAACTTTGCAATCCATATCTCCATAATGGTCTTCCGGGCCTTGGATATCAGTTAAAATCTTGTTATTAGCTTTTCCATCACTCATTAAGCCCATGGCTATGCCAGCTACTTGCTCTTTAATTGGCACTCCAGCAGCCATTAAAGCCAAAGAAGAAGCGCAAGTAGCAGCCATAGAAGTAGAACCATTAGAGGACATGATTTCAGAAACTACTCGAACAGTATAAGGAAATTCATCTTTAGTGGGAATCATGGGTAAAAGAGCTCTTTCTCCTAAAGCGCCGTGGCCGATTTCTCTTCTTCCTGGCCCTCTTAAGGGAGCAATCTCTCCTGATGAATAGCCAGGAAAATTATAATGGTGCATAAATCTTTTTTCACCAGTAAATTCCATTCCTTGCAAAGTTAAAACATCGGCTGGCGAACCTAAAGTCACCACTGATAAAGCATGGGTGATACCCCGCATAAATAAAGCTGAACCATGAGTCCTGGGTAAAATATCAATGGCCATTTCCAAGGGCCTAATTTCATCTAATCTTCTCAAATCAGGTCTTTTTTCCTGCTCTAAAATATTTTTATGGACTAATTTATCAATCTCATCCTCCAAAAGATAATCAACATCTTTCAGTTGTTCTTCGGTATATTGCTTTTCTTTTAAGAAGTTAATTAAACCTTCTTTTAGCTCCGTCATTTGAATTTCTTTTTCTTTTTTATCTTGGGAATATACTATAGGTTCTAATTTATCAGTTAAATAATTTTGAATATCCTGGTTCAAAGTTTCTTCCACGGTTTTAATTAAAACTTCTGTTTTGGTTTTTCCTATCTCTTGAATAATTTTTTGCTGTTGCTCATTTAAGGAAGCAATTTCTTTCTGAGCGATTTCTAAGGCTTGAGTTACTATTTCTTCTTTCGCTTCATTAGCTCCAGCTTCAAGCATATTAATTTCTTTGTCAGGACCAGAAACTACCATATCTAAAACTAAATCTTTTCGTTCCTCGTAAGTAGGGTTCACCAGAAAACCTGTCTTTTCCGACCAGCCAATTCTGACTGCTGAAACTGGACCTTGCCAAGGAATATCAGAAGTCCCTAAAGCCAGAGAGCTAGAAATAATTCCTAAAACATCTGGATCATGTTCTTCATCAATAGATAAACAAGTAGCTACTACTTGAACGTCCCTTCTCATTAAGGCTGGAAATAAGGGTCTAATAGTCCTATCTATTAATCTGGCTAAAAGAATAGCAATTTCGCTTGGCCTTGATTCTCGACGAATAAAACGACTGCCGTAAATTTTACCAGCAGCATAATATTTTTCTTCATAATCAACTAAAAGAGGGAAAAAATCTAAATCATTTCTATCTTGATTGCCCATTACGACATTAGTTAAAATGACCGTTTCCCCTATTTTAGCCATGACTGAACCGTTAGCTAATTCCGCTAAATTAGAAAATTCTAATTCGATGGTTTTATTACCAACTGATAATTGATACTTCTTTTTCTCCATTTCCTTTTAAATTTTAAATTTGATGATTTTTGGAATTCTACTGACTACCCCTCCTTCTCTTATCTTTAAGAGAAAGTATTCTGGCTTTGAATCTAAATCAATAAATTCATTAGCTAATTCTTTTAAAGCTGTCGAGGTTGTTCTGCCAAAACCCATTACTTCTACTTGATTACCTAAAGCTTTTAAATATTCTACCAGAGGAATAAAATCTCCATCACCGCTGATTAAAATTATGGTATCGGCTTTAGAACTTAATCTCACCGCATCAATGGCTAAACCCACATCCCAATCGCCTTTTTTAGTGCCATCAGGATAAACCTGTAAATCTTTGATTCTGGTTTCAATGCCTGCTTTTTCCAAAGCATCAAAAAAAGAAGCCTCTCCAGGCTCATCAGCTTTAGCTACATAACCAATAGCCCTAATTAAATTTCGTCCACTCACTGCTTCTAAAAGCAAATTCTTAAAATTTACCCGAGCGCCATAAAGATTTTTGGCTGAATGATAAAGATTTTGAACATCAATGAGAACTATGGCGCGTTGATTTTTGTGTTTAATAACCATATTACAAATCTAATTTTTTCTCTATTTTATGATAACGTCTGATTGATTCCTCTTTTAGATAAGCTAATAGCTTTCTTCTCTTAGAAACCATGCCCAAAAGACCTCTTCTCGAATGAAAGTCCTTAGGATGTTTTTTTAAATGTTTTACTAATTCCTCTATTTCTTTAGTTAAAAGAGCAATCTGAATTTCAGGTGAGCCAGTATCTGATTTATGAGTAGAGAATTTTTTAATAATTTTTTCTTTAGCCGTAGACTTGAGCATATCTTTCTATTTTTATAAGATTAGTTTACCACAATTTATTTTTTTGTGCAACATAAAACCCCAACTACCAGAAACAAAAATAGTTGGGGTTTGTTTTTTAGGGACCTTGCCCTCATTTCAATACCTCCTTAGAGATTCTTTAATGAATCGAATACCTCATTAATCCTTTGGTTCAAAAGTTGCTCTTGTGTCTTTCTAAACTGAGATTTAGAAAGACGCGCCTTATTCAAGCTCGTCTTTTCTCCACAAGCTTGAATAAAATGACAATGTTTGCATATGCCACACTCATCTTCCTCTGGTGTGGGCTTAAAACCAAAACACACATGCATTGGGATTACCTTTTTGAGATTCGGTAGGTCCCTATAAGTTTTTATAGCCATAGTTATCACCTCCTTTCCTTGGCTATATAAAAGATTATTTTCAAAGTACAACTGTCGAAGGGCGGAGAGGGTGGGATTCGAACCCACGGTTCGGTTTAACCCAAACAACACGTTAGCACCGTGCCGCTTTAGACCACTCAGCCACCTCTCCTAGATCAAATTAGTTTACCTGAAAAAGAATAAAATTGCAACTTGATAAAAATGACCTTTGATCAAAAATTTGCCTTTTCCCTTGACCCCGTTAGAAGTTTGCTATTATTATTTTGGACAAAAAAGTGCTAAAACACTTTTTTGCGAGAGTAAAATAAGTTTAATAAAGAATACGATGAGCTATCTCTTGAAACCATCGCAAACTTCTAACGGGGTTGACAAAAAATATGGATATGCTAAAATAGACAGTAGAACTCCCAAATTGGGAGTTTTTTGTTAGCAATCAAATTAAAACCTAGTAATCTTATGGATAAACCTAATAAATGCAGCTCACCTTTAAAAATTTTATGGCTGAACAGAGCCCTTAAAACGAGTTTTTTAAGCCTGGTTGTTATTTTTGTCTTTTTTAGCCGGTTTTCCGGCATCTTAGTTGAAGGATCTCTGGCTACTGTTATCAACAATTCAGAAGTTCCATCTTCCAATGATGATAATACCCCATATTTATCCAGTCAAACTTTTCTTTTAGGAATTAATTCCACTTTCGCTCCTTTAACTACTAAAAAAATAATAGTCACTGCCTATTCTTCCACTCCAGACCAAACTGATGACACTCCTTTTATCACTGCTTCTAATAAAGTAGTTGAAGATGGTATAGTGGCTTGTAATTTTTTAGCTTTTGGCACTAAATTGCGATTACCAGAACTCTTTGGTGATAAAATCTTTGTGGTTGAAGATAGAATGCATCAAAAATTCTCTTCTGACCACTTAGATATCTGGTTTCCTGACAGAGAAACAGCTCAAAATTTCGGAATAAAAGAAACCACTCTGGAGATCTTGGAGTAAAAA
>Ga0210017_1004435_pt1 | contig 11488 bp, 5 predicted proteins | sample CryGeyCG2014_020_FD_183966 | JGI IMG/M metagenome (GOLD analysis project Ga0210017, IMG submission 183966) | Groundwater microbial communities from aquifer - Crystal Geyser CG08_land_8/20/14_0.20 (SPAdes) (version 2) | ecosystem: Environmental > Aquatic > Deep subsurface > Groundwater | place... | reverse complement strand
ACAATAAAAAGCAAAGCCTTTTTCATGAAATTCTCATCAGAAGGAGTGTCAGGCACGTGCCTGACACCGACATTCCTACTCTATTATAAAAAAATAAAAAGGTAGGTCAAGCCCTCCCAAGTTTTTTTAAAATTTGGGGGGGCAAGTAGCACCTACCTTTTTCAATCCTGCTCCAAAACTTATATTCCATCTTTATCAATCTCGTAAAAGGCATCAACATATTCTTTTCCTTTGGTTAAAAAGTAATCCCAGCCTTTTTCTAATGCCTCACAATTTTCAACAAAACCTTTCTCATCAATTAATACCAAAAGAAGTCTTCCATTCTTTTCTAAATGATAAACTAATCGAGGACTTCTCCTAATTCCCGGAGCTTCCCAGATCGCTAACTTTGCTTTGGGATCAGTTATTATCTCTCTGATAACCTTCAAATATTCCTCTTCCCTTTCCAGCGGTCTCCCATAGTAAATTTCACCAACTCTATTTCTATTAATCTCCAGTTTTTTGGCAAGCTCTTTTTCATTTCTAAAACCTTTGATTTCTGGATTTCTAACCCATTTTGCCAAAGAGTTAGCAACATTAAATCCTAAACTTTCTTTAGAAACATATTCAGCAAATCGACAGGTATCTCTTGGGCTTTTAAGAATAAAGTTAAATGAAGGACGCTCTAGATGGGGAACTTTATCTAATCTTTTCCAAAGATTGTTTAACTTATCAATACCTTCAAAATCTCCTTTATTTACTGCTATGTGCAGAGCCTGTTTCAGTTGTTCATCCAGGTCTTCAATTCTTTCAGCAATTTCCTTCCAGTATTTGAACCGAGCTTCCTGACTTAGTCTTGGAGTAGATTGTGAAGAAAATTGTTTAGTAAGGCCCATATTGAAATTATCTTTCTCTACAGGCCTCTCCTGCCCCATGGGCAGAAGAAAGCCCATAGAGCAGAAGTTAACTAATTATTCTTCTTCAAATCCTCAGATTAGATTGAGGATTTTTTACTCCATTTTATTCAGTTTTCAAATTACACCTCTTAATAAAAATATTATCATATTTAATCAAAAAGGTCAATCCTTGCAAATTGAGTTACCATAAGAAATTATTTTAGATATTCCCTTTTTGCCTCATTAAGTATAAAATATAATTGATGTTGAAATCAAGGCCTATTTTAATTATTGGAACTGTAATATTTTTTTCTTTGCTTTTATTTTTAGGAGTTACTTATCATTTGCAAAAGCAATTGATAAATATCTATGAGAGCCGAGAGTCTCTAATTATAAGAGATAGGTATGGCCAAGAGATTTTTATTAAGCCGAATCAAAGAGATAATTTGGCTCGCTATTTAGAGAAAATTCCTCCTAAATTTGCCGAGCTTTTAATTAAAAAGGAAGATAAATTATTTTATTATCATTTTGGTTTTAATCCCTGGAGTATCTCCCAAGCTGCCTTACATCGTTTAGGAATAGGTCAGAGAAAAGCCTCCAGTACTATTACCCAGCAATTGGTAAAAAATCTTTTGGGAAGAGAATTAGAGAGGAGTTTAAAAAATAAGATAGTTGAATTGATCTATGCTCTTTCTTTAGAAACCTATCAAAGCAAAGAAAATATCTTAAAGATGTATTTAAATTCAATTTATCTTGGAAATCAAGTTCAGGGAGTAGCTACAGCAGCTCAATTTTATTTTGGTTTATCTCCAGAACTCCTTACTGATGGCCAGATTTTACAAATTTTAGCCACAATCAGCAGTCCGAGCCAAAATAATCCTGCTGAAGAAAAAAATACAAAATTAGCCATCTCTATAGCAGAAAGGTTAAACTTAGATGAAAATATAAAATTAACTGACCCTCAGGAAGTTAAGGAAAATATCAAAACATATTCTCATTTCTCTGAATCTTATTTTGAAATTAAAGACTTAATTGGAGATAATTTAAAAGCTGAAGAATTAACAATAGATAAAGATTTAACTGAGAAGATAAGGAAAATTGTTCAAAGAAATTTAAAGGAATTGAAAGAGAAAAAGGTTAAAAATGCTGCCCTAATTGTGATTAAATTGCCAGAAAATGAAATTCTATCTTTAATTGGCTCCCCTGATCCTTATTCTTTTGAAGATGGCTACCAAATCAACCTTCTCAGAAAAGCTCGAGCTATTGGATCTACCATTAAGCCCTTTATTTATTTGAAGGCATTTGAAAAAGGACTGAGGCCTTATACTTTAGTTGAGGATCGAGAATACAGATATGTTACTGCTCTTGGCTTTCCTCTCTATCCTAAAAATTTCGATTATAAATATCGAGGGGAAATTAATCTCCATTATGCTTTATCGAATAGTTTAAATGTCCCAACAGTAAAAGTTTTAGAATATTTAGGATTAGAAAATTTTTATCAATTTTTGGAAGAAGATTTGGAATTCAAATCTATTCAAGATTTAGAAAATTATCAATTGGGAATTGCCTTAGGAGGCCTGGAAATGAGCCTTATGGATCTATCTCATTTTTTTACCATTTTCTCCAATAAAGGGATTTTGAGGAATTTAAAAATTTATCTTAAAGAAGAAAATTTTGAAAAAAGGATTGCAGATCCAGAATATATTCAATTGGTTAATAAAATCTTACAAGACCGAAAAACAGGTGTCGATCAATTTGGATTAAAAAGTGAGTTAAATTTGTTTCAAGAAAATTATGCCTTAAAAACTGGTACTTCCAGAGAATTCAAAGATAGCTGGATTATAGGTTATACTCCTGATTTCTTGGTCGGAGTCTGGATTGGCAATGCCGATTTAACTTCAATGGATGCCATCTCTGGCCAACAAGGAGCAGGAAGAATTTGGTCAGAAGTAATGGAATTACTCTTTAATTCAGAATATAACAAAAAAACTCCTTTTGAATTTAATCTAATTGAGGAGTTTTATCAAAATGGTCATCTCGAATATGGATTGGGCAATGATGATTTTGAAAAAGGTTTAAATACCTTAAAAGAAAGAGAGTCAGTTCTAATTTTAAATCCCCATCAGGGAGATTCTTTTCTGTTTGAAAGAGAAACTAAAATAATTTTAAAAGCAAGAGAAAATGTCAATTGGTTTGTCAACGAAGAATTCTTTGATATAGGAAATAAAGTAATTTTTATTCCTGAGAAACCCGGCCAATATCAAATAAAAGCTGAAGCTCCAGATGGATTTCAAGAGAAAATCACTATTTGGATAATTGAAGACTAATTGCCAGTAGATTGAATTATTTTATCTCAAAATAGCCGCCAGGAGTTCGGCCGAAGTTTTCTGGGAAATACATTTCCGAAGCTACAGCTGGCAGGTGAAGGAATTTTCCTCGAATTAAAGCCCTGACATAATATTCATATTCATAAACTCCGGGGCTTAAATTTTCTCTAAAGAGAAAGGCTCTGTCATCATGAAGCTCTTGAAAATCAGGTCGAAAGCTTCTATCTTCATACCGCCAGTAATAATAATCGTAATCATACCAGTAATCATAATATTCAGGTTCTTCCTCTCGGATTAACAGAGATTTCTGTTCAGTTTCCAATCTTAGATTAACGATCTCCATTCCAGCCGGAATAAAATCTTCGACAATAACAAAATTTCGAGTAGCTGGAACAGTAACTTTCAAATGAACCTTTAAAACATCTCCAACCTTTGCCTCTTTTAAAGGATTTTTGTTCTCTTTATCATCGACACTATAATATCCCCTTTCAATGGTAAATCCCTCATCTCTGGGCGGAATTTGTTCAGCGGGTAAATAATATTTCAAAGAGAGATCATAATATAAATTATTGGGCAAATTGTTGAGATTTTCTTTAAGGAATTTTACTTCATTAATCTTATTAAATTTCAAATCTTTTAAGGGAATTTCTCTTTGATATTGGTCTAAAATTGTTTCAGCAAAAAAGTGATAATTTCCTTCTTTTTTCTCATTAATTAATAGATTGAAAATAAAGTTGGATTCGGTTTCTCTCTTCCATTTGAGGAAATCAGTAAAGGCATCAATGACCGCAGAGGTATTATTGGTTGAACCCCAGGCCCCATCTTTAGCCCGGCTATTCAATAGCCATCTGACTACTTTGTCTAAAACCCTAATCTCTCGCTGATCAGCTGACAAAGCCTTTAACAATAAGGCTGTATCTTTAATTGGGGTCTCATAATAATACCAGAGGAAATTTTGATTTGGTTCTAAGAAGGCACCCCGGGAGTCAATATCAATCCGGTTCTCCAAAACTTGAAAAATCTTATTCTTTAAATCTTCTTCAAAATTTCCTTTGGAAAGCAAAATGGCTAAATAGGAAAGGGAACTATTACTAATCTGCTCATTAATAAATAAATCATCTTGAACTATATTGACAATCTTTTCTCTTAAGGCTCCATCTTTTTTAAAATCAGGCAGATTGAATAAAGTATAGGCAGTTAAAATTACTGCATTTTTATTTTGATAAAGTTGGTAATCAGTGGTAATTTTTCTATAGAGAAAATCGGCAGCTCGAGATAGGCTGTTTTGATTAATCTGATAGCCAGCCTGAGAAAGGTTATTTAAAGTATCAACTACATGCAAGGTAGCATAAAAACTCGATTCCCCTCCCCGCCAAAAAGCAAAACCACCATCATAATTTTGAAAATTATAGATTTTAGCCAAACCAATTTCTACTACCTCATCTATGGTGTATTCCTTGCCTTCCCTATCTTTAATCTTTTCCAACTCAAATTTATCAGCCAAATTGGGTAAATTTAAACCCTTCTTCACAATAGCTATGGCATTTAATTTGCTGGCGGTTTGTTCGACGCAACCATAGGGAAATTGCAAGAGATAATTTAAAGAGTCAGAAAGAAAAACAGCTAAAGTGGCTGAATTTTTTATATTCAATTCTCCCCTATCTTTGACGATGTTTCCTGGCAAAAAGATATATTCTCGGCTTTCTTTTTCTGAAGTATAGTTTGAGGTGGCAGTTACTTCATAAGTATTATTTCTGGTAATGGAAATTGGCATTTCAACCGTGTCTTCCAAGCCATCAGTTTTTGCTGAAAGTAAAAAGAGGTGTTCTCCTTTTTCATAATCTGATGGAGCTTCAACTTTAAAATAGAGGGTTTCGGTTTGATCTGGCTTTAAAGTTAAAAATTTTTCTGAATCATCGAGTAATTTTAAAGTTTGACTTTCAAATCTCAAAGAAATTTTCTGATCATCTTTACTCTGATTGAAGACTTTTCCCCCAATATAAAATATATCCCCAGGGACAATGAATCTCGGTTTCAAAAGTAAAACCATCAATTCCTTTCTGGTAATGAATTCTTGATAATTAACTCCCAATTTGGTGTCTTTAGTTAAACCGAGGGTTTCTGTCTGCCAGGTGGTTAAATTGTCAGGGAGAGTAAATTTAACTCGGGCCTTGCCATTTTCATCAGTTTGAATCACCGCCTGCCAAAAGGCAGTTTCTTTAAAAATCCCCCTCTTTTTTCTAGCTAATTCTTCAACCATTCCCGCCCCAGCTCCGCCTTTTTCTTCTAACTTTTCTAACTCTTCTGGTGATATTTCAATTAAAATATTCTTTAAATTTGAGGCAGTAGAAACAGCCAAAGGAAATCCAGCATAGAAAAAGATTAAGGGATTTTTCTTTGGATTTCCTTTTAGAGCCAGGACACTTAAATCAACCACTGCCACCGAGACCTCAGCTGAAACTGGATTTCCCTCCCAATCTTTAGCATTAATATCTAAAATAACTTCTTCTCCTGGCAGATAATATCTTTTATTCGATTTGGCTTCAATCTTTAATTCTTTTTCCTCGGTTCCAATTTTGAATTCAACCTTTCCAAATTTTATTTCAGCAGTAGAAGAAATTAAAGTCACCGAGACAAAGACATTGGGAATATAATCAGATTTGACTTCAAATTCATATTGATAAAGATTTTGATTAATATCTCTGATTTGATAATCAAAAATTTCTCCCCTCTCAATGCAAATTAAAGCCTTAGCTTTGAGATAAGGAGACTTAATAATAATTTTTCCCTTTTCTCCAACCTCTAACTCGCTTTTTTCAGCTTCAATTTCTAATCCAGTGTCTTCAATTGGCTTAATTGAAACTGGTCTCGGTCCAGAAACATAAAAATAATGTTCTGCAAAAACTAAATTCCCCTTCTCATCTTTAGCCGAAATCTCAGCTAAATAACTTCCCTCCTCAGCTATTTTTAATTTTTGAATATAATTCCCTTTTTCATCTGTATCAAATCTAAAGTTTTTAACCAATTCTCTTTTCTCTTCCCAGTGATAATAGTATCTACCATCAGTACCCTGCCTTTTGGAATAAATCCAATCTAATTTATAAATATTTAAATCAATATTTCTGACTTTTAATTCTTTTCCTTGAGTATCTACTGACTTCGCTTTAATTGAAAACTCTTCATTTTTGGTTAAAAAGTATTTCTCTGGTTTTAATCCCAAATAAAATTTTCCAGCATGAACAATGAATGATTTTTGAGCAGAAACAGTTTGACCCTGAGGATTTTTTATGGTGACATCAAAAATAACAATCTTACTCTTTCTGTCTTCTTTGTCTTTGAATATTTTTTCAAAATCCAATTCTTGAGTTATTTTAGCCTGACCATTTTCATTTAAATTAGTTTTTCCCCTCAAAATAAACTTTTCTCCATAACGATAAGGAGGCCAGTAATACCATCTTTGATCAAAACTAAAGTATTCATCTTGATAACGATCGAAATAATAATTTTGGCTGGAAATGGTATAGCTAACTTCTCCTCCTTCTAAAGGAACTCCGAAATAATAACTGGCTTCAATATCTAAATTGACAATCTCCTTTGAAACATATTCATCTTTATCAGTTTTTAATTTTATTTCAAAGGCAGCCGGAACATATTCTTCGACATCAAAGTAGGCACAACTTTCTTTAGCACAGATTCGATAGCTCCCCAAAGGAGCATCTTTGGCTAAAATGAGACTAGTATTAAAGGTTCCAAAATCATTGATTTCTAAATCTTTGTTGAAAATTTCATCGCCCTTTGAGTTATAAACTCTTAAATTGATTTTTTCTTTTGGAATCCAATAATCTCCATCATAACCCTTTCGATAAATTCCTTTGATAAATACTTCATGAGAGGGTCGATAAATTGGTTTATCAGTATAGAGATAAATTTTTTGAGCTAAATAGGCCGAGCTAGCCCAATCTAATTTACTTTCTTGGCTAGGGATCACCGTTGAATCCTTTCCTTTCCCCACAATTACTCCTCTTAAATTATAAATCACATCAGTTAAGGCAATTCCTTGAAAATTGGTTTGGAAAGAATTAACAAAATTTAATTCCTGATTTTGATAAAGGTCAATTTTTGCTCCCAAAACCGGCTCCAAATCTCTTAAATCAAGAATATAATAGAGATTTTTTAGTTTCCTTAATTCAGCCGGGCCAAGCAGCTCTCCACCATTTTTCCATCTTAAGTAACGAACTTCAGTCTCAGGATTTATCTTCTTTTCTATTACTGCTAAATTAGTTACACTTAAATAACTTTTTTCATAAATTCTCCGTTTTTCATAAATTCTCCGTTTTTCACCCCACCTTTCTCTATAATTTGGATGAGAAAGGGTTAAAATATAATGACCTAAGGGTTCTTTAAAATAATCTTCGATATTTACTCTAAAATAATTTTTAACCCAATATCTTTTTGGTAATTCAATTTTATCTTCAATCAATTCTTTGCATTTTGCCGTTGGCAATTTTTCAGAATAGCTCGGTTTATTTTCTAAATAATAAAGGAGGTCTCGAGGCTCTAATTTACAAATTTCTAAATCAAGATATTCCATATTTTCAGTCGCAAAAGTTAAATTTGTTTTTTCAGGAGTGGTGACATTATATCTATTTTGTAAATGATAGAAACTAAGTTTAAAAGAAGGCATCTCACCAGTTCTAAAACTTAAAGAATAATCCAATTTTTGGCCAAAAACATCTTCTAATTTAAATTCCAATTGATATTCAGCGAGAGGAATTAAACCATAAGAAATGTTGGTATGGAATTCATTAATCTGACAGGGTTCACCATTATATCTCCTTTCAACTCGCCAGGAAGAGCCCCAATCTGTTATTTCATAATCCAAATTTGCCTTTAAATATTTCTGATAATCTTCTTTGGCTGGAACTGAAATTGGTGAATTTGAACAAAAAATAAATTCTGTCAAACTAGCCCCAGAGGAATTATTTTCAGGAACCGTTCTTAAAATCTTAAATTCAGGATAAGAAATTATTGAGTTTATAATTAGCTCAGGATTAATCTTTAGTCCCTCAAAGTTAACAATTTTTTCAAATTTAATTTCTAATCTTTCATTTTTTCCAATTTCTTCTGATTTAAAAGTAATATAAATTCTTTTCTTATCAGGAATTTTTTCACATTCTTTAGTATTTTCTGTTTCCTCTTTACATTTTTCTCCATAATTAATTTCTTTCAACTTTGGAACAGAAATCCGACTATTCTCCAAATTAATCTCCTCATAAAAAGAGACCCAGAGCTTTCCTTGGGGGTCAAAGAAATTGAGTTCAGCCCACTCTGTCCTTTCAGATTCAGCCCAAATGTTTTCAATGATATCAGTGACATTAATACTAGTTGTCCTCCTTTCATCTAAAATAATATCTCCTTCAGTGGGATAGGCCCGATTGATTATTAATTGATAACTATTCTTGAAATCCCAGAGTTTCTCTCTGCCGAATTTATCTCTTTCAGGGTAGACCCGAATTATGGATTGGTCAATTTCCTCTCTTTTTTTTCCGTATTCGAAAGAAGCTTTTATCACTTGATTGGTAATTAAATTCTTTAATTCTATTTCCTTTTTTGTTTTTTCTAAATCCACTGGCTGATTAAAATAAATTGAAATGGGCTGATTATAAATGGTTTGGCCTGAGTTTAGATTAAGATACCTTAAAGGTCGAGTGAAAAACTTAATTTCCTGACCTTCAACTGGTAAGCCATCCATTGAAATCAATCCTGATTTTACTTTTACGGTATAATGGGAAGACCTGATTAATCTTTCCTTAGGAATGAATTGCAAATTTCTGGTAGTAATCCATTTAAAACGACCTTCAGTTTTAGGAATAATTTCAACTGGAACCTCCTCTTTTTCAAGATATCCTAAAGTAGTAAGAGGAACCATTGGCCGATTAAACAAAATAGTAATTTCTGATTTTTCATTAGTTTCAGAATTTTCTCTGGGAAAGATGGCAACAATTTTGGGATCTTCTACCGCTAAAAAATCACCCTTGAGAACAGCGCCATTAAAACCAGTAAGCTCAACTGAGTAATATCGATTTAACTTTAATTTCTGTTCTGGCTTGAAGACAGCGATGTTTTCTTCTGGAAAAATATTAACCAATTGGGCTAGATATAAAATTGGGTTTTCCCAAAAAGTTTGTTTTTTAGTTTCCAGCCAAGTTCCTTTAATTTCTGGATAAAATCTAATATTTCCTTTAGCTTCTTCTTCAGAAATTCCGGGTGGCAAATAAATTCTAATTGCTGCTGATTGAGATATTTTTTCTTCAACCAATCGATAACCCTGGGCATAAACTGGCCTGGGTATTTTTGGAATTCCCTTTTGCCAAAAATAAAAGCTGGAAATTCCAGCTAAAATTAAAATTAAAATTAAAATTGGAATATAAATTTTTTTCTTTGAAATTTTTTGAAGAGAATCCTTCAACATTCTATTATTTTACTTCAAATATTCTCTCTTGACAAGATTGTGCTTCTCTAAGGTTTCACTAAAAATTGTTTTGCCACCAGGAATGGAAAGATAATACCAATATTCGCTTTCTTCGGGATACATTGCGGCTTTAATACTGTCAAGACCTGGATTACAAATTGGACCAATGGGCAGCCCTAGATATTTATAAGTATTGTAAGGAGAATCAATTTGGGTTTCTTCTTTTGAAATTTTTGTTGTTCGCTTTCCAGTAATATAAGTTATTGTTGCATCGACTTGTAAAGGAATATCATTTTCTAATCTTTTCCACAAAATTCCCGAAACCAGCTCTTTATCCTCCTCAGTTTGAACTTCTTTTTCTAGTAGAGAAGCCATAATTACTATCTCGAAAATAGATTTTTCTTGCCTTTTTATTTTTTCTCTTAAATCTGGAGTCAATTCTTTATCAAACTTCTCTAACATTTTTCTAATCGCCTCCTCAGCACTTACTTTTGGAGAGAATTGATAAGTGGCTGGAAATAAAAAACCTTGAAGGTTAAAATTTGGAGGAGCTGTTTCCAAAAAATCATAGTCATCTTTGAAATCTCGGATTTTGAAATTTTTAATTTTGATCTGGCCTGAAGCATTTCCCCAGAGATTTGCTTTTTCATTCAATCTCTCTTCAATCTGATCAATGGTAAATCCCTCTGGTATTGCCACTTCTAATTTTACCACATCGCCTGAAACAATTTTTTTTGTAATTTCAACTAAGTTCAAAGAAGGCGATAGTGAATATTCTCCAGCCTGAAGATTTCGCTGATTTCCATTGGCCAATACATAAAAATCAAAGAAAAATCTATTTTTAATCAGGTCTTCTTTCTCTAAATTTTCAGCAATTTGAAAAACATTTTGACCTTTCTCAACTAAAAATAATTTTTCTCCAGTTAAAGAAATTTTAGGCAAATAAATTCCTTGCCAAATAAAAATGCCGAATCCAAAAATTAAAAACACTATTAATAAAATAAAATTTTTCCCCATTCCCTAAATAGTAATAAATACACCATGGTGTAAATATTACTAATGTTTATTTGGTTATTAAGGGAACGAAGGCGAAGCCGGGATATTCAATCTCTTCAAATTCTTTCTCTGATTTTTTAACAAAAAGCCAAATTGAAGAACCAATCGGGGTAACAATTCTTCCTTTAATTTTTAATTGCTCTTTCCAGGCCGGAAAAATTCTTTCCGCGGTTGCCGAAACCAAAATTTTATCAAAAGGCGCCTCTTTTGGATAGCCTTTTGAGCCGTCGGCCCAAACACACTCCACTACCCCTTTTTCAATAAAATTATATTTTTCTATATTGTTTTTTCCAAATTCGACTAATTCAGGCACTATATCAATGGCAATAATTTTTCCCTGTAAACCTACAATTTCCGCTAACAAAGCTGTGGTCCAACCAGAGCCAGAACCAACATCTAAAATCTTATCTCCCTCTTTTGGCTCTAATTGTTCAATCATAAAAGCCACCACCAGAGGTTGGGAAATAGTCTGGCCATAACCAATTGGCAAAGCTTCATTTAGCTCAGCCAAATCCTCCATGCCTTTTGGCAAAAAATCCACCCTTTTAATTTTCTGAAAGGCCTCAATTATCCTTGGTGTTTTTAGCCAACCTCCTTGAATTAAATCTTCAATAAGAGCCATAATTTTTTCCAGAAAGGAATTCTATCTATAAATAAAATCCCATCTAAATGGTCAATTTCGTGTTGGAAAATTCGAGCTAACAATCCTTCTGCTTCAATTCGAATTTTTTCTCCTTTCTCGTTTTGGGTTTCGATTT
>Ga0210017_1004430_pt1 | contig 11492 bp, 14 predicted proteins | sample CryGeyCG2014_020_FD_183966 | JGI IMG/M metagenome (GOLD analysis project Ga0210017, IMG submission 183966) | Groundwater microbial communities from aquifer - Crystal Geyser CG08_land_8/20/14_0.20 (SPAdes) (version 2) | ecosystem: Environmental > Aquatic > Deep subsurface > Groundwater | place... | reverse complement strand
TTGTGAGTTTATGATGAAAAATACCTTCCGGCGAATACAAACTATATTCTGAGAACGTTGAAATTTCCAGAATTTTAGGGTTTGTTTTCAATAAATAAGCAGCGAAGGTCGCCAAATCTTTGGTAGTTGAGTAATTTATGGGGCCATTCGGATTGTCGGGCTCCAAGCCCGTTGGATTAAAAAAACGAGTGTTTTCCATTCCTATGGCTTTGGTTTCCAAATTCATTAAATCAACCATGGCGTCTTTGCCAATCACTTCAGTTAAGGCCTCGGCAGCGTCGTTACTTGATTCTATCAGCAGCGAATAAAGAAGATTTTCAACCGTCAGAGTTTCACCGATTTTAAATTCGCCGGAATTACCTTCTTCCCCCACCGCTTGATGTGAAATTTCTATAATTTGTGAAAGGTCATAATGTTCCAGCACAATATTGGCGGTTATCAATTTCGTTAAACTCGCAATCGGTAATTTTTCGTCACTATCTTTATCAAAAAGAATTTCTTGATTTTCTTGAGAACCTACCAACACGGAAATGCCTGATTTTGCTTCAATTTTTAAATTTTCAACCTGCCAATTTCTGACTGGTTTTGAAAATATTAATTTCTTTTCTGGAACTATTTGAGCGCTCAAAATCTGCGGGTTCTTAGCTATTTGCGACCAGAATAAAAAATCTTCCAAATTCTTTTGAGCAACATTTGTTCCCCACCAAAAAGGCAGACTGATAAAAAATGAAACTAAAAAAAATTTAAGATTTGGTGAAACTATTCTAAACATCGGATTATTTCTTTTTTCCTTTAATAGCTATTTTAATATGAAGTTCTTCTAATTGCTCCTTGGTTACTTCGCTGGGCAGCTCCATCATCAAATCCCTGCTGTCGCCGGTTTTGGGAAAAGCAATCACTTCGCGAATATTTGGTTCTTTCAAAACAATGGCTAAAAAACGGTCAATTCCCGGAGCTATGCCGCCGTGAGGCGGCACACCATATTCAAAAGCCTCCAATAAATGGCCGAATTTTTTCTTGATTTCAGTCTTTTTATGACCCATTACTTCAAAAACTGTTTCTAAAACTTCTGGCTTGTAACTTCTTAAACTCCCACTGCCGATTTCATAACCGTTCAGCACAAAATCATATTGATGAGCCAAGATTTTATCCGGATTTTTCTTAATTTCCTGGATATTATCAGTCTTTGGTCGGGTAAAAGGATGGTGAACTGCATCCCATTTTTTTTCTTCTTTTTTCCATTCAAACATCGGGAAGTCAACAATAAAAGCAAAGGCTAATTCTTCTGGGTCTGACTTATTTCTTCGCAAATCTGGCTTATCTGAATTGTATTTTTTCATAGCTGTTTTATAAGTTATTCTGGGAAAAGGAATTTTGAAAATTTTCTTTTCCGGAACAATTTTTCTTACAATTTCTATATACAATCTTTCAGTCAAACTTAAAATATCGTCTTCGTCCATGAAAGACATCTCTAAATCAAGCTGAGTGAACTCGGGTTGTCTATCAGCTCGCGGATCCTCGTCACGAAAACAACGACAAATCTGGAAATATTTTTCCAGACCCGCCACCATTAAAAGTTGTTTGTACTGCTGCGGACTTTGGGGCAAGGCATAAAAATTACCTGGCTGCAGTCTTGAGGGTATCAGAAAATCACGTGCGCCTTCCGGTGTTGATTTGGTTAAAATGGGTGTTTCCACCTCTATAAACCCTTCTTTCTGAAGAAATTCTCTCATAAGCTGAATCACTTTTTGGCGCATCTCTAAATTTTTTCTCATTCTTTCTCTTCTTAAATCCAGATAGCGGTATTTAAGCCTCTTTTCTTCGCTCACCTCATAACCGGAAGCGTCAACTGGAAATGGCAAGGTTTTTGCTTCAGAAAAAATATCAAGCGTTTCCGGTTCGAGCTCTATTTTACCGGTTTCAATTTTTGGATTTACCATTGCTTTCGGTCTCTCTTTAATTTCGCCTTGAATCGCAATCACCCACTCCGGCTTCAAGGTTTTGGCTAATTCATAAAGTTTTTCATTTTTTGATGTAAACACAACCTGCAATAAACCGTTCCTGTCTCTTAAATCAACAAAAAGAATCTTTCCGTGAGACCTGATGGCATCCACCCACCCGCAAATTTTGACCCTTTCCTTAATATGCTTAATTGTGTCTTTGATAATAGTTCTTTCCATACTTTAAATTAGAAATTTGATTCATTCTTTATTCTACTCATTTTTTTAAAAAATATCAACAAAATGCTATTTTACGTATACATATACATAATGTTCCAGAAATTAAAAGCGGCCGCGAAAAAGGCCGCTTTTTTGGAGAAAAATTTTAAAATTGTTCACACAATTTGTAAATGTCTCCTGCTCCCATAATGATGAGTACTTCACTACCTTGCAGGTTTTTCTTTAGATAATTTAAAATTTTTGCTTTTGGCAGATAAATTACATTAGATTTTTTAATCGTCTTAACTAATTTTTCAGAATTAACTATTTTTTTAATTTTCTTATTTTCTCTTCCGGCCACATCATAAATATCGGTGATAATAATTTTATCAACCGGCGCCTCTCTAAAGACTCTGACAAAATCTTTAAATAAATAAAAAGTTCTTTGGTATTGATGGGGCTGATAGATAAGCCAAATTTTATTTCTCGCCTGCCTAAGTTTTCCTTTGGAAAATTTTGGCGGGTAAAGATATTTTTCTCTCGCCCCCTCCAGGGTCGCCCTAATTTCGGTCGGATGATGAGCGTAATCCGAGATAACAACGAATGGCTTTTCTTTGATAATCTCAAATCTTCGCCAACTGCCTTTATATTCCGACAATGCTTTAAAGGAAACTCTATCAGGGATTTTTAGCACTCTCGCCACCTTCAAGGTCGCTAGGGCATTTGAAATATTGTGTTTTCCTGGAATTTTTAAAATCTTCCTAATTTTCTTTGCCTCATTCTGCTTTAAAGAAAAAGGTAATACATTTTTCACGGTCGTGGAAAATGTGTTATAAATTATTTTGTCATCCCGATTCGCAATTAAAGAGCCATCTTTTGGTAAATGGGAAATGAATTTTTTGAAAGCAGAAATATAATTTTTGAGATTTTTATAATAATCCAAGTGGTCGGCTTCGATTCTGGTCAAAACAACTATTTTGGGCCAGTAATTTAGAAAGGAAGCGAAATGTTCATCTGCCTCAATAACGAGATATTTACTATTCCCTACCCTACAGTTGCTGAAGCTCCACTCTTTTAATTTCGTACCAACTATAACAGTCGGGTCTAATCCCGCTTTGGCTAACAATAAGCCAATCATTGAGCTCGTTGTACTTTTGCCGTGAGTTCCTGAAACCGCGATAGTAAAATGCTGTTCAGTTAATTTTCCAAGAGCTTCCGGATAACTTAAGCATTTAATTCCCAATTTTTCAGCTGCTTTTAATTCCTGATTATTTTTTGGGACTGCCGGACTGTAAATTACTAAATCAGTGTTTTTTGATAAATTTTTAGCTTTATGAGAACCGCTGAAAATTTTAGCCCCTAATTTTTCAAGAGCCTTGGTAATTTCCGATGGAACTAAATCTGAACCAGAAACCTGATATCCTTTTTTTAAATAATATTTAGCCAAAGCGCTTGTCCCAATACCGCCAATACCGATAAAATGGGCTTTATTTGATTTAGTCATTGATTTCATATAAAATGAAGTAAATATAGTCGATGAAGTTTAGCGCCTTCGGGTTTCCTTCATCTCCACCCTTCGCCGCATTGCGACTCGGGTAATATATGGAATTTCTTTTTATTAGAACAGCTTTTTTAGGTATTTCTTCTTTTACCTTTTTAAATTCGGTAAAGATTTTACACATACCTCTCCATTTTCCCTGGCTGGTCCTTTTTGTGATAAGCTTTGGAACTTGGATATTCTGGGAAAAAATTTATAAAAAAAGATTTAATTTCCCAATGTTTATGGGAAGCTTCTTTCTTTTCCAACTCTACACCGACATCCTGGGTAACGTTTTTGAACTCTATAGAAAATTTAACTGGTACGACAAATTAAGCCACTTTATCGGAGGAGCAACTACCGGAGCACTCGTAATTCTCATCCTCAGTTATTTCAGCAAAAAAAACCAATGGAAAATAAGTCTTAAAACTCTTGCGATTTTCGCCATTTCTTTAGCTTTATCTCTGGCCGTTTTTTATGAATTCTGGGAGTATTTCGCCTATTCGGTTCTGGGTTATAAACTTTTAATAATCGGTGAAACAGATACCGTGGATGATTTATTGTTTGGTTTTATTGGAGCGACAATTTCTATTTTGTTTTTAATCACTATTTTTAAAAAAAGAGGTTATTTTTTTACCCGAGCCACAGCGAAGGGTGAAGAAGAGAGTTTATCCTCTTCGACTCCTAATAATAGCGATTCTAAAACAAAATAATCAGGACCTTTGGGCTTTAACCGACTTTCCATTATTTCAATTGAATTTACCTCAAAACTCAAAGAAATGCTCTCTTCAATTTCCGGTCTTTCTTCTGGCTCAATGGCTTTAAATTCCCAAATTTTTAATCTTCCCAAATTAATATGAGGCGCATAAGGACGCCCCGAACCACCCGCCAAAGTTTCTTTGAAATTTAGGCGGGGGTACGAGGTAAAGCTTTCTAATACGGCTTTTTCTAGGCCGATTTGTAAATTTCCTAATTCTTGGCTTTTTTCCCCTTCCGCCCAGACCATTCTTGCCCGCCTAAATTTTTGGACTTGAGCTCGTGGCTCATCATAAGAAATTTTGTCCAAAAACTTTGGCGGGCGAGGTGGTTTTTCTGAAGGACCATATGTAATTCTTTTTAAGGTCAACTTGAATGGCTGATTCCTGGAAGCCGTTTCTTTAACCGCTTTTAAAATTTCCGGTAATTCTTCATCCTTGACATAGCCAAGAAAGACCAAGGTAATATGTAAATTTTCTTTTCTTGTCCAGCGGCAAGGCAGTTCAGGCCATTTGGACTGATAAATTGATAGTTGTTTTTTAATATCTTCCGGTAAATTAATGGCAATAAAAATCCTGTGTCTCATAATAGTCGATGAAGTTTGCCTCTTTCTCCGAACCCCCAAAGGGGGCGAAGGTGAAAGATGAAGATTTATCTTCATCGCACATTGAATTTTATCATAAAAATAGTTAAAATTGAAGTGTTGTAGCGATGAAGTTTGCCCCCTACGGGGTTTACCTTCATCTTAATCTGCATTTTTACTTCGTAAAAACTTGATGAAAGAAGCCTATCTTTACAAAAAACTCTCTGAGAAAAAAGTGCAATGTCAAAATTGCGCTCATTATTGTGTAATTTCAGCGGCAAAACGAGGGATTTGCGGAGTAAGGGAGAATATTGACGGCAAATTATATGCCTTAAACTATGGTAAAGCCATTGCCTGCCATATTGACCCGATTGAGAAAAAACCATTTTTTCATTTTTTGCCAGGAAGTTATTCTCTCTCGATTGCCACGGTTGGTTGTAATTTTATCTGCCGGAATTGCCAAAATCATGATATTTCCCAGGACCCAAAGCCTGATAAACCAATCTTAGGAGAAAATCTACCACCAAAAGAAATTGTCAAATTAGCTTTTAAAAATAAATTACCGAGTATTTCTTATACCTATACAGAGCCGACGATTTTTTTGGAATACGCCTTGGATACAATGAAATTGGCCAAAAAAGCCGGCCTGAAAAACGCCTGGGTGACCAATGGCTTTATGTCAGAAGAGGCCATAGATTTAATCGCTCCTTATCTTGATGCGGTTAATGTTGACTTAAAAGGTTTTACCGAGGACTTTTATCAAAAAGTTTGCGACGCGAAATTAAAACCGGTTCTTGAAACTTTAAAAAGAGCGAAAACCCTTCGACGCGGCTCAGGGCAAGAGAAAATTTGGGTGGAAGTGACGACTTTGGTAATTCCGACTTTAAATGACGATGAAAAAACCTTCAAAGGCATTGCTGATTTTATCAAAAAAGAATTAGGACCGGAAACGCCTTGGCATATTAGTCAATTTTCCGGATTGATTTCATGGAAATTACAGGATTTGCCGGATACCCCGGTTGAAACCTTAGAAATGGCTTATGAAATTGGCAAAAAAGCCGGCTTAAAATACGTTTATACAGGCAATGTACAGGGTTTGCCAAGCGAGGATACTTTCTGTTCCAAATGCGGCGCTTTGTGTATTGATAGAATAAACTATATTATCCACCGCCACGACAAAGCAGGCAAATGCCCAAAATGCGGTGAAAATTTAAATATAATAGTTAAATAAAATTAACCAACCTCGGGTGTTGGTTAAATAAAATAATATGTCAAAAATTATTTTTGCCTGTATTTCTCCACATCCACCAATAATACTTCCATCTGTTGGTTCAAAAGAAGACCGGGAAAAAGTCAAAAAAACAATTGAGAACTTGGAGTTTTTAGGCGGGGAATTGAAGAAAGCCGAGCCCGAGTTAATAATTATCTCCTCTCCCCACCCAGACTGGGGATTTAATGTCCCCCTACATTTTCTTGCTCCAAATTATAAAGGAGTAATCAAACAATATTCAATTGGATTAGAATCCCCTGTTTTTTACTTTGAAGATGGCAAAAAAATATACAAATCCGAAATCCTAAATCCGAAATCCGAAACAAATTCCAAATTCCAAATTCAAAATTCTAAATTCGCTGTCATCGCCTCCGGCGATTTATCTCATTGCCTCAAAGAAGATGGTCCTTATGGCTTTCAGGAAGATGGCCCGAAATTTGATAAAACTTTAATAGAATCCTTGGAAAAGAAAGATATAAATACGATTCTGAAATTAGACGATATGTTTCCCGAAGCCGGCGAATGCGGCTTGCGTTCTTTCTGCTTTTTGTTGGGAATCTTAGAAGCTTCGCGAATAAACTGGCAACCAGAAATTTTATCTTATGAAGGTCCCTTTGGCGTCGGCTATTTAGTCGCTAATTTTCAATTAAGGCGATGAGAACTTCGTTCTCATCTTCACCTTCGCTTATCAAGTTTTCGCACAGCGGAGTCGAAAGAGAATTTCATTCTCTTTCTCACCTTCGCTTCCTTCGGAAGCTCGGTAAACGAAGATGGAAAAGAGATTTATCTCTTTGACCCTTCGGAAGCTCGGTATGAAATTTATATTACAAAAACCTGCTAAGGAAAACACTTATACTTTAATAAGAAAAATTGGCTATTATCCCCTGTCAAAAGACGAAAAAGCAGAAGAAACAAATTGTGTTCGCCCATTAGATAGAAGTGGTTATCCAAGATTTCACCTCTATTTAAAAACAGAGGGGAATAATTTTATTTTTAGTTTGCATTTGGACCAAAAGAAACCGATTTACAAGGGCGCGCCGGCTCACGCCGGCGAACACGAAGGTGAGCTGGTGGAAAAAGAAGCCGAAAGAATCAAGAAAATTCTTGAATAAATCTATGAAAATCGCTATTATTTCGGATACTCATGATAATGCGGCAACTTTAAAAAAAGCGATTGCTTTTATCAAGAAGGAAAAAATTAAGACCATAATTCACTGCGGGGATATTTTCAAGCCCGAAACCTTGAAAGATGGCTTGAAAGAATATCGAGGAAAAAATTACATTATATTTAGCGAGGCCGATGCCAGTTTTTCGAGAATTCCTGAAGATTCTTTTAATGATTTGCCGAAAAGTAAGGTTTTTGAAGAATCTGGCCAGATAAAAATCAGTGGAAAGAAAATTGCCTTTTGTCATTTTCCAGAAATTGGCAGAGATTTAGCCAGTACTCAAAAATACGACTTAGTATTTTATGGACACACTCACAAACCCTGGGAAGAAAAAATCGGCAAAACAAGATTAGTCAATCCGGGCAATCTGGCTGGAATTTTTTACAAACCGACTTTTGCAATTTACAATACTAAAACTGATAAATTAGAGCTAAAAATTTTGGAAAAATTATGACTTTACCGGAATTGGCAAAACTATCAGTTGAAACTTATCTCAAAGAAGGGAAAATTATTGAACCGCCGGCTGACTTGTCTGAGGAATTTCTGCAGAAAAAGAGCGGCGTTTTTGTGACAATTGAAGAAAATGGCAAACTCCGTGGCTGTATTGGAACTTATTTACCGACCAAGATAAATATTGCCGAGGAAATCATCCATAACGCCATTGCCGCTGCCATTGAAGATTATCGGTTTGACTCAATTGATGAAAAGGAGCTTAGCTCCTTGACGTACACGGTTTATATCTTAAACGACCCTGAACCGCTAAAAAACATAAAAACTCTTAACCCCCGGAAATTTGGTATAATTGTAAAAACAACATTGAGTCCCGTTAAAACTGGCCTTTTATTGCCAGATTTGGACGGCGTAAACACGGTTGAACAGCAAATTCAAATTTGTTGCCAAAAAGGAGGCATTGATAAGGAGAAAGAAAAATTCATAATTTTTTGCTTCACAGTTAAAAAACATGACGATAAATAAAAAAATAACTCAATCTCTAAATGAAATTGCCGATCTTTTGGAAATCAGAGGTACGCCTTTTAAACCGGCCGCTTACAGAAAAGCAGCCAAAGCTTTGGAAAATTTAAAAGAAGACATTACCGATATTTATCGTAAACAAGACATAAAAGGCATAAAAGAAATTCCTGGTGTTGGAGAAAGCATATCCAAAAAAATTGTAGAATATCTGAAAAAAGACAAAATAAAATATCTTATTCGGCTTGAAAAAGACACGGCTATCCAGCAAATAGTCACACACTACTTTGAAACAAAAGACATTCCCTTGGCAAAACTCAAAGAAAGTGCTAAAAAAAGAAAGATTATTTATTCGCGGTTTACTAGGCCAGCCAAAGAACTTTTGATTTTAGCCGGTTCTGTACAGGATGCCAAAGAAGCCATAACAAAAGTGGCGGAATGGGCAAAATCCAGAAATTTAGATTACGCCATTGAAACAGTTTTTAAAAAATGGCTGGAATTGGATAGATTGAAACCTAAAGAACCGGTTAAGCGAGCTTATTATAATGGAGATCCAATGGTCTGGTCGGAAACCAGAAGAAAATGGTATGTCATCTCCCCCACTGGCGAGTGGCTCGAATTTGCCGACAAAGAATCAGAAATTGAATGGCGCATTATTAAGTAATCAAGCCTAAAAATTTTTATTTATGTTAACCCATACAGATCTAAGAAAAGGTGTGAGAATTATTCTTGATGGCGAACCCTACGAAGTGCTTGAATCTCAACCAATGAAAAAAGCTCAGCGCCGGGTGGTCATTCAAACCAAAATCAAAAACCTCATCAACGGGAACGTTCTTTCCCAAAATTTTCATCAGGGGGACTCTTTTGAAGAAGCTGAGCTTTTAAAATTTAAGGCAAAATTCCTCTATTTTCACCGGGGCAGGTATTTTTTTTGCGAAGAAAACAATCCTTCCAATCGCTTTGATTTGGGTGAAGAACAAATTGGACCGGGAAGCAAATTTTTAAAACCCAACCAGATTGTTGAAGAAATCACTTTTAATAAAAAAGTAATCAGTATCTCGCTTCCGATAAAAATTCAGTTAAAAGTGACGGAAGCGCCGCCTGGCTTTAGAGGAGAGAGGGCGCAACCAGGAAATAAAATCGTTACCCTGGAAACAGAAGCTAAAATAAACGCCCCCTTGTTTATTGAACAAGGAGACATAATTGAGATTAACACCGAAACCGGCAAATATACGAGAAGAATTGAATAGCTTGATATTGACAAAAAATATAGATATAGTATAATATAATGTAGGTTAAAAATTAGGCGAAAGGAGAAAATGATATGAGCGATATGGGATGGTTATGTATTCACTGTGGTACCCAGATTTTCGGGCAAGACGTTGATGTTTGCCCCAATTGCGAAAAAGATCCTTTTCATGCGGAACCAAATGAAGAATTTATCTTCAATCCTCGCGAGCTGGGAAAATTTTCGCGCAAAGGATCCTTATCTGCAAAAAAAGGAGTAAACTTTTGGGACGAACAACGTTAAAACCCCTTACGGCATTATTACGTAAGGGGTTTCTTTTTTGGTGATTTCGCCGAATAATGTTTTTCAACTAATTTCTCAAAATTTTTTAATACCTGGTATTTTACGGAAAAATCCAGGTCAGCCTCAATCGGCTGCCAGCTCAAAATCGGGATGGGCCAGCCTTCCCGTTTTTCTTTTATAAAATAAGGCGGGGCCAAAACTCTAAAATGGGGTTTTTTTATCGTTACCAAAATTATTTTTGCCTCCCAAAATTTCTCTAAGTATTCTTTTTCCAAAAGCAATTGTTCCTCTAAAGCTTCCGGGTTTGTTCTGAATTTCACCTCTACCAAAATCGGTTTTTTCATTTGAGAAATAACAATAAAATCTGGCAGGGAAGCAATCTTTCTGCCGATTTCAGATTCTCTATCCAGTTTTTTCTCTGACTGGATTAAATTTTTTAAAACCTCTTCTGATCCAAAGCGATAAACCCTGTTTCCTGCTTTTTTCAGCATTTCCTCAACCAGGTTCTCGGCTATTTTGCCTTTTAAAATATTTTCCGGTTTCATACATCTCTATTTTACCGCCAATATCAAATCAAAACAATTGACAAAAGACTTATTGTATTATAAGATAAAGTGTTGTTTCAAAATTCAATATGGAAAAAAGGAGGATGAAAGGATGAAAAAGGAAAGAAGATCGAACGAAGAACTATTAAAGGAGGTGGTAGAAAGGCTTGAAAAACAGGGCTTCAAATTCAAGAAAATCATTGAAGACAAGGCCTGCAGTGATGTTATGGCGGAAAGTGAAACCACACCTTTTGGTAATTTTCTCTGGCTCCGCGCTGTCAGTAATGCGTTTATACCTCTAATTTGCAGTAGAAACCACAAAGGGGCAATTCTTGAGTTTGCGGATACCACCATCAGAAAGAAAGTAGAAGAGAAATTTCCGTTATTCAATATGGGTTTGTATAAAACTTCCGATGTTAATGCCAATGAAGTCGCCAAGGCAATCGTGGAAGCTTTCCGGTATTACGAAGGCGTCTGGAAAAACCTTATGTCGGAAAAAGAGTTAATTTCTCTTGTCAACGGAGCTATCAGCAAGGCTGAAGATAGTTTAAAATAGCACCTTAACATTGCATGCAATCAAAAAGGCTACCTGCTTTAGGTAGCCTTTTTTAATTATGTTATTCCGTAGTTTGTCCGTCAAATTCTTCATCGTCAGCCTCAGCTTCTGCTTTAGTTTTATGAACCACGCCGTCACGGTGATGGGGAGGAGAATAAATCGTGTAAAGCTTTAGGGCTTCGCTGTCAGAGGCGTTAATCACGTTGTGATTGGCGCCGGCCGGAATGACAATGGCAAAGCCGTCTTGGATTTCATATTCGTTGCCGTCAATGACCACTTTTCCTTTGCCCGCGTCCACGCGAAAAAACTGGTCGTTGTCGGCATGGACTTCCATGCCGATTTCCTCGCCGGGTTTTAAATTCATCAAAACCAACTGGCTGTGTTTTGCGGTATATAAAACCTTCCGGAAATTATTATTTT
>Ga0210017_1004429_pt1 | contig 11494 bp, 14 predicted proteins | sample CryGeyCG2014_020_FD_183966 | JGI IMG/M metagenome (GOLD analysis project Ga0210017, IMG submission 183966) | Groundwater microbial communities from aquifer - Crystal Geyser CG08_land_8/20/14_0.20 (SPAdes) (version 2) | ecosystem: Environmental > Aquatic > Deep subsurface > Groundwater | place... | reverse complement strand
TCTCTTACGTCAATCTCTAATTTCTCTATCCTGCGCCGATGCTCGGCAATAAGGAGTTTTTCTATTCTATCGAGCCGGTCCTCTATTTTATCAAATCGTTTGTTGACCTCGGTTTTTTTTGCCGTCTCTAAAAAACCCCTTTGAATCATCTTCGCCAAATTGTCAATTGTTATATTTTTTTTCATCAATTTTATTATATCTTAGCGGATGAATTATTGTCAAATTCGAGGCCTAAATTCTTGCCCCGCCTGCCCCGTAGGGAAACGCAGTTTCTCCTTCGGGGTAGCGGCCGCCAACTTGCCCCGTAGCTCGCCAAAGGCGATGGTATGAGGAGGCGGCTCTACTACCAGGGTTGATTATTTTATAAATATTTTCTTAAATAATTAAAATGTCATCGACCAACCCTCTGTTTTTAAATATGGCCTTTTAAAATTTTTACTTTTTACTTCGTCTTGTAAAATTAACGTTTCAGAAATAATTTTTTCATTAAAAATATCTTTGTATTTAACCGTTAAAATTCTTTCTGAATCGTTAAGCGCGATTATTCTATTAATATCTAGACAAACAAAATGAACAACAGCTACGCATTCTATGTTTTTAAAGCCGCTGTAATCAACAAATGGGGGTAAACTTTTAATAATTCTTGGCTCATTATCGCAAGTTGGGAAAAAAACCTGTACATTTTGAGCCAACCCCTTTCCAATATTCATCAGTGATATTTCTACAACATCTTGACCAATCTGTTCGGTTTTTATAGATATGATCGGCAAAAAATCAATTCTTCTTGTTTTTTGCATCTCTTTAACAATCTGGTGGGTTTGCCACGCATAGTAAGCCGTAATAAGAACTAATAACACCGTTAAACAATTTAGCATAGTTTTATTTTTACTCTGTATTATACTTACCCAAATTCTCGACTTAGCTAATTTTCCGATTTATCTATATTTCGAGTGTGGGATTAATTATAAATCCAATTCAAATTGTTTACGCCGCCACTCAATCTCATCAATATCGTCTTCTTTAGCTTCTTTGTAATATGTTTTTGAATACAATAATGGAATGTCGGGCTGTTTTCCAAACAATAATTCTTGAATGGTTATTATTTGGATTTTGGGAAATTCTTTTTTAGAGAAAGTAAGTGTAAATGTTCCAGCAGAAACTGCTTCGCTTTTCATGGGTTGAGTCGGTTCTTCTAATGTTACAAATAACCCCATATCTGCTTTTTCTCTTTGAGTATCGCTTTTTAGGGTAGCAATATCGCTTCTTTGCACTTTGCCGCTTTTAACCTGAACGATTACCTTGCCATAATCATTTTTTCCTTTGTGAAAAGTAATAATACCATCGATACCCTTGTCTGCGCCGCGCATATTTTCTTTGGTTTTACTTTGTGCCGGCATAGCATTGACTAAATCGCAAACCCAATATTCAAATTCAAATGGATCTTTCTTGGCTAATGTTTTCGCGCCTGTTAAATCTTTTGGAAGACCGTCTACAAAAATTTTTATGTTCTTTCCTGTAAATTTTCTCTGAACTCTATGCTTAATTAAATTTATCGCTAAAGCGGTTATATCAATTCCAATCCATTTTCTATTCAATTTCTCTGCTACGGCTACGGTAGTTCCGCAACCGCAAAACGGATCCAAAACCCAATCGCCCTCATTTGAAGACGCTTTAATAATTCTTTCCAATAATGCTTCGGGTTTTTGAGTAGCATAGCGTAATGATTCTTTACTAATACCTTGTAGGGGCTTAACTTCTTCGTCAAACCAAATATCAGAAACTGGTTTGCCTGGAATTTCTCTTAAATACATCTTTTTACGAAATCCACCTGTTTTTGTTTTATATAATAAACCATCTTTAAACATTTTTTCTAAATTTTCTTTGGTATATAACCATTGAGCTGTTACTCCTTTAAACTCAAAAGTTTTTCGTCCTTCATATTTTTGTACACCACCAGCTACTATTGCTACCGTTTGATAATGTCCTTTCCCATCATTATCGTCATGAATAAAAGATTTAGAATATTCTTCATCAATAAGGGAATAAACTTTATGAAAAATAAAATTATCTGTTTTTATATAAAATAAAATTATGTCATGTTGAATTCCAAAGGATTTAGTTTGAGTTTTCGGACTATTCGTTCTTTTCCATACAATTTCATTACGAAAATTCTGTTTCTCAAAAATTGTGTCCATCACGATTTTTAAATAATGACTGGCGGTTGGGTCGCAATGAAGATAAATACTGCCGGTATTTTTTAGGACGCGATGGAGTTCTATCAAACGAATGGTCATCATTGTTAAATAAGCTAGTACATCGTTGCGTCCTATCATTTTTTCCAGCGCTAGCATCAAATTCACGATTTTCTCGTTGATTTTTGTTTTTGTCGGCTTAACTCCAACCAATTCTTCAAAAGCAGATTGAGCGTCGTGCGTCCAGTGCCAAGCATCTTCAAAGGCCTGAATTTGAGCCTGACTTTCAACTAAACCTTCTTTAAATAAAACATTATAACTGCGGTTGGAATTAAACGGCGGGTCAAGATAAATCAAGTCAAAATAGCCGTCGCCATCCGGCTTATCGGGAAATTTTTCTCTTAAAATTTCTAAATTATCGCCAAAATAAAGAGTCCTATTTTGCATATGATTATTTAAAAAATGATATTATTCCCTTCTTTTATTTTACCTTATTTCTCAATCATTTCCCTCGCTTTTTGCTTCCCACTCTCCGATGTTCCAGACGAGTGGCCAATCCCCATCTCCGTTTTTTCATTTGGGCTCTTTCGAGAGGTTTTTTCATAAATTTTATTTTAATTTTCCCGAAAAATATCTTTCATCAATTCGTCTTCCTGCGGAGACGGGCTTTCTTTGGCGAACTTGACGGCGGCCCCCATCTCTTCTGCCGAAAGAGGAATTGGGGGAATTGTTCAAAATCCGCCACCCGTACCGACTTGGCGTGGGGTTGATTATTTTAAATTCTTTTTATGATTTCAATGTATTCTTTGGGAGAAATCCCTAAAATCCTCAAATTATTCCGGATAATAAAAACCGGCAGTTCTGTATCGCGAGGGATAACTACCGGCCGCTTTAAATCTCGACGCCAATAAATTCGGTGGTCGCCCTTTTCTCTGTCAAAACGACAACCAATAAATAATAGAAATTTTTCGAATTTCTTCCAATGAATGGACGTTAAATGAGCCATAACATTATCTGGCAGGCACCCGAATGCTTTGGGATTCTTGAGAAATAACAATTGGAGGATTCCATTTTGCCCGGGCATGCTTCCATCCTAAATCTTGCAAAACCTCTTCTAACGTACCCTTTTTAATGAGTTCCTCAAAAAAAATATTAACGATTTCGCTAAATCGCTCTTTTACCTCTTCGTAGCTCCGTCCCGAAGTAGACAAATCAAGGGCCGGAGTATAAGCAACATATTTTTTATCTTCCCGAAGAATAGAAACGGGAAGGTTAATTTCTAACATAAGTTTTCCCATATATTTTAATGATATCAAAATAAAAAGTTAAGTCAACTTCAGTTTACCCTGCGCCCCACCCTCCGATGTTCCAGACGAGTGGCCAATCCCCATCTCCGTTTTTTCATTTGGGCTCTTTCGAGAGGTTTTTTCATATTTCTTTAATTTTTATCTTTAATTTTCTTTAAATATATCTTTATTTAATTCTTTTTCTTCCGGATAATCGCTTTCTTTGGCAAAAATTACGGCTTCTTCTATCTCTCTTTCTATTTTTTGAGAGATTTGATTTTTTTCGCTTTCAGATAAAATTCCTTCTTTTGTCAGCAATTCTTCTAACATCTTAATTGGACATCTTGCCATCCAACTATCTAATTCTTTTTTTGAACGAAGTCCTTTATCGAGATCATCAGAAAATCCCACATGCCCACGCAAACGATACGTCACGCATTCTATCAAAGTAGGTCCATCTCCCTTTCTTGCTTGTTTTATTGCCTTTTTTGCAGTTTGATACACTTTTATAACATCATTACCATCAATCTTTAATCCGGGCATATTAAAAATTGAAGCTTTCTTGGCAATATTTGTATCGGCCGAGATTTTTGAAATCGGCATATGAGTGGAATAAAGATTATTTTCGCAGACGAAAATCACCGGCAGTTTTTTCAAAGCGGCAAAATTCAATGATTCATAAAACACTCCTTCATTTGTCGCTCCGTCGCCAAAAAAGGAAACAGAAACCCTATCCTCTCCTTTTATGCTTGAAGATAAAGCCGCGCCAACCGCTATTGGAACGGAAGCCGCTACAATCGGCGGTGTACCTAAAAGCCCTACTTCCGGAGCTATAACGTGCATAGAGCCACCCTTGCCTTTTGAGCAGCCGGCTGCTTTACAAAACAATTCAGCCATCAATTCTTTGAGAGAGCCGCCTTTGGCAATGTAGTGGCCGTGCGACCTATGATTGCCAAAAATATAATCTTCTTTATTTAACGCTTGGCAAACCCCTGTTGCCACCGCTTCTTCGCCAATGTATAAATGGCAAGGGGTTTTTATTTCTCCCGAAGCAACCAAATCCCCCGCTTTTTCTTCAAAGCGGCGAATCAGCAGCATCGTTTCATACATTTTCAAAAGAATATCTTTTGGAGTATTCATTATATAAATATTTTTAAAATTGTTTTAAAAATTATTTTTATGTCCAGCCAAAAAGAACGATTTTTAACATATTCTATCTGAAGCCGAAGTTTCTGCGGCCTTATTTTTTCCTGATAATCTTTTTCGGGGTCAGAACTTCCCTTCAGAACCTCGCCTTCGTGAAAATCCCACAAGGATGCAATATCTGTCATTCCTTGAGGCACGGATAAAATTATCTTTTTTTCTTCTTCTGACATCATATCAACATAAAAAGGAACTTCCGGTCTGGGACCCACTAAACTCATCTCACCTCTTAAAACATTAATCAATTGGGGCAATTCGTCAATTTGGAATTTTTTAAGAAAATTGCCTATTTTTGTCAGACGGGGGTCGTTTCCCGCTGTTGAAGGTCCGCCAAGGGATTCAGCATTTTCAACCATTGTCCTGAATTTAAAAATCTTAAACTGTTTTCCGTTTTTCCCTACTCTCTGGCCCCTGAAAAAAACCGGCCCCTTTGAATCTTTTTTTATCATTAAGGCGAACAAAACCAAAATTGGCGAGGTTGCAATCAAGCCAAATAAAGAAACAATAATATCAAACACTCTCTTCATCATAGATTGCCCGAGCCCCCTCCTCCAGAGGAGGGGGCGAAGGGTGAAGATACAGCTGCAGCTTCATCGACTACGAGACCCGGCCTCCCAATCGCTACGAGACCCGGCCTCCTTGAACTTCTTTTTATTTTATTGGCCCTGAAAAAATGAAAACTACCTTAAAGGCGTATTTTCTTAAAAAAGACAGGGTTAATAATATCTTGTCCAAAATTTCAAATATCTTTAATAAAATCTTGGCTCCGGGCAAACCCAAAAAAGGAAAAATCATCCAGGAAACCAAGTGAAAATATTTAACTTCAACTTTATTAAAATAGTGCTTAGCTTTTTCCAAATTTTCAGTCCTTAAAATATGTTCTGACGCCCACTCGGTCCGTTTCCCTATTAATTTGTTAATTTTTCTTTTCAAATTAGTAAAAGGATTGTGGCCAAACGTTTCAATCCCGATAAGCAAACCGCCTGGCCTTAACACTCTGGCCAATTCGGGTAAAGCTAAATTCAGGTCCAAAGATGAAAAAGTGCCGCCATCTAAAACAACATCAAAAAAATTATCCGGAAAACTCATTTTTTCGCAGTCCATTGCCATAAATTCGGTTTTATCGCCCAAGCCCTCTTTTTTTGCTTTTTCTCTGGCAATTTGGAGAGAGGGTTCGGAAAGGTCAATGCCCACAACCTTTTCAGCCCCCCATTTAACAGGGAAAACAGAATGAACTCCGTTGCCGCATCCGTAATCCAAGACCTTTTTACCCCGGCAGTTTCTCTTCAGTAATTCATAAAAAAACCTGTAACTGCTTAATGTAATTGGAACAAAACCTTCAAAATCGCTCTGCCACTTTTCTCTGGAGGAATCTTTGAGCCAATCCTCCGCTCTTTTATCGTAATATTCAATTTCAACTTTTTTTCTCTCTTCTACCATTTAATTTTGAATTATTGATTTCCAATCCGCGGAAAATCTTTCCAAACCAATGTCGGTTAAGGGATGATTAATATTATAATTCTGCCAGTTTTTATCCAGAGAGATTTCTTGATAAGGAATATACTCAAGATTTGCCGGGTTGTAACTAAAATTATCGTCTGGCAGAATAAAATTCTTTTGGGACCATTCTTCAAGCACCTTAAAAGGAGAAGTAATCAAGGGACAGGAAATTTTCAGAGCAGAAAGAAGATGGTCTAAACTTCTTACACTGGCAGTTAAAGCCAAAACATGGCCGTCTCCTGCTTTATACATTTTAATAATGTTCTCAATTAAATTCATCCCATTTTCTCCCTTATCATCAAGCCGACCGACAAAAGGAGAAACAAAGACAGGGCTTTTTGCTCCTTTGGTTGCTGAATAAACAGCAGCTGCCTGCTCTTGGGAAAAACAAAGGGTCATATTAACCGGAATGCCCTCTTGGACAGCCATTTCTGCCGCCCTTAATCCTTCTTTGGTAATTGGCAGTTTGATACTGGCGTTGGGAATCCAATTTACCATCTCTCTGGCTTGTCTCAACATTTCTTCGGCCCGGGTAAATCTATCAGCATAAACCTCAATAGAGATGGAGCCTGAAGCGATTTCTGCAATCTCTCTGATTACTTTTTGATAGAAAGAGTATAACTCTTTTTCTGAAAATTTTCCACCCTTACCTGTTTTCTCTTGGATTTCCGGATTTTTGGCCAAAAGCGTGGGGTTGGTGGTTTGACCGTCCAAAAATCCCAGAATCTCTTTCGCTTTTTTTGATTCTTCTGGGTCAGCGCCGTCAAGAAATATTTTGGAAGATAGATTTAATCTTGCCATATCATTAAAATTTTTATTAACCCAAAAAGGGAACCCAATCCGTAGCCAAAATGGCGACTGGCAAAAGCCACCGGCAAAATAACGAACAATTTTGGATACTTTTCCTTAATGATGATTTGCAACGAAAAAATGATACTCGCTAAAAAATAAATTCCGAGAATGAAAAAAAATAGATTTGAGGAAAAAGAGAGAAAAATACCCAAAATTCCTGAAATGAGCAAGACCGAAATAAAAGCCAAAGGAATTAAGTGGCGCCAGGAAAAAATTCTGATGCCGAATTTCAAAGGATAAATTGTCCAAGTTCCGTCAAGGAAATTATGTTTCAGAAAATTGCCGAGGGTGGCTTGAGGATAATAGCATGCTTTAATTTCCGGCACCAAAAGAATTCTACCTCCAGCATCTTTTAATCTTTTATTAAATTCAATGTCCTGCGACCTGATTAAGTTCTCATTAAAGAAACCGATTTTATCAAAAACTTCTCTTTTATAGCAACCGCAAAAAACAGTATCCACAAATCTCGGAGCATCAGAACCGACCCTGAAATGAGAGCCGGCGGCTCCAAAAGGATGAGAGAGAACCAAAGCGATGGCTCTGGCGGAAATCGTGTCTTTTGAGGGCAAAGTTTCAATTACCCCTCCCACGTTGTCGGCATCCGATTCTTGAAGATATTTCACGCATTTTGAAATATAATCTTTTTCATAGCCCGCATGGCTGTCCATTCTCAGAATAACTGCGCCCCTTGATGCTTTCAAACCGATATTCAAACCAAAAGAGGTGTACTTTTTAGGATTTTCTAAAAGTTTAATAAAAGGGTATTTTGCGGCGTAAGATTGAACGATTTCTTTTGTTTTGTCTGCCGAAGCGCCGTTCACCGCCAAAACTTCCAAATTTTCTTTCGGAAAATCTTGGGAAATCACAGAATCTAAACATTTTCCAATGTATTTTTCTTCGTTGCGGCAGGGAATAATTATTGAAACAAAAGGGAAGTCGTTCATCTTAGCAAGCTCAAAACTTTTTTAAGATTATCTTTGAAACCGGAAAAATTATAGCTTCGGAAAGGATTTTGAGAAATTCTGTCTTCCGTATAGCCGTCCACATCAAAGGGAACGATTTTTTTAAATAACTTTGCCAGCCAAAACGGTATATAAATTGTAATTATTTTTATTTTTAAATTATCGGCAATCAATCTTGCAATTTCATTGATTGATATTGTTTCTTTTCCGGAAACTTCAATAATTGAATTCGATTTAAAATTATTCACAAAGCCGAAAACGATGTTTACCAAGTCGTCCTTGAAAATCGGCTGAATTCTGTTTATCCCTTTTCCGATAATCGGAATTACGCGAAAATTTGAAGCAAAGGAAGCCATTCTGAAAAAATCGCTGGTCTTATCAATGCCGTAAACATAATTCGGCCTTATTATCAAATAATCAAGATTTGAGTTCTTTAGCAGTTTTTCCGCCTCCTCTTTACTTTTGGCATAAGGCCCTTTTTCTTTTAAATTTACGCTTTGGGTTGAAAAATAAATTATTTTTCCGATTCCTTTTTTTTGCAAAACTTCAACTAAATTTTTTATTCCTTCCACATTCTCTTGATACTTTTTTTTGTTTATTGTCCTGATTATTGCCGCCAAATTAATAACCAAATCAAAATTGTTAATATTTTTTATTAAACTTTCTTTATCCAGCAAGTCTCCGACAAAATGCCGGCAGCCCGAAAGTTCATCCCTAAAATCACCCTCCCTTCTCGCCAGCAAAGTAACGTCATGATTTGCGCCAATCAGCTTTTTCACCAGGGGCGTTCCGATATAACCCGTTCCGCCTATAACCAAAATTCTCTGATTCTCCATTTTAGAAAGTTAATTAAATATCCAAATCTAAAATAATATTTTTTAAATGCCCCTTCTCTTAATTCCAGAAGTTGAGCTGGACTAAGCTTGTTGTGCCTGAAAACAACGTGGGAAGAATCGAATTTTTCGAAATCTTCTTCTGTTATTGCGTTTTTTGATTTCAGCTCATCATAATATTTTGTTCCGGGATACGGACAGGAAATGGTAAATTGAGCGATGTTTGTGTTTAATTTAATGGCGCACTCTATCGTTTTCTTTACGGAATCTTCCGTGTCTCCAAGCAAACCTATAATGTAAAAAGCGGAAACCTTAATTCCCAATCTCTCGCAATAATCTATGATTTCCTCCTGATGTTTAATTTGAATTAATGTTCTGTTATTGAGCCGCGCCACATTTTCGGCCGCGGTCTCAACGCCGACGTTAATATTCCTTAAGCCGGCTTTAAACATTAAATCCAGCAGCTCTTTGTCTAAAAGGTCTAATCTTGTTTCAACGCCGAATTTAATTTTTATTTTTTTCTGCAAAAGCAAGTTGCAAAATTTTTTAACCTGTTCTTTGTCTATTCCAAAAGTGGGATCCCTAAACTGCAAACCCTTAATTTTATATTTATTAACCAAAGACAAAACATCTTCAACCAACTTTTCTGCTGAACGAATTCTGTATTGCTGTCCCTGAATCATTCCGTAAGGACAATAATAAAAACAGGAATAAGGACAGCCCTTACTCGCCTGTAAAACCAAAAATGGTTTTTCTTTTATGGCCGGAAAATACGAATAGGTTTTTATGGGAAAGCCGTCAAAATCCGGCGTTGGCAAGTCGTCAAGATTCAAAATATTTTTAACCCCTGTAACTCCTTTCAAATTTTCAAGGTTTTGAAATTCATACAAAAAGAAACTCTCCGCTTCCCCTCGAATAACAAAATCGCAGCTTTCAAATAAATCTGGCCTTACGCTGGGAAAACTGCCGAAAAACCCAATTTTGGTTCCAGGATGTCTGTTTTTAGTTTTTTCCGCTATCGCGTTTTCATAGCGAAAATCAACTATTGAACCATATATCAAAACCAAATCGTATTCCCCGTCAATGTTATCTCCTTCAATATAATAAACCTTATGCCCTTTTTCTTTAAAAATCGCCCGGAGAAAAGCGAAAGAAACAATCGGCAATCTGATGGATTGTTCCTTAACAAGGCCCACCAATTTGGCTAAAAAAGAATTGCCGAAATTGGAACGGGTGCCCATGCCGCCAGCCAAATCTTTGTTTGCGGCCCCTTTTTTGTTTTTGTTCACGACGTTAAATAAAGCGACTCTCATAAATTAAAACTTGTTTTGAAGAGATGGCCCGTATCGCAGAAAAAATTCAAGGAAAAAATAATTTATCGCAAGATAGAAAAAAAGCGAGAACACCTCTGTTAAAATTGCAATTTTTGAATTTTTAAAATTTCTTAAAACTCCGAAGCTGCCCAAAAAAGCCAGCAAGGGAGCTGCGATAAAAACTATTCTGTTGTGCGGAAAAGACCAAAGAAAAAAAGACAAAGATGGAGGGACGAGAGAAATCAAAATCTTTTGTCGTTCTTTGTTTTTGCTTTTAATTTCTTTCAAAATTCCCAAAACGAAAAAAATCCATCCTAAGGCAAAAACTCTGCCCACCTCAATAGCGGTCCTCAAGAAAGAATAAGCGTAAAAACCGCTGCTTTCTCCGTGATGAGAAACATCCCAATACCACTGAAAATAAGAATAATGATAAATTTTATAAATAATCAGGCTATTAATTAAAACCGGCGCCAAAAAAGTTATTCCGAAACAGAAAAGATATTTCAGCTTTTCTTTAAAATTAAACGTGGCGGCAAAAAACAAAAGTGCGGCGAAAAAAAATGGAGCGGCGGCTAAGTTTTCTTTAAAAAGCATCCCCAAGCCGGCAACAAGACCCGGCAAAACAGCGGTTTTGAAGCTAGGGTTTTTTAAAAAATTCAAAGATAAAAAGATTGATAAAATATAAAAAAACCAGCCCGACGAATCAGTAAGAGGGGCTAAGCCATAAGCCAGCATGGGATAAGCTCCGGCGTACAAAACCGCTCCGCAAAAAGCCTGCTTCTCCGATTGATAAATCCGATAAATTAAAATAAAAATCAGCCAAATAGAAAGAAAATAGAAAATTAAATTTTGAAATATCAAAGCGCTTTTTGCATCAAAAATCGGACTCAACAAAACGCTGATGAAAATTGGCAATGGTTTTAAAATTCGGTGAAGATAAATTTCGCCTCCTGGTTTTTCTGAAAAATAATCAATTGTGGCAATATATTGTCCGGTATCGGTGTGGTCAAATCTCGGAACGAAAAAAACCAAAAGCAAAACTGCGTTAATCGCGGCAAATATCAAAGAAAAATAAAGATACTTTTTGAAGTTTGTCATTTTAATCAACGAATTTATATTTAATCAATGTCCAAAGAGCCACTAATCCGTCTTTACATTTTATTTTTTTGCCTTCGGCTTCTGAACGAGGAAAATAGTTTATGGGAACTTCATGAATTTTAATGCCTTTTTTCGCTATTTTTGCGGTAACCTCCGGACAGAATTCAAATTTTTCACACTTTAAAGGAATAGATTTTATAATTTCTGTTTTGAATAACTTATAGCAAGTCGCTTCATCGGTAATTTTTGTTCTAT
>Ga0210017_1004427_pt1 | contig 11500 bp, 19 predicted proteins | sample CryGeyCG2014_020_FD_183966 | JGI IMG/M metagenome (GOLD analysis project Ga0210017, IMG submission 183966) | Groundwater microbial communities from aquifer - Crystal Geyser CG08_land_8/20/14_0.20 (SPAdes) (version 2) | ecosystem: Environmental > Aquatic > Deep subsurface > Groundwater | place... | reverse complement strand
TGGCTAATAAGGCCTCTCTCGCCTTTTCGGTTGCCAATTTAAAAATACTAATGATATTTGTTTCTCTTACTGCTTCTTTTTTAAAAGTCTCGGCAGTGGCATCAATCACATCTAAAATTGTTCCTTCTTTGGGGTTTTGAATTGATTTTCTAGCCCTTTCTGCTCCTTTTTCAAAGGCAATAGCCAATTTTTTAGCATCGACCGGGTTTTTATCAAGTAAAGGTAAAAAACTAGCTAAAAAGCCGACGTAAATTACGCCGGCATTTCCCTGAGCAGAGGTCAAAGCTCCATCTAAGGCAGCCTCTGAAATTTCACTCAGATCTTCAAATTCTTTTCCTTCGATGGCTTCCTTGATTCCCAGCAAGGTCTTTGCCATATTGCTGCCAGTATCCTGGTCAGGAACAGGAAAGACATTAATTTTATTAATCTGCTCTTTATTCGCCTCAATCTTTTGATATGAAAGGAGCATCATTTTTTTGAGCTCCTCTTGTGTCAAAAACTCCATATATAAATTACTTAAATTTTTCCTCGAGCTCTTTTAAGATTTTAGCTGCCAACTCCTTTCCACCCAAGCCAAAAGCAATTCCTAAAGCAATAGAAGTAGTAGCTACCATACCAATAATAACAACTAAAATCAAAGAGGGGGTAATTTGAAGTTGATAGAGAATGGCTAAAATTGCGAAAAACCAGATTGCCCAGCGGATAGCTCTACCCAAAAGTCTTGAATAAGTTATCTTCTCTTCTTCTAAAGTACCAACAACAACTTTTTGAGAGAAATCGGCCAAAAAGGCAGCAACAAGAAAAATTAAACAAGAAATAAAGATGTTTGGGAAGAAACCTAAGACCTTTTCTAAAAATTGGCTAAACTGAGTCAAGCCTAAAATTTCAAAAGCGACCATCAAGAAAACAACAACGAAGAACCATTTGACTATTTCACCAAAAAATTTGGGAGCATTAAGCCTGGTATCAATTTTTAACAACGCCTCTTCCCAACCCATTCTTTTGAGAACTTGATTTAACTTAATTTTGTTCAAGAAAGCAACCGAAATTTGACCCAGCCATTTGGCAACGAAAATTCCTACAAGTAAAACTAAACCTGCCCAAAAAATTGGTGGAGATATTTCAGTTAAATTTTTTAAAATTTCTGACCACATAATAGAGGAGAGAGGCAGGCTGTGAGGGGTGCATTGCGCAGCCAAGCCCGAGATGATATTTGTCTTTCAGTTAAAAATTTTTAAGGCTTGGCGAGCAATAGGCGCGGCCGGGAAATAATTTGGATTACCACTTGGCCGACGCCGTGCTCCCCGAATCAGCCTGCCGAGCGAATTACCATTTGGCGCAGTGGAGCTTTAAATAATAGCCGAGCCGATTAACTATTATATGTAAAAGGAAGGTTAAAATAAAAAGAGTTGTCCAGATTAGGATATCAATTTTGAAAAAAGGTGTCAAGAAAAGAGCTGAGCCGATAACATAATTGGTCTGGTCCCAGGGGATAAATCTAGCCCCCGGAGGCATCTTCAATCTCCGTTTAAAAAAAGCAAAAAGCAAGTCGCCAAAGACAGCTCCAGCTGAAATTAAAAAGCCAAAAACTAAGACATTAATTGTCTGATAGTCGAGAAAGCTGAGCGTCCTGGCTGCCGAAAATTGATAAAGCCACCTTTGGCCAAAAACTACTAACATCCCCAGGGCAATCCCAAAAATTACTCCCCGCCAGCATTTATTTTTACCAAAAATCGGCTGGCCAAAAAATTTCTTCCCAAAATCAACCGGTTTATCCAAAAAATTAAAAATTCCTGCCTTCCTAATTAAGGGCGGGGTCATATTGGCAAAGTAAGCAGGCAGAAAAAAATAGAGACAAGACAAAATATATGTTAAAATAGTCATATAGTTATGAAAGTTGACCTACATACCCACACTTGTTACTCTTACGATAGCAACGCTTCCCCGAGAGAAATGGTCGATGCCGCCATTAAAAAAGGAATATCTTGCTTAGCCATTACCGATCACGGAAAAATCCAAGGAGCGATAGAAGCAATGGAATACGCCAGAGGAAAACCTATTTTAATTATCCCAGGAATTGAGGTAAAAAGCAAAGAGGGAGATATTTTGGCTTTAAATGTCAAAGAGAAAATTCCCAATAAGTTATCGGCTAAAGAAACCATTAAAAAAATAAAAGAAGCAGGTGGCCTGGCCATTATTCCTCATCCCTTTGGCTGGTTTTGTTCCTTTAATGGAGATTTAGAAGGTTTAATTAAGGAAATCGACGGGATTGAAATTTTTAATGCTTCTCTTTTTGGTGGCAACGAAAAGGCTTTAGCTTTCGCCAGGCAGCACAATCTCCCCTGGACCTGTGGTTCTGACGCTCACTTCCCAAACTTCGTCGGAAAATGCTATTTAGAAATCCCGGGACGCCACCCACCCACCACCCTCCCATCAGAGGGATGGGCCCCTAATTTAACAGCTGAAGAAGTTTTAACGATAATAAAAAACAAGGGTGCCAAAATTAATGGCAAAGAGGCTAATTTTTTTGAAAAAGTCATCGACCACGCTAAAAGAAACCTAGCTAAAATTCAAAATGCTTCAAGAACAAAGAGCAAAATTTAAAAAAATTGAAACTCTCATTGGGGGAATTTTCTCTAAATTAGGACTGACTCCTAATCAATATACTTTGATTTCCATTTTTTTTGCTATCATTTCTTTTTATTTTTTAATTAATGTCAATTTAGTTTTGGCTTTAATTTTCTTTCTTTTGGCTGCTTTTTTAGATTTTATTGATGGAGCGGTCGCTAAATTCACTCAAAAAGAAACAAAAAGAGGAGCTTATTTGGATACTATCTGCGACCGCTATGTTGAGGGAATTATTTTATTAGGATTTTTGTTTTTACCGTTGCTTCCCGTTTTTTTATCGGCCAAAGTTTGGATTTTCCTGGCTCTTTTTGGCAGCTTTTTAACCACTTATGCCAAAGCAGCTGCCAAAGAAAAGGATTTGGTAACCGAAGAATTAAAAAAAGGCCTTTTTGGCCGAGCGGAAAGAATAATTTTGATTTCTTTAGCAATGTTTCTTGGTATTTTTAATCTTTCTTGGATAATTTATCCAATTATAGTTTTAGCTATTCTTACCAATATCACTGCTTTTCAAAGGATTTATTTAGCTCTTAAGTAATCTCACACCAGGCCAGAATAAAAGCACCGGGGCCAACTAAGACACCAAGGACATTATCGATTAAATTAATAAAAGCAACCTCAGTATTCTCAAGCTCTTTCTCAATCATCTCTTTTAATTTTTGAGCTCCCTCTAAATTGTCACCATGGGTAATGGCCACCCTGATTTTTTTATTTAGGTTTCGTAATTTTCTTGTTTTTGCTTCAAATTGGTGAAATAAACCGGTGGGAATATCTTTGGCTCCAGCTTTTATACCAATGGCTTTTATCACTCCTTTTTTTATTCCGATTATCGGCCTAACCCCGATTTTTTGCATCCTTCTTACCCAATTGGCCAAAGCAGGAGATATTCTACCTGAGGCCTCTAACCATTTTACCTCTTCAAGCATTCCATAAAGATAGATCTGGGAAGTAAATTTTTCTAATTCCTTAACAATTTCTTCAATCTCTTTTCCTGCTTCAATTAAATCAATTGCTTTTAAATTTGAGAGTCCTTCGCCACAGCTTGCGTTCAAAGAATCAACAATAAAAACTCTTTTTTGGTCTTCCTCGCTTAATATCCCTCTAGCCTGGTTTGCCGAATTGTAGGTCCCAGAAAGTTTGGAGGTTATAGTAATACAAATAATTTTCTCGAACCTTTCTAATTGTCTTTTGAAAGCCTCTAAAAAATCTTTTGGCGAAGGTTGAGAAGTTTTCCCAAAGCTTTTGATTCCCCGTTTTTCAGCTTCCCTCATTTTCTGAAAGGTATTTTCTCCAGGTAAATTTTCTATATCCGGTCAGTCCATCTTTACAGGAACAACAGCCATTTGATGTCTTCCGATTATCTCTTGGGGTAAATCAGCCGCCTCATCAACAACTAAACCAATTTTATTCATATTATTTGCCAACCTTTATTTTTGGCAATTTCTAATAATTTTTTATCCGGCTCGACAGCAACCGGGTTGCCAACTAATTCTAATGTTGGTAAGTCAAAAAAACTATCCGAATAAGCAAAACTTTCTTTAAAATCCACTTGAAGATTTTTCTCAGCTAAAAACTTTTTTAATTTTTCGGCTTTTCCTTGACCAAAACAAAGAGAAGGTATGATTTTTCCAGAAAGTTTTTCTTTAACAATTTCTAATTCGGTTCCGATGGTAAAATCAATGTTGAGGCGTTTAGCAATAATATCAAGTAATTCCTGAAAGCTGCCCGAAGTTAAAATGGTCAAAAAACCATCCTCTTGATGTTTTTTTAATCTTTCCAAAACATTCTTTTTTAAAGTAGGCAATAAATACTCATCGGCCAACCAATGAAACATCTCTTCTGCTTTTTCTCTTTTTAATCCTTTAACCATTTTGGCTATATTTTCACCCCAACTCCGATAATATTTTTCGGTTGTGATTAATTGCGTCTTCCAAAAAGGGGTCTTGGCTAAATTACTAAATAGATACCAAAAAGCAGCCAAGCGATTTTTTTTATTCTTAAAATTATACTTTACCACTCCCAACCAAAGATGGTTGCTAACTAAGGTGCCGTCCAAATCGAAAATGGCAAGCTTTTTTTCTTTATTATTCATATTGTCTTTTTAAATTTAAATTTTAGTTCTGTCCCTTCTTTTAACCTTTTTAAATTTTCTCGGTGAGCCCACCAGATAAGTATAGCTAAAACAATAACAAGGAAAAAATAAGGAAGAGGATAAGAAAAGTAGGCCATAAACAGAGGCAGAAGGCTCGACATTAAAAGACTGGCCACGCTCATTATCTGAAAAATGGCAATTACCAATAGCCAAATTGCCAGCAAAATCAGGAAATGTTTCCATCCCAAAAGAACTAAGAGAACGCCAACTGTACTACCCACTCCTTTTCCTCCTTTAAAACCAAGCCAAACAGGAAAAATGTGACCTAAGACCGGGGTGACTGCCACCAAAGCTATTTGCCAGTCAAAAAAAAGAAATCTGGTTGCTAAATAAACCGGAATGACTGCTTTTAACAAATCTAATATCGTCGCCAATAACCCAAATTTCAGTCCTAAAGCCCGAATAACATTGGTAGCACCAACATTACCTGAACCAACTTTTCTAATGTCAATTCCTTTTAGTTTGGGAATCAAATAACTAAAAGGGACAGAACCTAATAAATAACCAAAAATAATTAAAAAAATTAGATTAAGCATAGGAAATAGCGTTCTCAAAATGAGAGATTTCGACCTTTTTATCGGGAGCTATCTCAATTGCGATTACATCAATCTGCCACTTAGAATTTAGGGGAATTCTCTTTCTCATTAACCAACTTTCGGCTGTCATTCTCAATTTCCTTTGTTTTCCAAAATTAACTTTTTCTTCTGGTGAAAACGGCTTGCCCTGAGCTTGTCGAAGGGTTTTCACCTCTATGAAACTAATTATATCAGATTTTTTAGCAACAACATCAATCTCTCCTTTTTTAGGACTACCGGGAATCCGAAAAAAATAATTTCTATCTAAAATTTGGTATCCTTTATTTCTCAAATAATTTTCAGCAATTTTCTCACCCCAGTTACCGACTTGTTTCGAATTCATAATGGACCCAGGCAGAATCGAACTGCCATTTGCGCAATGCGAATGCGCCGTTTTACCGTTAAACTATAGGCCCCTGCCCGCTACGAAGCAGCGGGAAATTCGAAATCCTAAACTCGAAATTCTAAACTAACCTGAAAGTATTTTATCACAAATTAAGGGATTTTTACAACCTACAGCTTAGCCGACATTTCCGATAAACTATTTTTAGGTTTTGGAGTGTCTACTATTTCCACCCCAAATTTTTTGACAAAAAACTAATTGGATGTTATATTTTCTAATTAGAGTTTTCCACTATTTGACAAGTTTTTTAGTAGTATAATAAAAAGTGATATAATGAAAATATGAAGTATAAAAACACATTACAAAAAGGTTCTGTTAGATATATTATCTTTAAGGAAAATAGCACCTGGTATGGAGTGGCTTTAGAATTTAATATAGTGGAAGAGGGCGATAATCCATTAGAAGTAATGGCTTCTCTGTTTCAAGCAATTCAAGGTTATGTTGAAACTGCTCGAAAATTGAAAATGCGTCCAATCCCTTTAAACCAAAAATCCGACAAAGAATACGAAGAACTCTGGGATAAGTTAGAAGAGGAAGGAAAAAGAGAGATTATTAGACCACAGATTTACACCTTTGGTCATGCTCCGTTTAGAGCCACTTCTCCTGTTTATTAAATATGCCCAAGAGCGTTTTTAATTGGACATTTTCAGGGGTGGTGGAATTTTTAAAAAAATTTGGTTTTATTTATTCTCATTCAAAAGGAAGTCATTATTACTATGTTGGTAAGTACGCAGGCAACCCTAGAATTGTTCGAGTCCCCTTTCATGGTTCCAAAGCTTTTAAGCCAAGGACATTGAAAGGTATGGTGAGGCAATCTGGAATACCTTTAAACATTTGGCTGGGAGAGTAAAATACCTGATAATCTAAAATTACAATACAATTTCTTAAATAAATAAAAATTGCCCAGCGATGGGCTGTTTTGTTCAATCCGCTTATGCGATGTTAGAATCCATTAACTAATGGGTAACTTCTTTAGAAAAGAGGAGAAATAAGAAAGATTATAATAGAACCTAAAATTAAAACCAGAAGCCCAATAAGGAAAAATAAAAGCCCCTTATTAGTTCGTTGTTTTTTTTCTAATTCTGGTGTGGTTTTTATTTCATTTCCGCATTTGGGACAATAATATTTATCTCCATAGTAAAAGAGCAAATATAACACTCCAGGGATTATATAAAAAAGAAAGAGAAGTATTAATATTAGTTTGCTTCCTTGTCTAACTTTTTTCGGCTTGCCTTTATAACCACAATTTGGATTTGGACAAATGATTTCCATAATTTACTTATTTTATACTAACAATTTATTCTTTAATTAAATCATCAATAGAAACGCCTAATGCTTTAGCGATTTTTTGGGCTGTTTCAATTGTTGGGTTTTGATTTTCGCCGGACTCAATTTTTACAATGGTATTGTAAGCCACTTCGGCAAGTTTTGAGAGTTTATCTTGGGAAAGCCCAAGTTTCTTTCTATAGCGCCGGATATTTTTTCCTATTGTGGATAATTCTCTTGACATATGTTTAATATTTTAATACTATTAAAGTAGTGATTCTTATGGATTATTCTCGTAGATTCTCTACCCTGATAATACTAAATAAGTAAATAATGTAAAGATTTAAAACTATGAATTTAGTTAAAGTAAAATGTACGTTTTGCGGTAAAGAATTCTTTCGGAGCAAAGGACGTTTTAATGAAGCTAAAAAATTTGGTTGGAAACAGTGTTGTTCTCCAAGGTGTCTATCCAAAAATAGAACAAAGAAACAAGTATTGTTTTGCGAAAATTGCGGCAAGCGTTTCAGTCGAGTACCTAATGATATCTCACCTCATAATTATTGTTCTCAGTCTTGTGCGGCTATTGCTAATAATAAAAAGTGTCTTAAGGGCCACGCGAAAATAAAGCCGAAATTAAAAACTTGTGTAAAATGTGGCAAACAGTTTAGAAAAAGTACCGGAAATAGAAAATATTGTTCTATGAAATGCAGGGGTGGAGCAGAACCTAAATATACACGTCAAAAGCTTATAAATGCTATAAAGCAAAAGGTTCAAGGGTTACAAAGAACACCAGCAAGACGAGAAATGAAAGAAAGTAAAACATGCCAAAAAATTTTTGGTTCGTGGAACAACGCTATTATTGCTGCAGGGTTCCAACCAAACCGTTCACACAATCAACGTATGTATAGGTGCGTAAATGCTAAAGCAACAGATGGACACATCTGCGATTCTGTTTCAGAGCTTATAATTGATAATTGGCTCACTAAAAATAGAATTCCTCACGAAAAAAATATCCCTTATCCTGAAACGAATCACAAAGCGGATTGGGCTATTTTTGTAGAAGGAGAAAAGATATTTATTGAATATTTCGGACTTGCAAATGATAGCCCACGTTACGATCGTGCCATAAGAGAAAAGAAAAATATTTGCCGTAAATACGGACTCAAACTAATTGAAATTTATCCTCAAGACCTCTATCCAAAAATGAAACTTGATGTAAAATTAGGAAATAGACTTTCGGGCTGTCCGAATTTGCATCGGAACTAAATCCTCCCGAAGGACTCGTGCTACTATTACACTACAGCCCGTTATTGAATTTACCTTATCCTTATTTTTTCTTCAGTAATAACGCTAAATTTCCCCTTAAGATCTTCTTCTTTTAATTGATTAAAAGCGTTTTCCAAGACCTTTATTATTGCCTCTTGGGATTCTTTCTTGAGCCTTAATAAAATAACTCCTCGATGAGGAGAGTGAGTTTGATAAATCATCCGTCCAAAATCTTGGTCTAAAGTAATTAAAATTCTCTCTTCTTCACAAGCTATTTGTAATATTTCTTGATCTGGAAAGCCTCTTAAATCTTCAATGGCTGATTTTACATCGTGCCCCTTTTTTCTTAAAAATTCAGTTACCAATTTTCCAATATCTTCATCAAGTAAGAATTTCATTTTCTAGCTGGCGTAGTCAAAGGAAAAATTTTCTCTTCCTCAACAATTTCAGTAGCGTATTCCAAAGCAGCTGAAATATCTTCTTTTTTAAGGTGGGGGTAAGCTTTAAGAATTTCTTCGAAGGTCTGACCCTGGGCAAGTAATCTTAAAATTAGCTCCACTGTAATTCTGGTGCCCTTGATTATTGGTTTGCCGACCATAATTTTGGGGTCAACGGTTATCCTATTTTGGTGTTGAGTATTCATATTTCTATTTTAAATATTTAGATTAATAATGTCAAATTTAGGTAACCCAATACTTTTTCTTTGTCATTTCGTCTCTTTTCATTTCTAATTTTTCTCTTTCTTTTTTGGCTTTTTGAGCTAAGGACGATATCTCCTTTTCTGATAATTTGCCTAATTTTTTAATTTCTTTTTCCAAAAATTCTTTTTCATTTTTCTTTGGCTCCTCTAGGACATAACCAAGTAGGACATCGAGAACCTGTCCTACCTTGGGTCCAGGTCCTACCCCCAAAATCTCCATCACATCATTGCCAGAAACTTTCAACGTTTTCACTGAAATCGGATCCTGAGAAACTTTTTCAATAACATACTTTAAATGTCTCAATTTATAAGGTTCGGCCTTAGGAACACCAGAGCCAATGCGGTCAGCCATTCTCACTTGGAGCAATTCTTCCATGTTTTCCGGGCCGACTTGGCGAACTAACCTCCGAACTGAGCTATCAGAAACTTCACCAACGTTATAATAAAACAAGTGATATCTAACCAATTTAACAATTTTCTCAATCTCTTTTTTGGGAAATTTTAAACGGTCTAAAATCTGGCAAGTTTCTTTTGCCCCGACAATTTCATGACCATAAAAAGTGGCATCCGGACCTTCGCCTCTTTTGACTCGAGGCTTGCCAATATCATGAAAAAGGGCAGCTAATTTGACATATTTATTAAAATTTTTCTTTGCTGCAAAATCTAATGATTTTAGGTAATGCTCGTAGCATTCGTATATATGATGTTTGTTTTGAGTGATTTTGTAACCCTCTTCTAATTCTGGAATTATATATTTTAAAAGACTAAGCTGCCTTAATTGCTCCAATCCCTCGGCTGCTCGATCTCCTATAATAATTTTCACCAACTCATCCCTGATTCTTTCTTTTGATATTGCTTGAAGCCAGGGAGAATTTTTTCTGATAGCTTCAGCCGTCTTTTCTTCAATTTTCCAGCTTTCGCCCAAGCTCACGGCAAATCTGACCGCTCTCATCATCCTTAGAGCATCCTCATTAAAGCGCTCCTCGGGATTCCCCACCGCGCGAATGATTTTATTCTTTAAATCCTCTTGTCCACCGAAAGGGTCAATTAAAATGAATCTGGAATTTGGAACTTGGAATTTTAAACCCATTGCTACAGCATTAACCGTGAAATCTCTCCTGGCTAGATCTTCCTCGATGGTCTTTGCGAAACTAATCTGATCGGGGTGTCTTTTATCAGTGTATTTTGCTTCTTTTCGATAAGTAGTAATCTCAATCTCTTTTAATTTGGGATTTTCGCTACCAGTTTGAACGGTTACCGTCAAAAACTTATTTTCGTAAAAACTTTCAGGGAAAATTTTCTGAATTTCTTCGGGTTTAGCCGAGGTCGCCACATCCCAATCTTCAGGTTCCACTCCTCTCAAAAAATCCCTGACACAACCACCAACAATATAGGCCTCAAATCCTTTCTTTTTCAGCTCGTTAATAACGGATTGGACCTCTTTAGGAATTCGCATAAATTCATTTTAGCTCAAAATCTTGTTTTTTTCAACTGTTCTGGTAAAATATAAAAAGGCCCTCGTAGTGTAATGGATAACATGCCTGCCTTCGAAGCAGGAGATTGCAGGTTCAACTCCTACCGAGGGCACTATGAAAAAAATATTTTTATTAACCTTCATAGCGTTTTTGTTTTTTTCTTTGGTTCCCAGCCCATCTCAGGCGGCTTTGGTTCCCTGCGGCGGAACTGGTCAACCCACCTGTAATCTCTGCCATATCTTTGTCCTTTTAAATAATATTTTCATATTTCTTCTCATCCCCGATGCCAACATCAATAATAATTTCCCTCTTATCCCGAGTGTGGCAGCACTAATGTTGATTATTGGTGGATTTTATTTACTAATCGCCGGGGGAAGTCCTGAGCTGTTTGCTAAAGGTAAATCGGTTTTAACCGCTGTGGTGATTGGCTTAGTAATTGTTTTTGTCGCCTGGGCATTCTTAAATACTTTTTTAGATGCCATCGGAGTGGCTAAATGGACCGGTCTTATGGATAATCCGGACACCCCGGAAGTAGAGGGTTGGTGGAAAATTCAATGTCCCTAAAGCCCCCATAGCTCAATTGGTAGAGCAGAAAGCTCTTAACTTTAAGGTTCCAGGTTCGAGTCCTGGTGGGGGCACAAGCCCTTGCTCTGCAAGGGAAATTCTAAATTCGAAATTCGAAATTCTAAACTGAGGAGTCTTTTTTTTATTTCTAAAAGTCCTATAATTAAATTGAGAATATGTTAACGCCTGAGGAAAAGACAAAAATAATTGAAAAATATAAGCTCCATGAGTTAGATACCGGTTCGCCCGAGGTTCAGATTGCCCTTTTGAGCGAAGAAATTGAAAGGTTATTATTGCATTTGAAGAAGCACTCAAAAGATTTTCACTCAAAGAGAGGACTATTGAAAATGGTGGCAAAAAGAAGAAAGTTTTTGAGTTATTTAAAAGGGGAAGACGAAAAAAGATATAACAGCATTATTAGAAAAATAGGGTTAAAAAAGTAATGATATGGTCATCAAGCACAGCGGTCAACGA
>Ga0210017_1004426_pt1 | contig 11503 bp, 8 predicted proteins | sample CryGeyCG2014_020_FD_183966 | JGI IMG/M metagenome (GOLD analysis project Ga0210017, IMG submission 183966) | Groundwater microbial communities from aquifer - Crystal Geyser CG08_land_8/20/14_0.20 (SPAdes) (version 2) | ecosystem: Environmental > Aquatic > Deep subsurface > Groundwater | place... | reverse complement strand
TTTCAATGCGTATCCGCGGTAAACATTCAGGAAAGTGTTGTTGCAAAAATTCCAGAAGCTTTTCCCTGACTTCACAACGTAAGTCCCACATAGTAGAAGAATCCGCCGCGCTCATTAGCGCTCGCAATTCGACTGTTTTTTCAGTCGCATTGGTAACCTGCAGTACATTGACCTTTTTATCCCACTTTGAGTTGTTTTCCAGAATACGCGTTAATTCATTGCGGACTTCTTTCACAGGTATAGTGTAATCGGTATAGATAAGAACAGTCCCCAATAAATCCGCTGAAGTCCGCGTCCAATTCTGAAATGGCTTTTCAAAAAAATATGATATCGGGACTACCAAACGCCTTAAATCCCAGATACGTACTACCACAAAAGTGAGAGTAATTTCCTCAATCTTTCCCCACTCACCTTCGATAATGACCACATCATCCAGCCGAATCGGCTGAGCGATGGCTATCTGAATACCGGCAATAAGATTCCCGAGTGTTTTTTGCGCGGCAAAACCTATAACGATACCGACAACTCCTGCCGAAGCCAATATACTTACCCCTATATGCCTGACTTCTGAAAAGCTCATCAGAATAAAAGAAACGGTTAGCAAAACTATAACTACGACTATGATGTTTGAGATCATACGCATTTGTGTATGCATACCACGAGCGCGCATATTGTCCCGAACCTTGATATCATAATTGTTCAAAAACGCATCGCGAAAAATATAGACAATCTTTATAGCAACCCAACCAAACAACGCAATAAGCAGGATTTGAATAAAATGGCTAATAAAACCGCTCATCTTTTCCGGTAGCCGCAATAGAGGGATAACCCCCGCGATACACAAAGCCTGTATCAAAAAACGTAACGGACTTTTTAGAAGCCCCAGGTTGACTTTAATCCTTTTTGAGAAAAAACTATCCCGCCGTATAAGTAAAACCGCAATTAAAAAATAAAGTATCCAGCCGGCGGCAACGCTAGAAATTATTAAAATACCCGAAAAAAGATAATCGCTCATGATTTTAACCCCTTATAAGAAAAAATGGTTATCCCCCTATACTATAGCAAGCCTTGCCAAAAGGTACGACGTAGTGGACTCAGACCCCTGATTGAGATTAATATATCTTTCTCCTATGCCGTCATAACATCCACCTGTGGTCCTGTCGTAAACTACCTGCTTAAGGCTGTTATCGCCTAAAAACCAGTTAAAAGCTTTATACATAAGCTTTTTATAAAAATCCTTTCCGGTTATTGAATACGCCGTAGCAAGAACGCAAACCATCGCTGACACATCCTCCGGCTGCTGATCAAAATAGCAGCGCTCTCCAATCTTATGATGCCATCCATCCTGGCCTATCGGCATATATACGCCGCTAATAAAAGTCTTGCCTATCAGAAAATCCAACGTCTTAATGCCTATATCCAAATATTCCCTATTACCGGTATACTTATGCCCTAAAATAAGGGCCTCCGGCAAAACAGCGTTAGAGTAAGTCAGATAATTTTCAAACCACTGCCATCCCTCGGAAGATACGCCCCGATAAAGCGATACCAGCCTGTCACAGTGAGCGGTTAACAACTCGTTTAGGTCCCTGCCTCCGATCTCCCGCATCTTTTTTAAAAGGATACTTAACCCTTTCGCGCAAAAAGCGGTTGACCGCGGAGATTCAAACATTTTATATTTTTCTATTCTTTTCTTCAATAAGGAAAGAGCTTTATTCCTTGCGCTGTCCGGCAAATAATCTGCCGTGGCAGCAACCGCCAACGCCCAAAGAGCCCGACCGTTAGCGTCATCAAGATTGTCCTTTTTGTTAAGCTCACTATCTATTGACCTGTCGGATCTTACATAATTACAAAACATGCAATCCTCGCCTAAAACAAACTCGATGAAGCGTAAATATACCTCTATGCGTTTAAGCAATTCGCTTTTCTGCTTATCAGGATAAGCCGCCTTAATCGCTCCTCCCAATTTGCCATAACATAAACAGGCGGCTATCAAAGCGCGCGCATTATCATCGAGCGTGTAACCCGATGAAATATCCGGTGAAGACAGCCTGGCGAACTGCATGACCCCGAAATCATCTGTCAGGCGAAGAACGTGATTAAGGTTAACGCGGGGAATTTTCTTGCGCTCGCTTACTTCTGCGATATCGCGGGAATATTTCGAAAACAATTTTAAATACTCAAGAGCAACATTTCCCCATGTCATATTGCGGGTCCTAAAATACGCGTTCTTTCCAAGCTGCTCCCTTGAGGAAGAATCTTTCAAAAGCCTCATAATGGCTTCGGTGTAAGAACCGGAATCCCTGAAATTAACTAATATCCCCGCCTCCGAGGTTATAATCTCCCTGGCCTGAGCGAAAGGAGTGGAAATTACCGGCGTTCCAGAACCCAGCGCGTAAGAGAGCGTACCTGAAACAGCCTGATTAGGGTCGAGAGAAGTTGAGATGTAGATATCCGTAGCCCTTAAAAAATGAAGGAGCTTGTCCACAGAAACATACTCATTATAAAAGTTCACGTGGGAAGAAAGCTTAAGATCGTGAACCTTTTGGATCAGGAATTTACGGTAGCTCTCTCCTTCTTCTTTCAGGACATTCGGATGAGTAACGCCCAAAATTATGTACATAAAGTCCGGATAGGCCTTAATAACTTCAGGAAAAGCCTCTATTACATATTCAATGCCCTTGCCTCTACTTAACAATCCGAATGTCAAAAGGATTGCCTTCTTTGAAAAGCCTAAAGCAGATTTAGATTTTGCGCTGGAGGCATAGGGCATGGAATGGATGCCGTGAGGAATCATTGAAATTTTTTCTTCTGTTATCCCGTATTCTCGGATAAGAATCTTTTTTGAGATATTAGTCATTACCACTAATCCGCTTGCTTTTTCAGCTATCGAACGGACTACCAGCTTAAGCTCAACATCGGGCGAAGGCAAGATGCTGTGAAAAGTCACAACCGAAGGTTTCTTGAGCGCCTCCAGGAAAGAAATGATATATGAGCCGTATTTGCCTGCGAAAATGCCAAATTCATGCTGAATATTGACGAGCTTGACCTTGTCCATTCCGTTGATGGCTTTGGCGGTTTCAATGTATTCCTGCTCAGAATACTGGTTTATTTGAAAAATGACTTTTTTTGAATAGTGGTAACGCGAGATATCGTCAATATTAACCGCTGCCACCCTTGACTCAATAGCAGGTTCAAGCAAATCATCCATCGCAGCCGTAAGGTCCGCGGTAAAAGTAGCTATGCCGCATTCTCTGGGAGGGAAAGTGGATAAATAAATAATTTTAAAGGTTTCATTCATTTTTAATAAACAGCTTCCGATTATTATTTTTTGAGCTCAGCCAAAAGTTCCTTCATATCGACAGATTTAGCCGCTATGAGTGTATCGGCCGCTCCGTAATAAATATAGAGCCTGCCGTCTTTTATCACGGTGCCCGTAGGAAAGACTACGTTGTTGACATCGCCCTTTTTCTCCCACTGCTGGCTCGGAGAAAACAATGGTTTCTTCATGCGCGCGATTAATTTTGTAGGATCATTGAGATCGAAAAGCGCGGCTGCGGCATGATAAATCCTGCCCACGCGGGAATCCTCGACCGCGTGATAGATTAAAAGCCAGCCGTCCGCTGTTTCGATGGGCGGGCACCCGCCGCCGATATTGCGGCTCTCAAACTTGTATTCCGGATCAAGCATCACATATCGGCCTAAGTCTTTAAGGTACGCCCTCCAATAGTTGCCGGTGAGTTCTTTAAAATCATCGAAATAGATTACCTGTATCCCCGGCAGCACCCGGTGGACGAGGGCAAATTTGTTATTTATTTTTTTCGGGAAGATAAACGCGTCCTTTTCCCACAACAGGATATCTTCTCCCTGCCGGTCTTTTACATATGACTCAAAGAAAAAATACTTCTCTCTGATTTTTATGGATGAGCTGCCAAAGAGCCTTCCTGCCTCAGCATAGGTGAAACGCGGTGAGATAATGCCGTGTTTTTGAAAATTTATAAGGTCTGCGCTGGTGGCATAGGCAAAGAGGGCGTTAGTGCCATCATAGACAGTATAAAAAAGGTAGTAAATTCCATCAAGAAAGACGATACGCGGATCCTCCACCCCTTTCCTCTCGTAACCGTATTCGGGAAAGAGTATGGGCTTCTCCGAACGCGCGATGACTTTATTGTTCACCAATTGACAGTAGCCGATTGAAGAACGCATATCTATTTTTCTGACAGCCCGGTAAAGCATATGCGTAACGCCGTCTTTTTCGATACAGGCGGGATTCAAGACTGCTTGATTCTCAAATTCATTCTGCGAACTTTCAAGGATTAAACCTTCGCTTCGAACTCGTAACATTTGGCCTCTTTCTTTGTTAAATAAAACATTACCTATTAAGGTTCAGGAAATAATCTCTTTTCCAATACTTCTATTATAGGTTCAATACTACGCTTTATCAAGGGAGAAGTCCTCTACACATGACTATTGGCAAATTTGAGAGGTGACTCCTATAAAGACGGCACAGAAATACGGTGCAGCAGAAAGACTCTCTGCATACAGCTAGCGCCCTGTTGTTGGAGGTTTTATGATTTATGTAAGGAGGGTTATTTCTCTATTGCACAAAAAGTATATAATTTTGCATTGGGCGATAGATCATTTTTATACCGGCAACTCTAAAAACTCCATGGGTAGCTCATTGAAAAAATAATAGCATCCAACTGATTTGATATAATCAAGGACATCTTTATATTCTTTTTTCTTAAACCAATCGTTAAGAATATAAACATATTTAACTGATATGTCTAAAGGGGAGAGCAGTTTTTTGTACTCTTTATTTTTGAAATCGCAGGTTTGAAGTTTTTCGTCAACAGAACCTGCTACTTCTTGAAATTTAATCTCAACAATATACAGAATCTTGTCTTTTAATATCAGAATGGCATCGTCTGGCAATAATTTCTTAGAAATTATTTTTAAATAGTCAATGCCGTTTGGTTCTAATAGATTTTTATATAACTTGTGCTTTTGATAAAGTTCTGCTACTTTAGTGCCTTTATAATAGATATTACCATCTGAGACTCTATAATTTGGTATAGAATTTATGGCTTTTTCCAAAGTGATTCTTGACTCAAATCTCAGACCTGTGATAGTCCTGCCGCCGCCTACGCCGCCTTTTTTCATTATATTTAATTTCTGATGTTTAAATCCTTAAACCTTTTTATACTTAACTCTAAATACTCCTTTTCAGAATCAATTCCTATATATTTTCTACCCAATAGATGCGCTTCTAAGCCTGTGGTGCCTGAGCCGTTAAAAGGGTCCAGGACTATGTCACCTTTTTTAGTAGCGGCCTGTACAATTCTTTCTAGTAATTTCATTGGCTTTTGAGTAGGGTGTTTACCATATTTCTTTTCGGATGTTTCTGGAGGCCTTATGTGCCATAGACTAAGCATCTGTTTATTATTATTAAGCTGTTTCATCAGAGAATAATTGAAATGATGTTTTGATTTTTGATTCTTGGCAGCCCAGAGTATTGTTTCCGTAGAGTGGGTAAAATACCTGCAGCTCAAATTCGGCGGAGGGTTTACTTTAAACCAGGCAATGTCATTTAAAATCTTAAAATGCAGTTCCTGCATGGCAAAACCTATGGAGTGAATAATATGAGACGTACCGGAAACCCAAATAGTGCCGTTCGGCTTTAATATGCGCTGACATTGTTTAAGCCATCTCTGGTTAAACAGATGATTATCCTCTACGCCGTTAGAAACATCCCATTTGCCTTTATTTACAGATACCATTTTCCCTGCGTGGCAGGTTATGCCGCCATTTGAAAGAAAATATGGCGGATCAGCAAAAATCATGTCTATAGATTCATCAGGAATTAGAGAAAGTAATTTAAGAGTATCTTCTTTAAATAAAATAAAGCTTTTTGTTTTATCTTCAAAATACGGCTCAGCGTCTATTTTAGACAATAGCGGCATTAAGCCGACCTGAGCTTCTCTTGGCTTTACTCTAAATTGTTCCTTGGTCAAAACAGGCATTTCTTGTGGAACTCCTAATAATTTAAGCGGAAACAAATCTCCAATTTGATTCATTTTACACCTCTTTATGTTAATAGTCAATAACCCTATAAAAACAAAAAACCTTCACCGGAATTTCCAGTAAAGGTTTGACTTTTTTAGCGTCCAGGTTCCCCCTTCAAACACAGGACAGAGTATTCTATTTTGGTACTACTATACCATACTTTACATTGTTGTCAATGGTCCAAATACGAAGGGTAGTATACTTGATTATGTGTAAATTAGCTTTACAAGTATTAAAAAAGGCGTATCTTTCTGTTTGGAAATCTATTAACCCGGGCCTGACAGCCCTAACCAGAAAGGATACGCCTATGCAATACGTTACTACTGAAGGTAGTTTACGACGCCGATGGTCACGAGTCAATGAATTTTTTCAATGCACCCAAGAGAAAAACTTCTGGGTAAATATCAACCAACACCTGCGCAGTCTGGTTAAGGGTATTATTGAAGTCAGCCTGGACGAAGAGATGATCCAATACATGCAGACACAACCTTATCAAAGAACTGGAAAGAACCGCCTGGATTACCGTAACGGATACTATTGCCGCAGCCTTGATACTACCTTCGGCCCTGTTGAGCGTATTGTTATTCCACGCTCAAGACGAGGTTTATTCAGGCCTTCTGTTTTTGAGCGCTATCAACGGCGCCAACAGGCTGTTAATGATGTTGTCTTGAACGTCTTCCTGCGAGGCATATCTACACGGGATGTCGCAGGAGCATTAAAACCGTTGCTCAATACTACCTTATCTGCTTCTACTGTATCCAGAATAACCAAGAGGCTTAACCCTTTAGTTAAAGAATTCCACCAGCGTAAACTGCTCGATGAATACCAATTTTTATTCCTTGATGGAATTACTATCTCAGTAAAAGGTTCACTTAAGGCCAAGAAAATTCTTGTTCTGGTTGCTTATGGCATTACCCTCTTCGGTAAAAAAGAGCTGGTTGCCTTTAGAATCGCCAACGCCGAGTCTACTTCTGCCTGCGAAGGCTTTTTGAATGATCTTTTCAGACGCGGGCTTGAAGGCAAAAATCTTAAGATGATCATCACTGACGGCTCTAAGGGATTCATCAGCGCCATTGAATTAGTCTATCCTCATGCAAAGCACCAACGTTGCTGGGTGCATAAGTTACGCAATGCGACGAAACATCTTAAAAAAGCTGATATCAAAGCTTTTAAGCTTGATACCTGTAAGATTTATAATGCTTCGAATCATCGAAAAGCTGTCGCTGCTTTTAAAAATCTTCGCAAGCATTGGATCAATACCGCCCCAAAAGCGGTAGATTGTCTTGAGCGAGACATGGATGAACTCTTGTCCTTCTTGACTATACCTATTAAAGAACAATATCGTGCTTTTATCCGCCGTCAGATTCGTACTACCAATATCATTGAACACTCATTCCGCGAAGTCAGACGACGAACTAGGCCGATGGGATGCTTTACTAATTATGACAGTGTAAGTAGAATTATTTACGCTATTTTTAACCGTCTAAACTCCAAATGGCAAGAGAAACCTTTAAAGGAATTTACACAATTTATTTGACATTATCAAGGGGCTGTGTCAAGCCAAATTAGAAATGTCCTATAGTTACCAAAATAGAAATGTCCTATTTTTATGTTACAGTTAGTAGTAGTTCTTTTTCTTCTTGGCCGACTTCTTCTTTTTGTTGATACTGTGAATCATGTGGATAACTCTTCCTCCATGGATGATTGGCCGGAGGCACATATATCTTGTGCAGTTTGAATTCATAAGTCTTTTGTGTCTCCGTCTTCTCTGGCCTATTCGTTATCTCGTTATGCTTTAGCTCGCTGTCCTTATAGCGTATTATCATTGAACAAAAAGGTAGCCCCAAAAGAAAAATGGCTACTACTATGGAATAATCTTAGGTTTTTAGTATGGGATTTATTTTAGCTTTGAGGAGAGCTTTTGTCAAATGTTGTGGGTTGAATGCTTGAAAAGAGTATAAAAAAGAATTGTCTGGCTTTGCAAAAATCTCTCCTGAACGCTGGATTAACTCCTGCTTTCATCTACTAATCTGGGTAGAGTGTGCCCAGTATTCAGCGCTTATCTCGGCCAGTGTCTTTTCTCTTTTGATCGCTTCAAGCGCTATCCTTGCTTTTAATGCCGGTTCAAACTTCTTACGCATACCCATAACTGAATACCTCCTTCTAGGCCTTATTATATCGCAGAATTTATCTTATTTGGGCTTAAAAAGTGGTCCAGTTTTTCCCGAGCATTATATCCTGAAGCCGTCGCCCAAAAAGTCAAACAGGTTGCGAGAGAATCTTACAGGATAAGGCCGGCCTTGGCCAATTCCGTTAACCTCATCCTGTCATCTACCATCGAGAACATCCGAGCACTCACTCTAAGCCTAAAAGAGGTCAATGAAGCGATACCCAATGAGCTTAAGGCGTTCCCTAATACCCTGGAGTCTGTTAAGGGCTTAGGGCCTGTGTATTCGGCCGGCATATTCTCCGAGATCGGCAATATTAAACCCAGATTTTGCATTAGAAATCAGGTTTTAATAGGAAAAGGGGCACTAAAATCTACGAGCTTACTAAACAAACCATCCAACCAAACCCTTCTCTGCATGGCTATCGAGAGCTTTAATACCTTTTTCCTGCCGCTTTTAGCAATCCATCCTCCTAATGCAAAGCATTTGAATCTTATAGTCGATAAAGTCTGCTGAACTTGCTGTTTTAATATCCCCTGCCTGAATAAACTTAAGAGATTATAAGCAACAAGAACCATTCTAAATGCTGCTTCTGTAGCATAGAATTTATGCAGGCAAAACCCATTCATTCCAAATTCATATTTGAGTTCCTTTATCCTATTCTCAGAATCAGCCCTCTGCCTGTAAAGCCTCCAGACTTCTGCGCCGGCTAAATCCAGGTTGGTAATGTATAACTGATATTTATGACTGCAATATTCAGGCAGTTCCTTAAAAAGCATCTTGCCGAAAGACCGTGGCCTTTTTATTACTGATTGCCTGATTACTATTATCCTGCGTTCCTGCTTCCAACAACCTGCCTTGTACGTAAATTCTCCCACATCTATTCCATCATCTATGGATAGCCAGCTATTGTGGTTTAATACAGAGTTTTTTAACAATGCGTTCATCTTCACAGCTACTACGTATTTCAACACATGGCTTTCTAACAAACTTAAGAATTTACCGTCGAAAAAACCGCTATCTGCCCTTATCAAGCCGATTCTTTCTGCGCTTAATATATTTAATGCCTCTTCAAAAAATGCATGCACATTATTGGCGCTAGAAGTATTACCCGGCCTTAACCAGGCATTTGCTACCATTCGTATATCCGCTAAGAATGCGATTATTGGATGATGCGAATTTCTTCCTCTTTTGTTCGGATTATATCCTTTGACGCTGCCTTCTTGTTCTCCGTAACGGGTGCATATGGTTGAATCTAAATCCAAAGTGAATTTTTGTATTGGCACTTGATGGAAAAACCATTTATTCAATTCAGCAAATACTCCGACTACCATCTCTCTGCCGAATTTATTAAAAAATCTCGTATAGGTGCTTATTGATGGGCTTCTCTTCCACCTAAAGATTTCCTTTAATACTTTGTTGAATCTTATTATCGCCGTATGGCTAAACCTTGCCCCACCTATCCATACGCATACCCAAAAACTTTCTATGATTTCCAATAGGCTGCATCCTCTGTTAGAGTGGGGATAAGGGATGGGCAAGTTTTTTAATTTCGTTAATATTCCCGCTTTATCTATTAGCTCTTTCATCAGCCTCATGCCACCCCAACTCGTTACCGCTTTCGTTGTATATTCCCATTCAATATTTTCACTCCTTTTGACTAATTCTCCATGCACCATTTTCTTCCCTCCAATCTATAAATCATTCCGGTATAACCTATTCAGTTTTAACGCGTTAAACCATCCTTATTATACCAGAACTTTTTCTATTGCATAGATTGGGTTGAAAGGTTCTCTTCGCACGCGAAGCTCGCTAAATTCGCCGGACTTACCTGGCGCAAGAACCAATCGGGTAACTTTGAAGCCGAAGAGACCTACATGACTAAGACAGGTAATGAATATTTAAGATATTACTTTATCGAGGCGGCTAATTCATTGAGGATGCACAATGAAGAGTACCGCCTCTATTACGAGTCCAAATACAAGGAGGTGCCGAAACATCAGCATAAGCGCGCCGTCGCTTTGACGGCGAGGAAGCTCGTAAGGCTGGTCTTTGCCCTGCTTACAAAGAATCGGCTTTACCAAGAAAATGTGGCGTTTTCAAAGAACGGTGTAAATTTTTAGTCGTTAGATTGCGTTAGGATCGACGATCTTTACTCAGGCCATGTCCTATCACGGCCGGTTTTAAGAATAACTGTCTCTAACGTATCGAAAAATTCTTTTCATTTTTGTGTTGACATATTACCGCAACGCTCGTTAATTAACATTTAGTAAAATCTACTTTAGACTAATTTAGTTTATACTATAATCTTGAGAGTGTCAAGCATTTTTCAGAAAAAAATATCTATCAACCATCTCTCTCGCCAGTTCTGATATCTTCCTGCCTGTTTTCTCTGCTAATTTTCTTAGTTTCCTGTCTTGATCCTTGGTTATTGTCCTTGGCAGTACTTTCAGACCTAAAGGAGAGAATTTCCTATAAGGCTCATAAGGAAGCTCTCTTTTTTCTATATCTTTGAAATAGGCATCAAGTATTGTTCGTAAGGCAGTGGACTCTGTCTTACCCTGTTTTTTTGCCAAATTCGCAAGTTTCTGGGCTTGTTTTGGGACCAAGCCGATATAGATAGTGGTGTAATTTCTTGTGGGATAATTTTTCTTAACTAACTGATTTTTATAGGGTAATGATACTTTCAGGTGAAAAACTATATTTTCTCCTGCATTGTAGTGGGAGGATATGCATCGTGCCGGAATTTCGAAACGACTCGTTTAATTTCTTCGGCAGTTCTGACCGGTCGCCTAAAAGAATAGCCCGCATAAACGCCCCGCTCTCAAGCGGCATCCTTTCAAGAAATTGCGCCTTTATCTTTTCACGCACAAGATAGGCGTATCGCAGGATAGGATTTGATTTATAGTTATGGGATAATAATGACACATTTTTTTCTGATGCGTTTATAATAGCGAATATATTTTGGTTTTCAAGATACTGCTTGTAGCTAAAATTAGTTCTCGACTCGGCCTTCGGCCTCGCTCGAACACTAATATTCTTCGAGCGGAGCGAACGAAGTGAGCGAAGTCGAGAAGATATACCTGGCTTACTTATCGAGCCTTTTACAAGCAGCTTATCCCCATACTGATAATCCTTTTCCGTCTGTATCCTGATTGACGCCAGGCCAGTTATTTTTAAGACACCTATGCTTTCTAATTCAAATACATATCTTGAACTTATTTTTCCGTAATAAATCCACCTTGCTTCAGCAGGGCTTTTTATAACGC
>Ga0210017_1004422_pt1 | contig 11508 bp, 16 predicted proteins | sample CryGeyCG2014_020_FD_183966 | JGI IMG/M metagenome (GOLD analysis project Ga0210017, IMG submission 183966) | Groundwater microbial communities from aquifer - Crystal Geyser CG08_land_8/20/14_0.20 (SPAdes) (version 2) | ecosystem: Environmental > Aquatic > Deep subsurface > Groundwater | place... | reverse complement strand
AAAGATTTATCTCAATTTTCGCAGGTACTATTTTTGACAGTTCAACAATATCATTCTTAACCAATGCTGCTGTGTTCCCATTAACAGAAATAACCGGGTTTTTTGCTTTCAAAAGATATGCTGCAGCGGCCTTTTCAGCATTTTCAGCCACTGGTATGGTTTTTTCACCAATAAGATAATCAAATGCCTCACCCCTGCCATGCGCTATCAAACCCTCAGGAACAACAATACCATCTTTGAATCCTTTGACAAGTTTCTCCCTGATCATGAGTGGCTCATAGCGTGGATGGGATTTCGGAATCATAAGAAAACAAATGGAATAAGGGGGAATTAAGGTTTGCGCAGCACATTACCTTCCAGCACTCTTTTAGTCTCGTTAGGAAATGTGTTTCAATCCTTGTTTTTACGGAATTTCTTACGGAAAAACGCTTTGCGTTTTTCCGTAACATTTAATGGATTATTTGTGCAACTTGTTTTTATTAAGCGCTATTCTACTCTCATTTGAATCTTGGTATTTCTAAATCTTCCCATTCTATATATTTGAAGTATTTTTCCTTGTACTCCTTGCTCGGAATATAGTTGAAAGTTAGTTTATCATATTTGTTCACAGAGAAGTATGTCTCCCCTGTAAGATAATCTAAAACCTGCTTTAACTCGGATGCTGTGAATGGTATATTATGCTTAAATAGCGCCTTAACCATTTTTATAAAATCCTTAGCATAGGCATAATTTGTTACCCTCAACCCGTATCTCCACTCGTTATGCTTTGATGGGGGGTAAAGATGAATACCATGTTCATGCCAGCTGAATACAATCTCAAATGGATGAGCCCCTATCCAGCGGGATCCATTATACCATTGCATAAACCCTTTTTTGCTGTTTTTGTTCTTAATGTCAAGCATGCCGCCGTGCCGCCCATCAGCAAAACGATTATACATATCAAGCAGGGTTTTTTCCTTTGTTTTACTGGGGTATGCTGCCCTGTAGCATATTGCGGCAGTGTTAAGATATTCATTTAGGGAACAACCTTTTTCTAATCCCCGCTGCTTTGTTACATGTCTATTATACTGAAATAATATCCTTTTTTTCTCTTTTTGAGACATGATTTCTTCCATTATGCACCGCCCTTTGATTTTTCCTACTCTATAATCATAAGGGACAAGTTTTCTTACTATTTTCCCATTTGTTTGCTTTATTAAGGACAGAAATCTCATAGCCTCCTTAACCACCTTCTTGTAAAAAGGACTAATTACCTCTTTACCTTGACGAACCTCAAAATAGCCCGCCTCAAAAAGAAATATGGAAAATACATTTTTGTAATTTACAACACTCATTGGGATACATGTGTCTCTGCCTGACCTCTTTACTGGTAAATAAAAGCAAAACCAGCGTAGGTCAAACCTATCCTTTTGAGAGGGCATCACATGGGAAACAAGATTTTTTATTAAATGATAAAGTTCAGTATTTTTAAACTGGGCAGTTGAACCAAAGCGGTGGAAGTACCTATCAATCTCGTAATGATGAATCTTAGGGTTTATCTTTTTCATGTTTACACCATCAATTTAAAGAGATATTATTGTTTCTATTTAACTCTAATCTTTTTTTCTACCTCACGTAAACCTTTTCCCTATGCTCAAATCTTAAAAGATACAATTTATCTTCGATGGGAGTATAAATCATTCTGTAAGGCTTAACATAAACAGTTCTTTCGCCTTTCAGCCTGAATCTTAAAGGTTTTCCTATCTCTGGATTTTTTATTATTTTTATGATTTGTTTCTTGGTCTTTTCCTTTGTAAGTTTATCTTTTACTTTTTTATCGCACAAGGATTTGTATGCTGCATCGAATTGTGCGATAAAAGAACGAGGAATCTTTGATTCCGAAGCTTTTTTGAACTCTCTTTCAAAATTATCAGTCCAGACAACCTCTTTTATTTCTACCATTTAGTCAGCTCTGACAAAAAATCTGTTTTAGTAGCTTTTTTAAACCTACCTTTTTCTATTTCCTCCCAAGCCTTCTCTATGTTTATCAACATGTTTAGTTCTTCTTTTAGAATAGGGCTTGTTATTTTTTTCAAAACAATCAGCCCATTTTTGGTTCTCGTGACTGCTAATAAAGTGCCAGCTTTTATTTCAGACTTTGTTCTGAAAATTTTTGGCAGAACTACCTGTCCTTTGGAACTAACCTTTGTCATTCCAATTTCTTCATTCATAATAGTAAGAATGTCTTACCTATATTTAAACCTTCTCATAAAACCCTTGCCTTCCCACCAATCCTGCAAACATAAACCTTCCCAAAATTCTTCAAGGTCTTCACAAGTTTCTTAGTATTGCCGACTGCAAAAACAGAGTTTCCAAGCATTGCCTGGGACGCCATACCATACTTTTTTGATTCTTCAATTGCTTTAATGATTTTCTTATTTGCCAGCCCTGTCTTTGATGCAAAATCATAGGATAAATTGAAAAAGTTTTCAATTGTTGGTTTGTTCATCATTTCTTTCATGCACATAACCCCATACCTGTTGATTTTCTTCCTATACCCCTGATTATTTAATACTGCCCCTGTTTTTATCCCTCGCCCAAGAACACACAGCACAATATCATGATTCCATTTTATTCTTTTAATCTCGCCAAACGGAGGTAAACCTTCTTTTATTCTCATTTCAACGCCGCCAGCACCTTCTGCAACTACATCACCAAGACCGGTTTTGTTTTTTATTTCTGATTCATGCGCTATTTCAACAATCTTATTGAATGGCAGATTTGATTTCAATGCCCTATTCACTGCTATTCCTGTGGATAATGCGCCTGCACCGCTCATTCCGAAACCCTGGGATACCGGGAGTTGAAGTGTGCTTTTGATAATAGCATGATATTTTTTTTCTCCAAGGATTTTTTTTGCAACATATCTGGACACTTCCGCCCCTGATTTTTTTCCGTTTATTAATATCTCTATTTTTTGTTGAGTTGATTTTCTAAGATTAACTATTGTAATAGCGCCTTTTGACAGACAAAATCCTGCACCAAGTGAGCCTTTTTTCCTTATGTCTCTGTGTCTGTCTTTTATCACAAAAAAACCTGTTACATGCCCTGGTGCAAATGCTCTTGCTATCATCTTATTTCCTTTGCTATTACATCAAGAATTTTTTCAGCAATTTTTTCTTTCCTGTCTTTGATCATGATTACATTCCTTTTCTTGTCCACTATAATTACCTCGTTTTCATGTTGTTTAACATTTTTTATGTCATTTGCAACTATGAGGTCAAGATTGTTTTCCTTCAAATATTTATATGCTTTTTCAAGTAATTTCTCCCTGCTGACATTGCTTTCAAGCTTGAATCCTACAAGGAATCCTTTAAAGTTTTTTCTTATTGCCTTTATGATTTTTGGTGATGGCTTCAATTTCAGAATTATTTCCTTTTTTCCTGATGATATTTTCCCATCATATTTTTTTATTGTGTAATCAGATATAGCAGCTGGAACAAGGATAATGTCATATTTCAGTTTCTTGAGTTTTTTTCTCAGTTCATCTGCCGAGGTAAATGTTTCTGTTTCTATGTAACCTGGTGCTTTTTCAGTTCCGCTACCGTGCCATAATTTGACATCTGCTCCCCTTTCAAATACATTCTTCGCAAGCTCTATGCCTGTTTTACCTGATGATCTGTTTGTTATGCTTCTTACGTCATCTATATTTTCGGATGTTGGACCTGAAATTATCAAAATTTTTTTGTTTTTCAAATCATTTTTCCCTATTTTTCTTATAACATTTTCAACAATTTCCTCATTGCTTGGCATTTTCGCTTTTTTCTCTTCCATTCTTGGCTCTATAAAGTTCACACCAATCTTCTCAAGTTTTTTGATGTTCTCCAAAATTATTGGATGATTGTACATTGAAGCATGCATTGCAGGAACAATGAGAACTGGTATTCCTGAACCAATCGCTGTTGTTGCAAATGTTGTAACGGCTGTGTCATCAATACCATTTGCTATTTTTGATATTGTGTTCGCGGTGCAGGGTGCTATTAAAAGCAAATCAGCTTTATCCTTAACATCCCCGCAAAATGAAACATGCTCAACATCACCTGTGATTTCTGTTATTGTTTTTTTTCCCGAGGCGAATTGCAGTGAATAAGGGTGAATAATTTTTTGCGCATTTTCTGTCATTAAAGGAAAAACCTCTGCTCCATTTCTGATAAGTTCCCGGATTAGTTTTACTGTTTCAACAGCAGCAATGCTGCCTGTGATACCGACAACAATTTTTTTGTCCCTGAGTTTCTCGCTTTTTGAGCAGTAAATATCCCTGCTTGGATGCATAAAGACGAATGAGTTTTTGGGTTTTTAATTATGTTGGGAAAAAGATAATAACTATAAGGATAATTCCCTGATATGGGGATTTTCCTGGTCTTTGCAACAATGCTCATAGCAGGATTTGTCAGAGGAGCCAGTGTTTGCTCTGCGGTATGTGCTCCTGGCATACTTTCATATATCGCATCAAAAAAAGTAAGCTGGAAAGAAGGACTGCGGTACGGCTTTATTTTCAGCATTCCAAGAATCATTATTTTAACAGTTTTGGGTGGTGTTATAGGTTTTCTCAGTTTCACAGCTGTCAGCACAGAGTTTTTCAGGAATGCATCAACAAGCTTGAGTTCAGTTTCATACTTTTTAATAGGAGGAATATTTTTTATCCTTGGGATAGGTGTGTTCAGAAACATAGACAAAAAATACAAGTGTGAAACAAAGCGGCGTTTTCAAAAAACCGGCATTGCATCCCAGTTCCTTATCCTTGGCTCAGCAGTCAGCATCGGCTGTGTTGCTGGGACATTTGAAGGAATGGTGCTAACCAGCGCCTTCTCAATCCTAGGGAATAACAGCGTAATGGCATCTGTTCTTGGAGCATTTGCAATGTTTTTATTTGCATTCGGCTTGTCCCTTCCAATAATTGTTGGCTCAGCATTGGCAGGTAGAATCTCAGAAAAAATCAAACATTTTAGAGAGGCAAGGATTGTTGGTGCCACAATCATGGTTATGTGTGGTTTGCTTCTGATGATTGCTACTACGATCAGGTTGATAATATGAGATACAGCAAGGTTGCATTCCTGCTCTTTATTCTTGGAATATTTCTGATAGGCGCAAGCACATTTTTTGGAAAAGGAAAAATAGCATTTGTTTTATTCATACCTGTGTTTTATGGTACAGGGGTTCTTGCATTCATTGGAGGATTATGCATTATTGCATCCATGCTTTTGATGTTTTATTCCGTTACATCAACCTTAGGGATTGAAGAAGAATATGCACCAGTAAAACAGGAAAGAAAGGTAAAAGCAGGAGGAATTGTTTTTATAGGTCCTGTTCCCATAGTATTTGGCTCTGATGTGAAAACAGCAATTATCATGCTCATCCTGGGTATTGCTTTTTTGACAGGAATAATTTTATTCCTAATTTATGTTTGTTAGTAAGTATTTTTTTCACCAGCCAAAGCCTTTACAAGATCCCCTCTTGCAACAATTCCAATCAATTTTTTCTCTTCGACAACAGGTAACCTGTTTATGTTTCTGTTTACCATCAATCTTGCCGCCCTTTCTATAGAAGATTCAGGGTCAACTGTTACCACATGTCTGCTCATAACATCTGACACAACTCTTTCAGATACCTTTTTCAGATAATTCATATTTAAAATGTCAGCCTTACTAATAATTCCCACAACTTTTTCATCGTCAAGAACCGGTGCACCACTAATTTTATTTTCCATAAACTTAACAACCACGTCCCCTAATGACTCATCAGGCTTGATTGAAACAACGTTTCTCGTCATCAAATCCTTCACCTTCATGCTTTTTCCTCTTTTTGTGTCAGTGCTTTGATTATGTCCCCCCTTGTTATTATGCCCACAAGTTTGTTGTTCTCAACAACAGGCAGCCTGTTCACCTTTTTTGATACCATCAACCCTGCAGCATCCTCAATGCTTCTGTCCGATTTTATTGTGACAACCCGTTTTTTCATAACATCTGATACAGGCGCACTGCCAATATCCTTCAGCATGTCCTTTGCTCCCTTGTAGATCTCTGCTTCTCTTACCGCCTCCATGAAAGGTATTTCTATCAGATCAAAAGGCGTTGGAAGGAAAACAACACCCCCCCTTGTGTAACGCACTTCCAGCATTTTCAGTATATCCGCCTCACTGAGTATCCCAACAACATTTTTTTCGTTGTTTACAACAGGTGCGCCGCTGATATTATTTTCAGCAAATTTTTTTGAAGCCTCCCTGATAGTATCCTCTGGTTTCAGGGTTACAACCTCTTTAACCATGACATCCTTCACAAGCATATTAAATATGAAATACGTTTGATTTTATAAATGTTGGGATTCAGCAAAGGGATAAGGTTTAAGGTGCAAGGTTTAAGGTGTAGGGGTTTAAGATTAAGGAATAAGCCATCTTCACTTACACCTTACTACTTATACCTTATACCTGTTCCACTTACATCTTACACCTTACCACTTGTACCTATTTACTTGGTTAATGTTTTATCTTCATAATCCTATACCCTATTGATGCTTAACACAGCGAAAGGTATTGCAGAAATTCTAAAAAAACATAATGAGGTAAAAATTGTTTCTCACATTGATGCGGACGGCATTGCCTCAGGCAGTATAGCTTCTGTATGCCTGAAAAGAGAGAATATTGAACATAATGTTGATTTTATCAAACAGCTGGATGAAAATGTGGTTGAGAAGATGAGGAATGAAAATCCTGAACTTGTCTGGTTCACAGACCTTGGCAGCAGCATGCTTGACAGACTGAATGGTTTAAATGTGGTTGTAACTGACCATCATAAAATACAGAACACTGAAAAAATGAACAATCATTTAAACCCTCATCTTTTCGGGAAAAACGGTGCGGTTGACATCAGCGGCTCAGGTTTAGCATATCTTGTTGCAAAAAACATCTCAAAGGAAAATGTGGATTTGTCCGTACTTGCTGTTGTCGGAGCAGTAGGTGACATGCAGGACTCAGAACACGGAAAACTCATAGGAACAAACAGGGAAATACTGCGGGATGGAAAAAATTCTGGCGTTCTTGATTACAGCATTGACATCAGGTTCTTCGGAAGGGAAACAAAACCCGTATTCAAACTCTTGCAGTATGCAAATGACCCTGTTATCCCAGGCCTGACAGGCAAGGAGGAAAACTGCATTCAGTTTCTGCAGGATTTACAAATAAACATGAAGGATGAGGAGAAATGGCGCAGATGGATTGATTTAAAGAAGGATGAAAAAAGAAGGATTGTGTCAGAACTTGTTTTTACTCTGCTTTCAAAAGGTTTTGGTCATAAAAACGCGAAAAGGGTTATTGGTGAGGTTTACACTCTGATGAAGGAGGATCCTGGTACAGAGCTGCATGATGCAAAAGAGTTTGCTACGCTGCTAAACTCTTGTGGAAGGTATAATAAAACAGAAATTGGCTACCATGTCTGCCTTGGTGACAGAGGGGAATATCTTCAGAGAGCCAGAACCCTACTTCAGGGTCACAGAAGAACGCTTGTAGAGTCTCTTCAGTTTGTTAATGATATTGGAATTACAAAAAGAAAATATATTCAGTATTTTCATGCTGGAGAAAACATCAATGAAAAAATTGTGGGTATTGTTGCAGGGATGCTAATCCCTCATGTTGACAAAATGCCTTTAATAGCATTTGCAGACGCAGAGGATGGGATAAAGGTTTCCGCGAGAACAGACAGAAGCCTCATTGAAAAAGGCCTTGATTTATCAGTTGTGATGAACACAGCAGCAAAAAAGGTTGGAGGCATAGGTGGAGGACATAATGTTGCCGCTGGCGCAACCATCCCAAAGAACACTGAGGAAGAGTTTCTGGATGAAGTGGAAAGGATTGTGAAGGGGCAGATGTGTTAATGTTTATTTGGTAATAACCTTGTGTTATCCATAGATGTTGTTATAAGTGCTGACACTGGGAAGGTTATAGTTACAGGGTGTTTTTCATCCGCCTTTGCGGAGGCAGGTGTTACTGAGCCATATGAGTAGAACCTGCCGCTCTGCAGTACAACACCTGTTTTGCATTAATATTATATATGCATTATCACATAAATAAGAATTATGTTCAGGCAATATTAAATATTTAGAACACTATTTACTGTGTTGGAGGAAAGCAAAAATGGAAGAATATGAGGCATTGTATAATAAAGGATTAGAAATGCTTAAACTAAAAAAATATGATGATGCAATACTGTATTTCAATAAAGCCCTTGAACTCAATAAAAGATACAAGGAGGCATACAAAGAAAAGGGGGGTGCGCTTCTCACACTCAGCAGAACTGAGGAGGCGTTAAACTGCTTCACTGTTGCAACGAACCTTGACCCCGACTATGTTGAGGCATGGGAGACTAAGGAGGCTGCACACCTGCTCAGAGGGGACTATGATGATGCAATAAAATGCCTGGACAACATAACAAGAATCAAACCAGATGATGAAAGGGCATGGCTGGATAAAGGCTTATTGATGCTTAACCTTTACAGGTTTAGGTCTGCTGTCGAATGCTTTGACAAGGCAATAGGCATAAACCCAAACTCAGAGGCAGTATCAAAAAAGGAGGAGGCGCTAAAACATATTGGCGGTGTTACAAAAAGGGAGGTAACCCGTCTTATTAAAAAAATATGCATCCTTGGTGACGGTGCAGTAGGAAAAACAAGCCTTATACGGAGATACGTCCATGATGTGTTTGATGATAAATACCTGTCCACAATCGGTGCGAAAATCACAAAAAAGGTTGTCACACTTAAATACCATGGAGCAAAACCAGATGTTGTATTAACGCTTATGATATGGGACATCGCAGGGCAGAAGGATTACAACAATGTTCATCCAACCTATTACCAGGGTGCCGAGGGTGCGCTTGTTGTTTCAGATATAACCAGAAAAGAAACATTGAAGAGTATGCCGCAATGGATTGAATCTGTTTACAGCGTGGCAGGTAATGTTCCGATAGTGTTTCTTGCGAACAAAAGCGACCTGAAAATGCAGGCAGCATTCAATGAAGATGATATGAAAAAGATTGCAGCGCGTTTTAAATCCCCATACCTTTCCACATCTGCAAAAACAGGACAAAACGTTGAGGAGGCTTTTTCCACGATTGGAATGGAACTGCTGAAAGGCGAGGGATAAATTGACTTAACCCATTATTTTCTTATATCCTATATTTCCCAGCACACCCAATTAAATCCCTGATGATTCTCGCACCCAGCAGTGATGTGTTGCCATTATCATATGGTGGGCAGACCTCAGCAACATCAAAGCCGACAAGCCTGTCTGACAATATTTTTATGCATTTTACAACATCCAGGGGTGTTAAACCAAAAGGCTCAGGGTTTCCAACACCAGGCGCAAACGCAGGGTCAACACCATCCATGTCAAGTGAAAGATAAATTTTTTTCTTCAAATTTAGATTTCTGATGCTCTTTTCAATACCTTTTTCCTTAACATCAAAGGATGAAACATATTTTAAGCCAAGTTTTTCTGCATCATTTTTTTCCTCCCTCGAAAAAGAACGCACACCAATTGAAAAAACATTTTCTATTCCAACAATTTCAGAAACTCTTCTGGAAACGCAGGCATGGGAGTTTTTTATTCCAAGGTACTCCTCTCTGAAATCAAGATGTGCATCAATGAAAACAACGGAAACATTCTTTAATGTTTTTACTGCGCCTATCGTTAGAGAATGCTCACCACCGATCAGGATTGGAAACTTTGGCAAAATTTTTTTTACAGCATCCTCCACAGCACCTGTCATCTCATCAACATTTCCATATTCATCAAGGTTTCCAGCATCATGAAATGGGATATCGATTAAATCAACGTCCTGCTCCATAAGATAGGTTTCAAAGTTATATGATGCCTCCCTTATCCTGTTCGGCGCAAAACGTGAACCTGACCTGAAAGAGGAGGTAGAATCAAATGGAACACCAAAAATAACAAATTTTGCATCATTGAAACTGCTGTTTGCATCCGCAAATTTTAAGGAGTTCATGGCTTGTTATTGTTCTCTGGTTTTAATAAGATTTCTAATTTAACGATGAAACAGTTATATAATAGTAATTCCATATTTGTTATTATGCTACAGGAAGTAAAAAAGGAATCAATTCTGAATGAAATTGAACAAATCCCGGAATCATTGTACGAAGAAATATTAGACTTCATTCGTTTTCTAAAAACAAAATCCTTGAAGGAAACGATTGCAACAGCAGTTGCAAGTGAACCATCCCTTAAGAAAGACTGGCTAAGAGCAGAGGAGGATAAGGCTTGGCAGAATCTATAAAGGATGGGTGAATAAGATGGTGATGATGTCATTTAAATGTAAAAGAATTTTAATGCCTGTTGAAAAAATGTTTAGGGAAAAGAAAATAAAACAGCTGAAAAAAGCATTTGGAGAACGTTTAAAAATTTATACAGAAAAGAAATACGTAGTCGTAGAGGGAGAGGACCTGAAAGATTACAGGGTTAGAGACAAAGTGTATGAAATACTGGAGGTTGCGTAAAATGGGTAGGATTTACAAAGGATTTGGCCTATGCAACAATGGAAAAAAACTGATTGTTGTAGGATTTGTTGATTCAGGTTCGGATAATACAATACTGAGTAAAAGGGTTGCGGATAAACTCAAAATTAAGATGAAAGGTAAAGAAGAGTTAGAGGTTGCTAACAAGGAAACAATTCTAACAGATGTAGGGGAGGTTAGAATTATTTCTGAGCAGGATAAAATTGATGATGTTATTAAAGTAAATGTTACAGATTTACCATTCGAAATGGATTCCGATGAAAAGAAACAATTCTAACAGATGTAGGGGAGGTTAGAATTATTTCTGAGCAGGATAAAATTGATGATGTTATTAAAGTAAATGTTACAGATTTACCATTCGAAATGGATTCCGATGAAAATATTGATATGATTGTCGGACTGGACTTTATGCAAAAGCACAATGTTCGGTTGGCATTTAGAAAAAGAGCAAAGCATATATGAAAATTATTGAAAGGATAATAAGCATTCTACGCAAGTAATTGTTTTCTGGTTTTAATAAGATTACGCCCTTGTAATCTTCCTTCTTCCAAGCGCTTCCATGTACTGTATTTCCTTCCCAGGCTCAAGCGTCATGTTCTCAGGTAATGGTAACTCAAATGTTTCATACGTTGCCATATCCATAAGCTGAGCAGTGCTTCCTGCTACGGATAGCACCTGCGCTGTTCTTTTGTCAATCATTGGCACACCAACCTTGTGCTTCACAGGATGAACAATGCTTCTTTTCTGAGTATCAAAAAGTCCCATGGCATCTATCCTTGCCTTTGCCTCGCCATGCTTCCCAGGCTTGGAGGTTGTTATGCTCAGGATTTTGCATGGCTCATCATCCACTATGATGTATTTACCCACTTTCAAGGTTCTAACCTCTGCCATTGTCTTCATGTTTATCAAAACCTATAATACATTATACATAGATTATCTTTACTGTGA
>Ga0210017_1004419_pt1 | contig 11512 bp, 10 predicted proteins | sample CryGeyCG2014_020_FD_183966 | JGI IMG/M metagenome (GOLD analysis project Ga0210017, IMG submission 183966) | Groundwater microbial communities from aquifer - Crystal Geyser CG08_land_8/20/14_0.20 (SPAdes) (version 2) | ecosystem: Environmental > Aquatic > Deep subsurface > Groundwater | place... | reverse complement strand
CTACAAACTAGAATGGATAGATGAGATCAAAGGCAAGGGTGAAAAAGTCACGATCTACTGGACGGGTAAACCAGGAGATAGTGGCAGTATGGTCGACCTCTGTAAAGGCCCACATGTGGGTAGCACGGGCGAGATCAAAGCATTCAAACTCCTCTCAGTGGCTGGGGCCTACTGGCACGGCGACGAGAAAAACAAGATGCTTACGCGCATCTACGGTACAGCTTTCCCCACGCAAGCCGAGCTCACGGCCTATGTCGAGATGCAAGCCGAAGCCAAAAAACGTGACCATCGCAAACTAGGTAAGGAGCTCGAACTATTCCTTCTGAATCCCTCAGTTGGGGCTGGTTTCCCGCTTTATATGCCAAATGGCTGGCTACTCCGCCACGCCCTCGAGGACTGGATCATCAGCGAAAAGCAAAAACGAGGCTACAGTTTCGTCTGGACACCCCATGTTGCCAAAAGTGATCTCTATAAACAGTCAGGTCACTGGCAAAAATACGACGCCATGATGAGCCCCATGAAAATCGATGACGAAGAATACGTTGTCAAACCCATGAACTGTCCTCATCATTTCCAGATCTACAATGAGACTCCTCACTCTTACCGCGACCTCCCGCTGCGCCTAGCCGAAAATGCCACCGTCTATCGCTACGAGAAAGCCGGCGAGGTCAATGGACTCCTCCGCGTTCGCTCACTTACTCAAGACGATACCCACACTTTCGTCCGCCACAGTCAAATTTCTGCAGAGATTGATGCCATTATCGAGCTCGTCAAGCTTACTTATGCAACTTTCGGCTTTACGTCGTACAAAGCGCGTATTTCTACTCGCGACCCCAAAAATCCGCAAAAATATCTGGGGAAACCAGAAGTATGGGACCAAGCCGAGAAATCTTTAGAAGAAGCTGTCAAGCGACACGACATTCCTTACTTCATAGGTGAGGGTGAAGCCGCTTTTTACGGCCCCAAGATCGACGTCATGGTCAAAGACGCAATCGGCAGGGAGTGGCAGCTCACGACGGTTCAGCTCGATTTTAACCAACCCGAAAACTTTGACATGTTTTACACTAACGAAAAAGGAGAGAAGGAGCGGCCCGCTGTTCTCCATATTGCTATCCTTGGTTCCATCGATCGTTTCTTGGCTATCTTGATCGAGCAATACGCCGGGGCCTTCCCGCTGTGGCTAGCACCAGTCCAGGTAGCACTGCTACCCATTTCAGAACACGAACTCGAATACGCCAAAACAATCGAAAAAGCACTCAAATTCGAAGGTATTCGGGTCGCACTAGACGAGAGCGCCAATACCCTTGGCAAAAAGATGGTACGTGCTCGCGAACAAAAAGTTCCATATATGGCGATTCTTGGCAAACAAGAGGTACAGAACAAGACTATCACTATCAAAAATAGAGCGGGCGAGCAAATTACTCTTACGCTTGACGAAGTAATTACCAAATTGAAACAAGAGATCATTAGTAAGGTATAATGTGATCTTGTAGGGACGGATCCCTGTATCCGCCCGTTTATTCATATTTATGAAATTCTACGCCACCAATCAATTTATCAAAGCACTAGAAATGAGAGTGGTCGACGAAACTGGCAAACAAGTGGGACTCATGTCCAAGAGCGAGGCACTCAAGATTGCGCAGGGTCGTGGCCTTGATCTTGTAGAGATTGCGCCGATGGCCAAGCCTCCTGTCGCCAAGATTATTGATTTTAAGAAATTCAAGTATCTCGAAGCCAAAAAGGATCGAGATGGCAAAGCCGCCAGTGGCAAAGTCGAAATCAAAGAAATCCGTTTCTCACCCTTTATCGGTCAAGGTGACATGGATACCAGACTTGAGCGAATCAAAGATATTTTGGGAGATGGCGACCGCGTTAAGATTGTGGTAAAATTCACCGGTCGCCAAATTACCAAGGTCGAGTTTGGACATGATTTGATCAAAAAGATTATGTCTGGTCTTGAGGGTATGGCTACCGCCGATGGAGTCGCCAAGCTCCAGGGCAAACAGTTATTCCTCATCCTCAATCCGTCCAAAAAAGCGAACACAACAAAAAAATAATAATTATTAGCTATTAGCCATGTGCTATTTGCCATGAGCCAATTTATATGAAAACAACCAAACGTCGAAGCAAAAGATCCCTCACTCGTCGCGTCAAAGTGACTGCAACTGGCAAAGTAATCCGTCGCACCCAAAATATGCGTCATCGCCGCGCCCACAAAGGCAAAGCTCAGATCAGACGGATGAAAGCTACCAAATTCTTGACGCTTGGCACTGCCCGTCGCATTAAAAAAATACTAGGACTAATCTAATATGACTAGAGTTACCAATGGTCCCACCAAACGTGCCCGCCACAAAGCGGTTCTGAGCCGTACCAAAGGTTTCCGCATGTCCAAACATCGCCTCTGGAAAGTCGCCCACGAAGCTTATCTCCACGCTCTCGATTACTCCTTCCAAGGGCGCAAAGATCGCAAGAGTAACTTCCGTACACTCTGGATTGTCCGCATCAACGCCGCCCTGCGATTACTTGATCCAAGTTATACCTATGGTCGCTTTATCAATGCTATGACCAAAAAGAATGTCATCCTCGATCGCAAAATTCTAGCTGATCTAGCAGTTTCCGATCCTCAAACCTTCAAACTAGTAGTTGACAAGGTTCAGTCCCCTAGTGTATAGTCTCATTTCGCGAGGAGCAACCATCCGCAGGTTTCCACTAATAAGGATTCTCTGGCAGGGAGGTTGCTTTTGGCGTATCTAGAGGTATCAATAGAGCACAGCATCAGGATCACCAAGCAACACTTGATTCAATTTGTTACTGTAAAGATAGGGAGCAGAATCCCTTTCATTTTGACCAGCCTCAGAACTCATCATAGACAAAACATTCTTAGACATCAACTTTTGAGATTTTTTGTAAGATTCAGTAACACTATTACCTTTTATAAGAGAAATTGGCACTAAATTAGATGGTTCCAAAAAACGTTTAGCCACTACATCAATCAAGGGAGTTGTAGTTAGATTTCCAGAATCACCAGCAGAAATATTCAAGTCATCGGAATAAGCATTTATCCTGGCTATAACTAACTGTTTAATCTGTTCCTCAATGCTGCTTTTGTCGCTTGTGTTCACTCCAATTTGTTTTTTCATTTTAATATTCCCAACGTTACCAATTGTTCAAGTATTCTCTGTCCCAATTTTGTATCACTTTGGATAGCAAAGCTGGGGGTTATGGGTATAATAGGCTCATCGTCTAATACTAAGATAATTCCCCCACGAAATCCAAATGGAATATTGGCATAAACCTCAAAAAACCTCTCTTTTGCCTGGGAAATATTTATATCTATCGCAATTTTAACATTCTCCATGAAGAAAACAATGGTTTGATAGATACGTATCCATTTTTGACTATTTCATCTCAGTTGACAACACCTCATTTGCCCGCGCTATCATAGAAACATGAGCACTTCACACAAATGCGACCTATGTCACAAATCAATCAAGGTTATGGAAAAAGTAGTGAACATTACGAATTGGGGACACCAAGTCGCATATCGTGATCTTTGTTTGAAATGTTGGACTGATCCAAGTAAGTGGCCACAAATCCACGGAACCAAAAAAGATACTTGAGTAAATAAATTTAACAGAACATTTAGTAAGTAGTATCTTTTACACTATGACTTACACAATCACAAACACTTTTTCATTTACCTTGTTTACTAGCGGGGCGTTTGTAGTGTAACTTTTTTTCAAAAAATTTACCCAAGCCACCCCGCAAAATATGCGGGGTTTTTCTTACCCCGCGATTATTAAATTTTACTTAAAGGAAAATATATGTCAGAAATTTGTAACAGCACTAGTCCTTGGGACACTGCACCACAGGTTGAGCTGATCAAGATGATTGCCATCCTAGGCCAACTCTGGAATCCAGAAATGTCTGATGAAGAGACTCTCAACGCCTATCAGCTCGTCATGAATCCACTGGAAGAAATTCCTGGTAAAATAGAGGTGCTATGACCGAAGCATTATATTTAACCGATTCATACCAAACCTCTGGCACTGCCAAGGTGACAGCAGTAGGGGATAGTTACCTCATTCTGGACCAAACCATCTTCTACCCACTCGGAGGTGGCCAACCATCGGATAAAGGATTTATCAAGTCAGAATCCGCACAGCTCAACGTCAAATCCGTTGAATACAACGGGGGAGAGATCAAGCACGTAGGTACTATCAAGGGTACTTTTGTCGTAGGTGATCAAGTAAAACTAGAGATCGAATGGCCACTTCGCCTTAAGAATATGCAGTTACATACTGCAGGACATCTCTTAGATTTGATTGTTCGGCAAGTTTATCCAAATCTTATTCCCATTCGCGGTATGCATGGGATCGGCAAAAAACTTTTTATTGAATATGAAGATATCAATGATCTAGACCTATTTGAGCTAAATCATCAGCTAACCGAACTCGTAGCCTCAAAACCAGCTATCAAAACCCAATTTGTCACCCTCGCTGAGCTCAAGGCCATGTCTGCTTGGCTCCCAGAACATCTCCCTACCAGTAAAAAGCTCCGTGTCCTTAGTATCAACAAAACCTACCACATCCCTGACGGCGGCACTCAGCTCAAAACGGGCGAGTCCATCTGGCCCATTTCTGTAACCATCCTTGAGCACACCTCAAACTCCACCTTGGTTCACTACACAGTAACTCTTCCAACTCAAGAAAAAAAGTCTAATGGTTCGAACCATCGAACTATTTCTACTAATTTGTCTTCGTCGATAGGCGAACTTCAAACTCAATTCACTTCCGATCTAGACTTAGTCAAGACTCAAGCGGATCTAGATGCGATTTATCTCAAATATCTCGGCAAAAAAGGTACAACCACGATCCTCCTCAAGAGCCTGCAGGGCCTGGCCCTGCAGGACAAGCAAAAGTACGGCCCACTCCTAAACGAGCTCAAACAATCTCAGGATAAAACTATGAAAGACAAATCCTCTCATCTACTATCTACTATCTACGATCTACGATCCGATTTGACCATTCCTGGTCAGATGAAACCAATCGGCCGATTGCACCCTACGACCGTAATCATTCGCGAAATGAACGAATTCTTTACCAGGCAGGGCTTCTCTATTGGTGAAGGACCAGAGATCGAAGATGTCGAGTACAACTTTCGCCGTCTCAACTTGCCCGATGGTCACCCCGCAACAGACTTACAAGATTCTCTTTTTATCGAAGAACCAAACTTGCTCCTACGTACTCACACCTCTTCGATTCAGACTCGCATACTCTCTACACACAAACCACCCCTCCGCGTTGTCGTCCCCGGCAAGTGTTACCGTAACGAAACCACCAACTCTACAAACGGAGCATTCTTTTACCAATACCAAGGATTTGTTGTCGATAAAGGTATCAACATTGGCCACCTAAAAGATATGCTTACCAATCTTCACCAGTTCTTATTTGGGAAAAACATCAAGCTTCGTTTTCGCTACAAATACTACCCCGAAGTCAGCCCTGGTGTGGGAGTCGACATGGAGTGTCAGTTCTGCCTAGGGAAGGGTTGTCAAATCTGCAAATACCGCGGCTGGATTGAAACCTTAGGCTCCGGCATGACTCACTACAACTGCTACAAGGCATGTGGCATAGATCCAGAAGTTTATACTGGTTATTCATTTGGCCTTGGACTAGATCGTCTCGTGATGTCAAAATTTTGTATCACTGACATACGCAAATTATATGGAGGAGATATTGTTTATACGTAGTACCTAGGGGTCCGTCCCCTAGGCGTAACAAATATACCTAGGGGACGGACCCCCAACACAAAAACATATATGAAGATACCATTACTTTGGCTCAAAGACTATCTAGAAATCAACAAGCCTATCCAAGAGGTGGCGGTTGACTTTACCCAGCTCGGCCTCATGCTCGACAAACCACTAGATAGTAGTAACGTTCTCGATCTCGAACAACGTCTCAACCGCTCCGATCTTTTGTCCATCATTGGCTGCGCCCGTGACCTCGCAGCGTTTGAAGAGATCAAACTTAAGCTACCCAAACTGATCTCCAAGCAAGGCAAGTCAATTGTGGCAAAAGACAAAATACAAATCATTGTTGAGACTCCCGCCGTTTCTCGTTTCCGTACCCGACAAATCAAGAATATCAAAGTTGGTCCATCTCCTAGTTGGCTAGTAGAACGTCTCCAATCATACGGTATGGACTCAATCAACAACATCGTCGATGTTACCAACTATGTTATGGTCGAATATGGTCAAACTCTCCATGCCCAAGATATTGCGCGTCTCAAAGGGCGAGATATCACTATTCGTCAGGCCAAAGATGGTGAAAAACTCACCACCCTCTTAGGTACCGAGGTTATTCTCAATCAAGACGCTTTTGTCTTAACCTCAGGCGGGCACGTGACCGTGATCGGTGGCATAGTAGGTGGCAAAGATACGGGAGTAAGTGAGACAACTACCGATATTATCCTTGACTCAGGTCATTACGACTCAAGGGTTATTCGCAAAGTCTCACGAGGGCTCAAGATTATCAACGAATCAGTGAGTCGCAATGAAAAATTTCTAGACCCTCGCACAATCGACCTAGCCATAGTGAGAGCCACTGATTTAATCTTGAATCTTGCTGGTGGTGAATATTACGAAAATGATGATTACTACCCTCATCCTGTAGTTCCCCAGACCATGACTCTTCGACTCTCTCGTCTCGCCCTCATTTCTGGTATGAATATTCCTCTTTACACGGTTAAAAAAATACTCAAATCTCTAGAGTATTCAATTATTGAAGAAGGGGAGGGCAAGATCATTGTCGAAGTTCCCTACTTCCGCACCGATGTGGAAGTCGAGGATGATCTAGTCTCAGACATCTTACGTATCAACAACTACAACCAAATTCCTTTGTCAGTACTCTCAACCGCAGTGCCACGTGATATTACACCACCTATTTATCGCTTCGAGGACCATCTACGCGATCTCCTAATAGCTCAAGGACTCCATGAGCATATCACCAACTCCTTGACACAGTCGTCAGCAGATCCCAACCAAGTTACCTTGGTCAATGCTTTAACTAGCGATCAAAATGCGCTCCGCACTGCTCTTGTTTCAGGTCTCATTCACGTACTCTCTACCTACAAGAAACACAAAATAACTGATGTGGAAATTTTCGAAATTGGCAAAGTCTTCCGCAAAAACAATTCTGCCTATTTAGAGGGTCGACTGCTCACTGTCATGGGTAGCTCAAACTCTCTTGCTACTTTGTTTGCCTCACTAGGCATCACCGATTATCAAATTACCAAAAACTGCCAGATCACCATCAATCATCAACTAGTAGGTACCCTCACGCCTCAAAGCTATACCTTAGTCACCGATCAACTCATGCTCTTTGGTCAGAAATATGCTGGCATTATCTCTAAGTTTACTCATACCACTTCTCTTGATTTCTCGCTTCTTGTCCCAGCTGATCTAAAATACGCCGATATTACTGAGACACTTTCATCAATCAAAGTGAGCTACCAGAAGATCTTTTGCAAATCCATGACCAAAATGAATGATAAAATCAACAACTATCTTCTCACCTTCACTTGGGACGCCAGCTCAAAATCTATTCAAACCGACAAAGAACTAATTCTCTCGACTCTCAAAGCAAAACTAGAGATTGATTCCAAATCTTAAGGAGTCGCCGTCGGAGTGGGGGTAGGGGATGGGCTCGCATTTGGATCTACATTCAAACCCACCTTCACGGTAGTATCTTTCTCACTCCCATCCTTTAGATGTACCACTCCACGTAATTCATATACTTTATCACCACTACCTAGCGTGATTGTAGTACTAAGTACTTTGTCACTATTAAAGGTTTCTGTTTTCCCGTCATAATACAATTTGGTCCAATCAATATCTTTTGAGGTCGTGATCTTGAGTCTTACTTCCAGAGTATTGTTAGTCAATTTTTCCATGTTACCTGGCTTTTCAAAACCGATTACTGTATCTGTATTGCTCTGACAATACTCTGTAGGTATTTTATATTTATCATCGCCTTGACCATCTATCCACGATCTGATATCGCTCACCCAAACATTGCTCTCTTGTTTCAAGACATAGTACTCTTTCTCGTCATACTCACCTCTAGCTACATCGACGTCACTAGCCAGTTTACTGTTGTCACTGCGACATATCTTTACTTTGGTATGGATTGGATCCGGTTCAAGTGGCACAGTCCCTTTGACAAAGTAATCAGCACGAGCTGGATAACCATCGTGTTCTGGATATCCAGATACCGTGTCGACTTGTCTAGCTTCAACCCCAGGTGGTACGACAAAATCGTCCCCCTTGTACTTTTCCCAGGTTTTGAGAATTATCTTACGCCAAATAGGGGAGGCACCAGTTACACCTGAGGCTACCTCTTTCATTGACGAGTTGTCATTGTTCCCCACCCACACACCTACAACTGCTTTGGTACTCCACCCAATCGTCCAGTTGTCCCGCTTATCATTGGTTGTCCCCGTCTTGACCGCAATCGCTTTCCCATTCATGTTGAGGTAACTATTAGCCCCAAAGGTCAAAAGTCGTGCATTGTTGTCATACAAGACATGATTGATCAAAAAGGCCACTTCTTCGCTCAGCACTCGCTGTTTCTGTGCTTGTTTTGCTTCATAAAGTGTCTTGCCATCCTTGGTTACTTTGAGGATTGAAACTGGCTCGACTTTTTCCCCTCCATTAGCAAAAGCCGAGTAGGCATGGACCAGATCAAATAGTCTTACCTCACCACCTCCCAGGGTTACAGAGAGTCCAAATCTACTCATATTGGCGGCAGTAGGAGCCAAACTATCAAAACCCATATCATAAGCCGTAGTCAACATATCTTTGAGTCCGACCAGTGATAGTAGTTTGACGGCCGGGACGTTTAGAGAACTACCCAGGGCAAAACGTAGTTGGACTGGCCCACGGAACTTCCCATCGTAGTTTTTCGGTTCATAAAACTCACCTTCTTTCCCACCTGGGAACTTGGTCGGCACGTCCAAGAGCATCGAAGCCGGAGAGTACCCCTTGGCAAATGCGGTAGCATACGTGACTGGTTTGATCGCACTTCCCGGTTGTCTCATCGCCAGAGTTACATTTACTTGACCATCATAATCAGGTGCAAAATAGTCCTTTGATCCCACCATCGCCAGGATCTCTCCATTTTCTGGGTTCATGACCATGACCGCTCCATTGGTCACATGTACACTCTCTAGTTTATCTATTTCTTCTTTCACAGTAGTCTGAGCATAATCTTGTAGTTCTGAGTCTAGGGTAGTAGTTACAGTATATCCACCCTCTTCAACTAGCGCCTCTCCAAGCAAATCCACGAGTTGATCTTTGACATAAAAGACAAAATGTGGAGCCTTGAGTGCCGCCGATTGCTGCCGAAATTCTACTTTGGGTAGCTCAACTAAGAGTGATTCCTCTTGGTCTTTGGAGATGTCCCCATCTTCTCTCATACGTCTTAGTACCGCAGTCGCTCTCGCTACATATGCCTGTTTATCACTGCCGTAGGGCGAATAGCGTGAAGGTGCTTGTGGCATCCCAGCCAGGATCGCCGACTGGATCAAGGTCAGATCCTTTGGATCTACCCCAAAATAGCGCTCGCTGGCCGCCCCAATCCCTATCGCCGTCCCTCCGTATGGGGCTTCGTTCAAATACATCTGCAAAATTTCATCTTTACTAAACTTCTTCTCGATCTGCATTGAGAGAATTAGTTCTTTGAGTTTGCGTGTCAGCGTCCTGTCTGATGATAGTAGTACATTCTTCACTAGTTGTTGGGTGAGGGTAGACCCGCCCTGTGCTCGCCCCATCGTAAACAAACGCAAGAATCCTCGCAAATACCCAGAGACACTAAATCCTTGGTGAATATAAAACTCCTTGTCTTCAATTGCGATTGTTGCTTGCTGGAGCTCTTTGGGTACGTCGGCCAATTTGATCGGGATGCGATTATAGTCTTGATACAGTTCGTAAAGTGTCCCATCATCACGATCCGTAATCTTAGTCGAAAATCCCTCTCGCCGGACAATTTTGTTTGGGTCAGGTAGACTCTTGGATACCCAGGCCACCATAATCAGCAAGATAAAAATTGACGCCAAAGTCCCAAATAGGACAGTCAATCCTAGGTACTTAATGATCGTGGGCTTGTCCCAGTGCCTTTTCCCAAAACTACTTGTCCGTCCATACTTGCGCTGTTTCCAGGTTCTTGCCCAATCTTGCATACTGCTTAGTATAATGCTTTAATCAAATTATGGCTACCAAACTTTTGCAAAACATTAACTGGACTCCAATTTTCAAATACCTTGACAAGAATTTTGCTACCAAGCAAGATGTAGCCAATCTTAAAGAAGAATTGGTTGAAAAAATCTCCCATCTTCCAACCAAAGAGGAATATTACTCAACAATGGACAAATGGATGAAAGCCACTTCAACACATGATATAGAAAAATCTGCTCACAAAAACGCTCATAAGCGCATCGAGGATCACCTCAACTTTTCCCATACCCTATAGTAGGTATTGACAATTATCATCCGTTCGTGATATAAACCATCCACAAGTTAATAGGAAAGCGTTGAAGGAGCCTTCAGTAGGTATTCACACGGTAACTAGAGAATTGACGGCTGGTGCAAGTCAATCAAGTGTGAATATTCGAATTACTCTCCCAAGCAGATCTGACAAAATCAGATACGGCAGTCACCGTAAATAGACTAAGATGTGTCACACAAGATACAGAGCATCTGAACAAACTAGGTTACCTAGGTTATTTCAGATCCCGTGTATAGCGGGATTTTTCTTGTCCGCCGTAGCTTTACGCGGAGGAGGATATAACAAGGTAACGAAACAGGGTTGGTACCGCCTTCACTCAGTAGGCCCCTGTCAATATCTAGCATTATTTGCTGGGTCTTGGCCGGGGCTTATTTGTTGAAAAAATGTGAAAGACTAGCTATCAAAAGTCAATAGTCTTAGCACCTTAACAATTTGATACTGTATCTCAAATCATAAATGATTTGTTGTCCCTCATGATGGCGAAGATTATGCCAGTTAACTTGCGGGAGACCGCACCAATCGCTGTCATCTTGTGTTTTCCCTCTTTTACTTTTTGTTCATAGAAGGCTTTAAGAATGGGATTCTTGCGGGAGGCCACCACTGAGGCTTGCCACAGGGCTAACCTCAAATAGGGAGAGCCTTTCTTGCTCATCTTGTTTTTGTTGCCTATAAAGTTTCCCGATTGGCGAACAGTTGGATTAATCCCAGCGAATGACACGAGTTGGGCAGGAGACTAAAGCTGTCAAGGGCAAAGGTGATCCCAAAACTGTCACTAGCTGCCGCGTGTAGCGACTGAGCCATAGCTTTGCCAAATCGCCCGCGTGACAACTTAGAAACTAAGTTGGTCAGTTTTCTAGAGCTTAAAGTTTCTAGTGCTTCTGGAGTCTGATACTCCTCTAAAATGGAGATGGCAGTTTTGCCAAAGGCATCACTAAAAATATATG
>Ga0210017_1004418_pt1 | contig 11513 bp, 12 predicted proteins | sample CryGeyCG2014_020_FD_183966 | JGI IMG/M metagenome (GOLD analysis project Ga0210017, IMG submission 183966) | Groundwater microbial communities from aquifer - Crystal Geyser CG08_land_8/20/14_0.20 (SPAdes) (version 2) | ecosystem: Environmental > Aquatic > Deep subsurface > Groundwater | place... | reverse complement strand
CCATTAACGTTTAATTCTTTATTATCGATTTTAATTACTAACCCTCTAAATCCGTTGTCGCTAAATAAAACATTGCTACCGCCGGCTAAAATAAAAATAGGCAGTGAATTATCCTCGGCAAACTGCAGGGCCTTTTTTAATTCCTCATAATTTTTAACGCTCACAAAATAATCGGCTGGGCCGCCGATTTTATAAGTGGTATATTTTGCCAAAATAATATTCTGTTTGAGACCCTTTAAGTACATATTTTCACTATTTCATCAATATCCTGCTCTTAAAGGGGCCCGGGAGAGACTAGCCCCAATTCAAATGTCTTTAAGTGGGTTGTCAGTATGCACCGAGCCCCTCTAAAAGCCGGATCGCAATATTATTATATAAGAAAAACCCAAAAAGCTCAAAGCCCCATAAAACGGGGCTTTGAGCCGACATTGAATGGTCTGCCTTTCGGCAAATCACCCACTCACTTGTAGTGTAGCATATATAAAAAATTTTGTAAAGGCGCCTGTTGGGTTTAGGCGCCTTTTTTTGTGGGCTATGCTTTTCGGTTGCATAAAGATACTCCTTTCTTCTTTTTTGAATTTCCGTTCCCGTTTACGTTTACCGCTACCGCAAGAATGCCCTTTTCCAAAAGTTCTTTAAATTCCAAAAGGAATTCTACAAATTCCCCGGCGGTGATTATTCCCGCCTGATAACTTTTGGATTCCCCGGGGCATTCTTTTGCCAGCCCTGAGATTTTTTGAGCTGCATTCATTTAGCTCACCCCCTTTCTTATTTGTTAAAGGTCAAAGATCTCGTGTTTTTATCATAATTAGTAAATTTAAATTTGTCAACATCTGAACGCACGAACGTCCTATAGGATTTTGATACGTTTGATGACAAAAACTCAAAGTGAAATAATCTTCCAGAACCCATTTTTATTTTTTATCAGCTCAATTTCGGCCGCGGTTCCGCCACTTTCATCAGGCACTTCAAAAAGATAATGGCGGCTGTCCACCGTCTTCCCATTTTTAAGATTCTTTAAATCTTTTATTAAATCACCAAGAAAATTAGCATTGTAAAGTTTTGTCAAATCTTGTGATTCCACTTCCCTATTTTCCGGGACAAAGTATTTAATCGCCAATATCAAATCATTTTTTTCTAAGGCGCCGGCAAGAAGTCCTATGGTCTCTTGAGGAGTTTTTCCTCCGATATCAGAAAATTGGTCAAGTTCATTTTCATTAGTTTGGAGTTCTGGAGATACAGCGAAGCTTTGATTTTTGACTTTAATCTCGCTCCCACTCAAAAACCACAAACCGAAAAAGCCGATGCCAAGAATCAGTCCCATAATAACTAAACTTCTTAAAATGTTTTTGGAGGCAGCCAAGAGCTTATTGAAATTAAAATAATAATCAAAATGATTCCTAAGGCAATATTTTTTGTTAAAATTTTTTTAAAACTGCTTCTATCTGAATCGGCAAACAAACCCTGATGCTGCTTAAAATACTCTTTAAAAATATTAAAGACAATCGCAAAAATTATCGCGAACAAACATCCCAAAATAAAAAAAGAGAACGGCATAAAAGAAATGGCCCAAATTAACTCGCTAAAACCCAAGGCAACGCCTAAAGAAACAATAAAAATCTGTTTCCGGCTTTTTAAGCCGAATAATTCTCCTGCCCGCCGGCTGATTAAAAGCCCTCTCCAAAACATTAAAAATGAAAATAAACTCAAAATAATAAAGCCCGCGATGAAATTGATGGTCTGGGCTAAAATTAAAAACCAAACAATATTTGCCGCAAAAAATGCTAAAATCGGCGATATGAACGAAAAATTTTTTGGCGAAATTCTCATGGCTTTCCGACTAAGGCGTTACTAATAATTTTTTTAACCTGATTTATAGGTATGGCAAAACCAATGCTTTGGGCATTCTGCGCTATTGCCGTGTTAATTCCCATTACTTCTCCTCGCAAATTTAAAAGCGGCCCGCCGGAATTGCCGGGATTTATTGAAGCGTCGGTTTGAATAACGTTATAAATTGTTTCCGTTAAGCCACCACTACCGCTGGCAGTTATGTTGCGGGAAAGTCCTGAAATGACGCCCACATTAACCGTGTTTCTAAACTCGCCAAGGGCGTTGCCTATGGCAATAGCTGTTTGACCAACTTGAATTAAATCAGAATCGCCGAGTTTAATCGTTGGCAAATTTGAAGCGTTGATTTTTATAACAGCAATATCAATATTTGGATCGCGGACTAAAACTTTTGCGGAATACTTTTTGCCATCGTTGGTAAAAACCGTATATTCTGCCGCTGTATCGGCCGCCACGTGCTTATTAGTCAAGATCAAACCGTCGGCAGAAATTATAAAACCGCTGCCGCCCCCCACTTCTTGAAGTTTAGTTCCTTTTTGGCAGGGCTGGTAAAATTGTAAATTCTGACCGAAAAATTGCTGAAATTCCGGCGGCAGATTTGAAAATGGATTATAAGGACACTGCTCAATAATCGGGACATTTTTGGAAATTGTAATGGCAACCACCGCCGGCGAAGCGGTTTTGGCCACGTTGATAACCTGGGCTTCATAGCTTACCGGAACATAGATTGTATTCGATGGCTTTAAATTTAAACTTTGGGACGTACTGGTAGCTTGTTTTGAACTAAAAAATTTACTTATAAAAGGAATTTTTTGAAAGATATCCGAAATGGAGGCTTTGGCAAATATCGCGCCGGAAAAGGGACCAATAATAACGACAGCAAGAATGCTTGCCGCTAAAGCAACAAAAAGAAGTTCTTTGAAAGAATATTGTTTCATAAATTTAATTTATAAATTGCTTTACGGTTTTATTAATTATTTCTGCGGCTCTTTTTATTTCCTCTTTAGTGGTATTTTTGCCAAGGGTTATTCTTATGCTTTCTTTCATCTGTTTTGAGGTGAGACCTATGGCCTTTAAAACATGAGAAGCGGCCAAAGCCCTGCTGGAACAAGCTGAACCGGCCGACACCGCTATTCCTGCTTGGTCTAAAGCAATAATAAGCGTCTCATTGCTTAGGCCGGCAAACCTCATATTTAAATTATTCGGCAAGCGGCTGCCAAAAGAACCATTCAGTTTTATGTCCTTATTATATTTAATTATATTTTTCCATAATTTGTTTCGCAAATCAAGGATATATTTAGAGTGTTTTTCGCGATTTTTGAAAGCCAGTTCAACCGCTTTTGCCATTCCGGCAATATAAGGTACATTTTCAGTGCCTGAGCGCAAGCCGAATTCCTGACTGCCGCCTGAAATAATGGCTGAAAGCGGTGTTCCTTTTCTGACATAAAGGCCTCCGATACCTTTTGGACCGTAGATTTTATGTCCGGAAAAAGTCAGTAAATCAACCTTAAGCCAATCCGGCCGGCATTCCAAATAGTTAAGCGCCTGGACCGTGTCAGTGTGAAAATATATTTTAGAAAGTCCGTTTTCTTGCCTTTTTTTGTTTATTTTTTCCAGCAGTTTTCCGATTTCTTTAATCGGCTGAATAGTGCCGATTTCATTGTTAGCGTAAATAATGCTGATTAAAATTGTGTTATCTTTGATGTTTTTTTCTAAGTCAGAAATTTTTATTAGTCCATCTTTATCAACCGGCAAATAAGTTACTTTATGGCCGGCTCTTTCCAATTCTTTTAGCGGCTCAAGCACCGATTCGTGCTCCGTCTTTGTGGAAATTATATGAAATTTTTGAGATTTGAGATTTGAGATTTGAGATTTTACAAGCCCTTTTATCATTAAGTTATTTGATTCGGTGGCTGAACCGGTAAAAATAATTTCGGAAAAATCACAATTAAAAAGTTTGGCGATTTTTTCCCGCGCCTTATCAATTGCCGCTATCGCTTCCTGGCCGAACGAATGAATTGAAGAAGCGTTGCCGAATTTCTTATTAAAATAAGGCAGCATTTCTCTTAGCACCTCTTTGTCAACCGGCGTCGTCCCTGCGTAATCAAGATAGATTTTTTTATCCGTCTTAGTTTTCATTAAAATGATATTTTATCCTTGTGGATAAAGTCTTGACGAAATATTGACTTTATAAATTTCATTGTGTATACTGTATATACAGTATCGAAAAGGGGCGTCGACCGTTAGGACGATGGCCCTTTTTCATTTTTTATTCGGGACTTAGCATCTTTATCGATAAAGATATTAAAGAAGTAGTTTCTGAATCCATTATCTATAAAATCTTTTATTCCTAAATTAGTCTTAAAATGATCAAGAAAACGCCGTTTATATTTGTCGCCTCGTAAAATTACTCCCGTTGATAACTTTAAATCATAATTTATTGCCCCGACCATAAGATCTACAAGTTGTAATAAATCGTTAGATTTAGAATCAAAACGGCAAACCCCGGCTACTGCTAATCTGTTTAGTTTTTTATTAAGTCGTCTTTTAACATTTACTTCAAATCTTATTTCTTTTGGCGTTGTAACATAATCGGCAATTACAATAAATATTTCATTGGGCTGAGTAGCAGCAGATTCTAAAACTCTAATAGATATATCTTCATAAGCCTTCCACGGATTACCACCAAACTCTCGGTTGAAATATCCGCCATGTTTGTCGAGAGAGTACGAACTAAAATATAGATTTCTAGTTGAGAAAAAAGAATCAAGAGTAAATTTCGCAAAATCAAGGTTATTTTTGGAAAGTTTATTAAACTTCATCTCGTCATAAAAATTTCTTTTTCCTCGTTCATAGGCTATTTTACTGCCTATATAATACGGTTGAGAGCACCTTATAAATCCAACAGTAAAGAATGGATCTTTTATGTCGCTCAAACTACCGCTTTCATCAAGAAAACAAAATCTCGTTTTTACGTTTTCATAATCTGATAATTTTATATCTGAATTTTTTTGAAAAAATGACATTTTAAAATTATTTTCTTAATTTAAAAAATCTTTTGTTGATTTTTAGATTTGTCAATTTCAGCCTTTTTCGCTTTAAGATTAGTCTAGTAGTTTTTGCCTTAAAGAATTTCTCAAATCAATAATTCCTGTACCGGTTTTTTCCCATTCTCCCCGATCATTCTTTTTTATACCTTCCCACGACATAGCTCTGCCTTTGCCATCAGGATAGTTCACATCCTCTTGTCCCCAAATCCATTTATAAGATTTCAACAAAACTTCGGGTGGTTCACCAATAGGATTTTCTAAATCAACATTCGTTAAAACATCATCGGGCTCCTCGCCATTATAAACTCTTTCCAATGCATTAATAATTTCTATTGTGTCCTTAGGATTTTTTTCTCCTTTCTCTTCTAAATCTTCAAAAATATTTTTGTGAGAAACCAACCATAGAGTTTTTCTGTCTAGATCGTATATCCAAACCATAAAATCTTCTCGCTTAATCGTGCCAAAAGTAAATTTGCCTCCGGGTTTAGTAATAATAATTTTTCTCCCATCACTAATGGCTTCAACCTCGTATCTTCTGTAGGCAATTTTTTCTAATTCCTTTCTAAATAAATCGCGTGGCACGTTTTTAATCTTTAGATTTTTTAAATCAATTTCGTGTGTATAGATATTTTTTCGCGCTTTTTTATTAGTAGGCATATTAAGATAATTAATTTTTTAATTCTCCAAATCTCTTTTTAGATAATTCTAAATATTTCTTCTCATTATCAATTCCAACAAATTTTCGCCCGTGTTTAATTGCGGATAGACCAGTAGTTGAACTTCCCGTAAAAGGATCTAACACAACGTCGTTTTTATTCGTTGAGGCTAAAATTATGCGTTCTAATAATTCAATTGGTTTTTGTGTAGGATGTTTCCCAAATCTTTTTTCTTCAGGCTTTGGAGTGTTAATCGGCCAGACGCTTTCAGACTCAGGAATATGCCATACACTCCGCATTTGTTTAAATTCTTTCTTAAAAAAATCTTCGGGCCAAGATGTTTTCTTCATCAGTCCATAATTGAATGTATGCTTGGCATTCTTGTCTTTTTTAGCCCAAATTAGTGTTTCATGGCTGGCAGTAAAATATCGGCCGCTCAAATTAGGCGAGGCGCTTGGTTTAAACCAAGCGATATCGTTTAAAATATGATAGCCAAGAGATTGAATTGCGTATCCGCACTGATAAATTGAGTGATAAGTACCACTAACCCATAATGTACCATGAGGCTTAAGAACTTTTTTGCAAGCAGCTAACCATTTGAAATGAAAATCGTAATCTTTTTCAAAACCTTTACTTTTGTCCCAGTCGCCCTTATTGACGCTAACTTGCCTGCCAGCATGAACTGTAAATCCCCCATTAGAAAGATTATAAGGAGGATCGGCAAAAATCATATCAATAGAATTTTCAGGAATTTGCTCTAAAATTTTTAAACAATCATCATGGTAAAGCACAAAACTACCATCAATAAAATATGGTTTTTTCTCCACGTGAGATAATATTTTCTTTTCAGACATTGATTTTGGTCTTTTTCTTTTCATTTCCTCCACAAAATAAAATTTAATAATAAATTTCTCTTTTCATTTTGCCACATTTTCCCATTTTTTACAACATAAACCGCCCCGCATTGCGGGGCGGTTTTGGTTTAGTTTGGCCAATGATTTTTTACCAATCCAATTTAATAAAAACTTTCTATTCTTTTTTAAAGAGGAAGTTTTATAAACCTTGAGAGTATTAAAATAATAGAAAGAAGAATAGTTGAGATAATCAGAGTAACCCAGATAGCCTTCGATCTTTCTTTATAAAGCTCGGGGCCCCTTAAAATCAATAAAAGCGGGGTTAAGAAAAAGAGAATGACTAATGCCATTAACACCATGAACACAACTCCGGAGAATAAACTTCTAATTTCATGAAAAATGCTTATGTTAATTGATACAAAAGTAAAAAGAGCAACGAATATCGCCAATACTTCTGTTGTTCTAAACTGTGTTTGGTCAATATATCCTCGTGCCTCTTTCTTTATATCACCAACCATTTTTTCCCCAACCTCTTTAACTTTCTTATCTACCTCTTGATACAAATCGCTTTTAATAAGATCCAGTTGCCCTTTAGACCTTTCCGTTAGATCGGCACTTAATTCTTCTTTCATTTTTTCTACTGAAGGTCGATTTGCCATAGTGCTTTCTTTATTTCCTCAAGGAGGAATCTTTCTTCTGCTTCTTTAATCAAAGAATTTATTTTAAGGACATCAAAACTGCTTGCATAAGAAATCTCTGGGTTTGTATTAAAATCCCGTGTAACCAAAATCCCTTTTATATTATCTCCCATTTCACTTATTCGAGCTAAAAATTTTTCAATAGAAGTAAAATTATTAACCTCAAACTCATTAATTTTTATATTGCTTACATATCTAATATAAGCTTGGTGAGTAGTCCCGTTGTGAAGTTTTCTAAAGTTTTCATTTATCAATTTTGCAATAGTTTCATCTTGTTTTTCATCTTCAAAGAAAAATCTAGTTACAAAACCTATTCTCTTAATTTTAGTTTTATCAGAAAAAAATTCGTATAATTTCTTTGATTCGTTTTGAAAATCACTTTTTATATTAGAGAATTTTTCTTTGCCGACGCCAGCATGAAAAAAATCTACTCGGCCACGAGCAATATTACAAGAATAAATTCCATTTGTAGTGTTCATCTGAACGACGGGGACATCTGATAATTCATTGGGTACTGGTAAGATTACGGGAATCTGATCAAAAATATTCCCCATTATTTTATTAAAATCTACTACAAATGAATCGGGTCTAGATATAGGCGATTCAAAAAATAATGCAAGTTGTGTGTTGATAAGAATTTCTTCTTTGTCCATAAATTTTTGTTTTGTTATTTTTAGCCTCTTAATTCTTTTTGTTTAATCCATTTAGGGCCATCGGGCGTTAAAACTAAAACATCTATTGGTCCACCAACACCGGGGATATCGCCTGGATCAGCTTGGATGCCATCTGAAAATCTTTGAATCGCTGATGTGGTTTGAATAGATAAAACACTAAAGTCAATCGCGTCTTGTAATGGCATAGCCCCCCAGTTTATGACATATTCAAGACCATTTAATTGTTTTTCAATTTCTGGTTGGCCTTTCTGTTTCAGTACTTCATTAACAAAAATAATATTAAAAATTCGGTGGTCCCATCCCTTTATAATTCTCGAAACGACATCAGTTTGGCCAATCCAATTCGCTCCGTATTCCAATCCTCGTTGGCCACTGTCGCGCCTTTTTATAGTTTCGCCGGGAATATAAAGATTATAAACTTCATGAGAATTATCAGCGTTATAGCCAGCAACAAATAAAACCAAACCTTCGATGCCTGCTATGCCGTCTTTTATATTTCCGTCTTTGTCTTTAAATTTAAATTTGACGTTGTATTGCTCTTTTTTAATTTCAATAATTTCAACACCCTGCCGCGAAAAATCGTCTTTAATTTTATCTGGCAACTTTTCCAGCTGTTCCTGCCAATTCAATTTTTTGCCAAAAAGATAATATAATTTTTCGGCTATTTCTTTTACTGATAATTTCTCAACATCAGCTTCTCTTTTAAATTCTTCGATAAACTTACTTATATTTTTAGGAATTCCATTTTCGGATAAAAATGCCAATCCCGTAACCGCTACGCCAACGCGATCATTAATAAGAAAAAGCTTAGACGCTGAATCTGATCCGATTCTTGCGGCTCCTTTTTGATTTCGATAAGACTGCCGGCTATCAGCGGCTAAAACTATGCCTTCTGGAGTTGTTATATTTATTGCTAAACTCATATTTTAATTAATTAATTAATTCTTCAATTCCTTGTTTAATCAATCTATTTACTTTACCACAAAAATTAAGTTATTACAAACAAAAAAACAGAATAAATATTATTTCTGAAGCTTATGAAGTCGTTTTAGCATGGTTTCAAAATGCAGGTTTATTTCCGATCGGTTTTAAACGTGTATTTTGAATAAAACGGCTTCATCGGACAGCGAATTCGACGCTGGCGAATGAGCGCGCGAAGAAATAATATTTATTATATTTTTGCTCAAATATTTATCGTTTTTACGCCGGTTTCCAACGCGGCGTTGCGTTCTTTGACTTCCTGTTCGGCTTTGGCGCGCCAGTCGCGGCCGGCGCAAAGTTCATGGTAAGCACAAAAATCGCAAACCCAGTTTATTGTCCACTTCCCCCTTTCTTCATCAAAAATAACCGGTTCGGGCACCGATGGCAATTCATCTTTTTTCCACGAATTGTTCAAAATTTCAAGCTGATTAACAATCGGTTTTACGGCTTCTTCGGAATAACTCACCGGAATAATCAACCGGTTTAAATCATCTCTGGAAACATATATAATCCGACCCTCCAAATTAGAAAAATTAACTCCCGGAAGCTCTGGATGGCCAGTTTTTCTAAGCCGCCACAAATAAAATAGCGTTTGAAGCAAATGCTGCGGCTGGGGTTTCTTGTTTTTAATTTTATATTTGAAGCTAAAAGAATTGGTTGATTTTATTTCATAAAGTATCGGCCGGCCACCTTCATCCAAAATCAAATCAACCTTCCCCGAGGCCTCATATTCCGGCGCCTCAACTCTTAATTGCTCAGCAATTAAACTTCCCGATTGTTTTACTTTATCAACAATCCATCCCTCAACAATTTTTCCGACTTCCATTATCCCCATCCGCCCGGGCGGGATAACCGAAGTCGGCGGCAGACCTTTCCGGCGGTAAAAAACACCGCGAAGGCACGAATTCAAATCAGTCGCCCACCAGCTTTTTTTAACATAGGGTTCGCGATTAAAACTTTCGTTTATGATTTTGTCTAAAAAAGAGAAGGAGTCCATGTTGTTTTTGTTTTTCCGCCGGAGGCGGATCCGCCTTTGGCGGAAAATCCTCGATTTGCGAAGTCAACTTTTAAAATTTTTATATACGGCAGATTGGCGTCGCGGGCCGTAAATTTTATCTCGTTATGTTTTAAGCCGTGGGCGTACAAATCACGCGTCAACCTGACATCGTCAAGGCAATATTTCTTAAGTTCATCCATTCGCCCCTGCTTAAAGTATTCAACCGCCAAAAGACCATTAGCGCTCTTTCTTTTTCCTAAGGTATTGATAACCAAATCGTCCAAACTCACTCTGTGCCCCGTTGTATTGACAACTTCATCCATAATATCAAGGGTCGGAATTTTATTTAAATCTATGGATAAGTATTTCTGTAAAACCGGCAAATCAAAATGATTAATATTAAAACCAATGATTAAATCTGTTCTTTTGAGTAAGTTTTCAAATGCTGGCAGTTCTTTCTCGGTAAAAGTTAAAAAACTATTATTGGCGTAAGAATAAACACCGGCGACTGAAAGTAAAAGCTTAACCAAGTTTTCCTTGCCGCCAACATCAGAAAATAAATTTTGGGTCTCAATATCTAAAACAATGTGATTTGCCATACCCAGTATATCAATAAATAATATTATTCTTCCTCCTCCTTGATTGCCGGCCCCTCAATTTGCATAGGTTCAATTCCGCCGGCCTTGCCCGTGATTTTTACCACATCCTTATCAATTTTACCAAATTCCTTAGAGGCCTTGTTGTACGTATTCACGGTCGTGCCAAGGTTGCTGCCCAACTTCTTTAAATACTCTTCATAGCTCAATAAATGTTTCTGCAGCATTTCCACATATTTACGGATTTCTTTGGCCGATTCTTCAATCTGGAGCGCTCGCAGACCCTGTAAAACCGTCTGTAAATAGGCAAAAAAGGAAGTCGGCGAAACAATAATCACATGCCTTTCCTTAAAAGCGTATTCAATCAAATCGCGCGTGTTAACCTTAATCGCGCCAACCTGATTAACCAACAAGTCATAGTAAATTCCTTCGGCCGGAATGAACATAAAGGCGAAGTCCATAGTGTTTTCGCCCGGCTTGATATATTTAGCCGTCTCATCAATGCGATTTTTCAAATCGGCCCTAAATTGTTTTTCCAGTTCCTCTTTTCTATCTTTATCTTTCTCATTTAAAATCCGATTATAGTTTTCAAGCGAGAATTTAGAATCAATCGGGATAATTTTATCTTTAACAAAAACCACCGCGTCAACAATGTCGCCGTTTTTAAATTCATATTGCATCTGATAATTTTTTGGCGGCAAAACATTTTTGAGAACATTCTCCAAAAAATATTCGCCCAGCACCCCGCGGTGCTTGGGATTTTTCAAAACGTCTTCCAAACCCTGCAATTGCTCCGCCACGCCCATTACCTGTTTGTTAGTCTCATCAAGTTTAGTCAGCCGCTCGGTCACGTCGCGGACGATTTTGGCGCTCTGAGCGAACTGCTGCTGAAACATTTTTGCCGAATCGCCCATTTTGCTATCAACTTGCGAACCGAAATTCTGCAGGGTTTGCCGCATCTCTTTCAATTGGTCCTGGATCATCAAAATTGCCTGATTATCTTCTTTGGATTTTTCTTCCGGTCTTCGCCGCAACAAAAAATAAGCCATCACGGCAATCACCACCGCCATTATCCCAAGTATAAATAAAAAAATATCCTGACTCATTAAAATAATTTTAACATATATTTTTATTATTTCATATTTTGAGTTAAAATAAA
>Ga0210017_1004416_pt1 | contig 11514 bp, 12 predicted proteins | sample CryGeyCG2014_020_FD_183966 | JGI IMG/M metagenome (GOLD analysis project Ga0210017, IMG submission 183966) | Groundwater microbial communities from aquifer - Crystal Geyser CG08_land_8/20/14_0.20 (SPAdes) (version 2) | ecosystem: Environmental > Aquatic > Deep subsurface > Groundwater | place... | reverse complement strand
GGCGGTAGAGCGGCTTAATCATCGCCCCAGAAAGGTGCTGGGTTATAAAACCCCGCATGAGGTATTCTTCGGCGTGGAAATGCGGTACACAAAAAAACCATGAACTGTTGCACTTCGAACTTGAATCCGCCTTTTCTTAGCTTGCTGATTAATTCATCCAGCGCGCTTAAAAACGTCCTGTGATGAAACATTTTTGCAACTCTTTTGGGCCGCCTCACGCAAGGCCAAACCCCGTGCGATAAATGCTTGTTGCGCTCGTTGCCTGGCTGCAACAGATTGCGCCAACGCATCGCTATTGTCGTTTTCTGGCATGAGGTTAGGCCGCTATGCGATCCCACGGCTGGATATTTTTCAACACATCCGCCAATGCATCCTTCGCCATCTCGGTGTCGTATTTCACCTGCAAGCGTAGCCACCAACCATCAGACAAACTAAAGAAGCGGCACAGGCGCAAGTCCGTGTCCGCGGTAATGCCGCGCTTGCCGGAGATGATGTCGCCGATGCGCTGCGGCGGCACGCCGATCTCTTTCGCAAGGCGATACTTGGTCATTCCCAATGGCTTCAGGAATTCCTCATCCAGCATTTCGCCGGGAGATACCGGGGCAACTTTACGCATGATTTCTATCCTTCCTAGTGGTAGTCCACTATCTCCACATCCAGTGCCTCGCCGTTCTTGAATCGAAAGCAAACGCGCCACTGGTCGTTGATACGCACACTCCATTGACCAGCGCGATCACCCTTCAGTGATTCCAAACGGTTTCCCGGTGGCGCGCGCAGATCGCCGATGGTTTGCGCCAGATCAAGTTGCTCCAGCTTGCGCAAGGCGGCTCGCTCAAAATTCACAAAGTGCTTCACACGTTTACCGTTGAACAATGATTCTGTATCGGTGCTTTTGAACGACTTGATCATGGACGTATATTAACGAGGTTCGTTAATATGTCAAGGGAGGCGGGAAATAGTGGCCAGTATCCGATTGCTTGTCCCAGACTGATTTTTCGGTTCTTTTGTCCCAAATAATCCATTAGGCCGGAGACCCATTGCAGGAGCGGCTTCAGCCGCGAATCATCGCCAGCAAGCTGTCCTGCAGGGCGTGGAGTTTTCCAATGGACAATTTGGGTTTAATGACTACTTACAGCTTATATCCACGGTGCACCGCCACCACACCACCGGTCATATTGAAATACTCGACGCGCTCCAGCCCGGCATCCAGCATCATCTGCTTCAATTCTTCCTGCCCCGGGTGCATGCGGATGGATTCGGCGAGGTAGCGGTAGCTGTCGGCATCGTTGGCGATGAGCTCGCCCATCTTGGGCAACAGTTTGAAGGAATACAGGTCGTACATCTTCTCCAGCGGCTTGGCGACCTTGGAGAATTCCAGCACGATGACGCGGCCACCGGGTTTGATGACGCGGTACATCTCGCGCAGGGCGGCATCTTTATGCGTGACGTTGCGCAGACCGAAGGCAATGCTGACGCAGTCGAAATAGTTGTCGGGAAAAGGCAGATGCTCGGCATCACATTGAGTCGTCGGCGTGGCGATACCTTCGTCGAGCAGGCGGTCACGGCCGACGCGCAGCATGGCGTTGTTGATGTCGGTGAGGACGACCTGGCCGCTGCGGCCGACCTTCTTGAGGAACAGACGCGACAGATCGGCCGAGCCGCCCGCCACGTCCAGCACGCGTTGGCCTTCGTGCACATTCGCCAAGCTCACGGCGAAGCGTTTCCAGATGCGGTGCAGGCCGACCGACATCAGGTCGTTCATGATGTCGTATTTGCCGGCGACGGAAGTGAATACGCCGGCGACCTTTTTGGCCTTTTCGTTTTCGTCAACGGTTTCGAATCCGAAATGGGTTTTGCTCATGGTGAGGCTCCTTTTGTTTTAGCCCCTCGCCCACTTGTGGGAGAGGGGTTGGGGGGAGGGATGAGTTCTTATTTCACTGAATCGCGGCTCGCGCCGGCTGCTTCGAGTTTGGTCAGGTAATCGTGCCACATGGCATCCTGGTACTGGCCCAGCTCGTGCAGATATTCCCACGAGAACAGCCCCGTGTCGTGGCCGTCGTCGAAGCTGATCTGGAGTGCGTATTGCCCGACCGGTTCGATCCCGCTGATGGCGACGTTGCGTTTGCCGACCTGCAGAGTTTCCTGACCTTTGCCATGCCCGCGCACTTCGGCGGAAGGCGAATGGACACGCAGAAATTCTGCAGGCAGCGTGTAATGCGCGCCGTCATCGAAGGCGATTTCCAGTGTTCTGGATTGTTGATGCAGCGTGATTTCGGTAGGAATCATAGTGAGCGTATCTTCTTCAATAATGCGGTGGTGGAACGTTGGTGCAGAAAAGGGATGCTGTGTACCACACCGCCCCAGCCCTGCACCTCCTTGCTGCCGACGATGTTCTCTGGCTGCCAGTCGCCGCCCTTTACCAGCACATCCGGATGGGCGGTCAGGATCAGATTGAGCGGCGTGTCTTCTTCAAATTTCACCACCAGGCTTACCGCTTCCAGCGCGGCCAGCACCGCCATGCGGTCGGCCTCGTTGTTGATCGGGCGGTCATCACCCTTGCCCTGCCGCTTGACCGATGCATCGTTGTTCACACCGACGATGAGCGAAGCGCCCAGCGCACGCGCCTGGGCCAGATAGGTGACATGGCCGCGATGCAGCACGTCGAAACAGCCGTTGGTAAAAACCAGCGGGCGCGGCAAGGCAGCAACGCACACGGCAAGGTTTTCGGCCGGGCAAATCTTGCGCTCGAAATCAGGAGTTGGATATTTCATCAGTCGAGGTACTCAAACACGCGCACGACTTTGCGCACACCGTAGGTGACACTGGCAATCTCCGACGCGGCATCCGCTTCGGCACGTTTCACGATGCCGAGCAGGTACACCACGCCCTCTTCGGTATAGACCTTGATGTGGTCGAGCTCGAAGGTTTTGTTCGCGAGCAACCGGGCGTGCACGTCGCCGCTGATGCCGGAATCGCTATAGCCGATGCCGCTTTGATTGCCTTGCGCCAAATGCAGTTCATTGGCGATCCCCTTCACCCGGTCGATTCCGGCGACGATGCGTTCGATACCAATCTTGCTGGATTCATCCGGAACCTGGCCAGTCAACAGGACGAAGTGATTAAAGCTGGTCACGCTGACCTGGACATTCTGCCGGTATTTTTCCGCGATACGCTGCGCGGCGGTGTGCTCGATGTTGCGATCATCCTGCACCGTGTCATTGCTCCGCCGCTCGTGTGCGGCGGGAGTATCGAGCCGGTTCACCTGGGCGCAGCCGTGCAGCACTCCCGCCAGCGCGATCAACGCAATCCACTGCCGCATCACTCGCCTCCGAGCAGGATGTAATCGATCACGTCGCACAGACAATGCAGCGTCAGCAGATGCACTTCCTGCACCCGCGCGGTGCTTTTCGCGGGAACGCACAGATTGAAATCCTTTTCGTGCAACATACCGGCCATCTGCCCGCCGTCGCGCCCGGTTAGCGCCACCACGACCATACCGCGCTCGTGTGCCGCCGTAATCGCTTCCACCACATTGGCCGAGTTGCCGCTGGTAGAAATGGCGACCAGCACATCGCCTTCCATCCCCAGCGCGCGCACCTGCTTGGAGAAAATCTGCTTGTAATCGTAGTCATTGGCGATGGAAGTCAGCACCGAGCTGTCGGTGGTGAGCGCGACCGCCGGCAACCCCGGACGCTCGACTTCGAAACGGTTGATGAGTTCGGCGGCGAAGTGCTGGGAGTCGGCGGCCGAACCGCCGTTGCCGCAGGCCAGGATCTTGCCGTCATGCATCAGGCAATCGACCATTGCCTGCGCCGCCCGCGCGATGGGCTCGGCCAGCACCTGCTTGCTCTGCATTTTTACGGCGGCACTGTCGTCGAAGTGTTTGCTGACGCGTTTGGCGAGGGTCATGTCTGTTGAACCTGAATGATGAGGGTTGGATTTTAACCCAATTCGAATGCGCCCTTGAGCCACTCGATACTGCCTGTGTCGGCTGCATCCGCCAACAGCAGCGCATCAAAGCGACACGGCGGCACAGGCAAGACATGGGACAAGTAATGCTGGGCGGTAAGAATCAGTTTGTGTTGTTTGCGCGCATCGATGCTGGCCGCCGCGCCGCCAAAATCACGGCGACGGCGCAACCTGACCTCGACGAACACCAGTACCGGACCGTCCTGCATGATCAGGTCGATCTCGCCAAAACGGCAACGGTAGTTGGCCTGCACCAGACGCAATCCTTTCTGCTGCAGGTACTGCGCGGCAGTCTGCTCGGCTTGCGCGCCCGCCTTCATCAGGATTACTCTGCCCGACCGACAGGACTGCTGCCTTCCAATGCCACGCCCTGCCCGCCGCGCAATTGGGCCTTCATCGCTTCGCGCTGTACACGATGGCCGTCCAGCGACAGTTTGCCGGTCACCCCGTCCAGCGGCAACGCATTCAAAGTCTCGTGGTGATACAGCACTTGCAGCATGCGGTAACCATCCACCCCCAGCGCATACAGGCGCTCCATCTCCAGCGTCAGCGGCGGCTCCGCGCGCGGGTACACCATCACCGCCGGATGATCGGGCTGCAACACCCAGGGCATATCAACGAAACGCACGTCGGCCAGATCGAAGTTGCGGAGTTTGTACTGGTTGCCGACAAACACCTGCGACGTGGCATAGACCGGAATGTCCGTATAGATATAAGGCCGCATCAGGCGCGCCTTGTCTGCTTCGGCGGCAAGGAACACCATTTCGCCGGGCTGTCCCGACAAGGTGCGGATTTCGCTGGGATCACCCTGATACACGATCTCCGGCATGAGTGCCCCCCCGCCCTGCTGCCATGCTTCGCTGAACGCTTCGCCCAGACGTTGCGAGAAAGCCGTGTCGGTGCGCACCACCGTCGCAGTCAGCATGCCTGTCTTTGCGGCCCATTGTGCGATCTGGCGCACCTCGGCTTCGGGCGGCAGTCCGAAGAAATACAGCATATCGCCGCGCGGCATGTCGAGCATGTTCAGCGCCAACGTGGGGACCGGCAATTCGGAATTTTCGGCGAGCACCGCCACACCGCTACGGGTGAGCGGCCCGGCCACAGCCAGCGCGCCCTCCTGTACGGCTTGCCGATACAGTGCCGCAACTTCGGATGGCTCGTCATTGGCGGCATACACACGCACCGGCAATTCGCCCTGCTGCAATTCAGCCGCAGCAAGGAAGCCCTGCTGCACCGCTGCTGCGGCGCGTCCGAACGCGGCTGAACGCAAAGGCAGGATCAGCGCGATATGATGTCCCGCACCTTCCGTCATGCCCGGCAATACCGGCTGCACGGTGGGCGTTTCCGCCGGGGGAACCGTGGACAGCTCGACGGCGGGCATCTCTGCTGCAGGCGGTGTGACCGCGACCGGCGGCGGACTGGCGGGAGGAGGGGGCGCCGCTGGCGGAGTGGCACAGCCAAACACGCTCACGTATAGTGCGGCGACCAACAGTCCGCGCAACCCTTTCAATCCAGGAATTCCAGTTTGCATAGCCGAGCCAATCAAAAAATCGAGTGCGCATTATATGTAGTCGCCACCCCGATTGGAAATCTGGGTGACATCACGCTGCGCGCGCTGGATGTGCTCGGCGCGGTCGAGGTCGTGGCGGCGGAGGATACGCGCAATACGCGCCATTTGTTGCAGCACCACGGCATCGGCGACGCCAAACTGCTCGCCCTGCACCAGCACAACGAACGGGCCGGGGCGGAAAAGATCATCACCCTGTTGCAACAGGGGAAAAGCGTGGCGCTGGTGACGGATGCGGGGACGCCGGCGGTCAGCGATCCCGGCGCGCTGCTGGTCGAGGCGGTGCGCGCTGCCGGTTTTCGTGTCATTCCGATTCCCGGCGCCTCGGCTGCCATCGCCGCCCTCTCCGCCTCCGGCCTGGCCAATCCGCGTTTCCTGTTCTACGGCTTTCTGCCGAACAGATCGGCGGCACGCCGCACGGCATTGCAAAGCCTGGCCGACCATCCCTGCACCCTGGTGTTCTACGAAGCGCCGCACCGCATCCTCGAGTGCGTCACCGACTTGCACGCCGTGTTCGGCGACGCGCGCGAGATCGTGTTCGCGCGCGAGCTGACCAAGTTATTCGAGAATATCCATCGTTGCACGCTTGGCACGGCGCTGGACTGGCTCAACCGCGACCCCAACAACCAGCGCGGCGAATTCGTGCTGCTGGTGTCGGGCGCCGCACCGCGCAATGACGATCTGGATGCGCAAGCGGAGCGGGTACTGGCGGCATTACTGAGCGAACTGCCGCTCAAGCAGGCGGTCGGCCTGGCAGTGCAGATCACCGGCCTCAACAAGAACGCGCTGTATGAACGCGCGCTGGCGCTCAAACAATAGCGCCGGCGCGGTTGTTATTCCGGCATCCTTTGCTACACTCGCCCGACACGGCAACCCGCTGAGAACCTCAAATGAGCCTCCACCAGAAAATTTCCGTCATCCTGCTGCCGCTGCTGTTGAACGCGTGCGGCGACAAACCCGCTGCGCCCGTCGCACCCGCCGGCGGCATGCCGCCCCCGCCGGAAGTCGAAGTTATCACCGTGGCGCCGGGCAAGGCGACCTATACCCAGGATCTGCCGGGACGTGTGCAGGCCTATCGCACCGCGCAAGTGCGCGCGCGCGTCGATGGCGTGGTCGAGCAGCGCCTGTTCCGCGAGGGCAGCGACATCGCAGCGGGCACTGCCTTGTTCCGCATTGATGCACGCAGTTACCTGGCAGCGCTGGAAGCGGCCAAGGCGGAAGCGTTGGCCGCGCAACAAACCGCCGAACGCGCGCGCCGCCTGCTGGAAAAAGGCATGGTCAGCCAGCAGGACCATGATCTTGCCGTGAGTCGCGCCAAACTGGCCGAAGCAGCACTGGTGCGCGCCGAAGAGGAAGTGAATTACGCCAATGTTCCCGCGCCCATCGCCGGCCATATCGGTCGCGCCGAAATCACTGAAGGCGCGCTGGTCAGCAAAAGCGCGGCGACCCTGCTCGCCACCATCGAGCAACTCGATCCGGTGTATGTCAATTTCACCCAGTCCGGTTCCGATCTGCTGCGCCTGCGGCAGGCCGTGGCAACCGGCGTGCTGAAACGCGCGGACAGCGCAAAAGTGGAACTGCTGCTGGAAGACGGCAGCATCTATGCCCAGGCAGGCCGCATCGCCTTTACCGACATGGCGGTGGATGCCGGCACCGGCGCAGTCTCCCTGCGCGCCGAATTCCCCAACCCGAAGCATGAACTGTTGCCGGGCATGTTCGTCCGCCTGCGCTTTCCCGAAGCGATGGCCGACAACGCCATCCGCGTGCCGCAGCGCGCCGTGCTGGCAACCGAACAGGGCCAACTGGTGATGCTGGTCGGCGCGGACGGCAAGGTCGCGCCGCGCCCGGTCTCCACCCGCGGCATGGCCGGCACCGATTTCGTCATTGCTTCCGGCCTCAAGGGCGGCGAGCAAGTTATCGTCAACGGCCTGCAGCGCGCGCGTCCCGGCACGCTCGTGAAGCCGGTTCCGCTGGTGGAGACGATGAAGATGGAAAAGCAACTCTCCGCGCCCAAGTAAGCCGCCATGTTCGCCAAATTCTTCATCGACCGCCCCATCTTTGCCTGGGTCATCGCGCTGGTCATCCTGCTCGCCGGCGTGCTCGCGCTGCGCGGCCTGCCGGTGGCGCAGTATCCGTCTGTCGCACCGCCCGCCCTGTCGGTTAGCGTCACCTACCCCGGCGCCTCCGCGCAGGTCATCGAAGAGACCGTGGTCTCCCTGCTCGAGCAGGAGATGAACGGCATCGACAACCTGCTCTATATGGAATCCTCGGCCGAGCTGGGACAAGGCAGCATCACCCTGACTTTTCAGGCCGGCACCGATCTCGATCTGGCCTCGGTGGAAGCGCAGAACCGCACCAAGCGCGCCGAGATCCGCCTGCCGGAAGAGGTGCGCCGGCTGGGCATCCGCGTGGCCAAATCGGCGCGCAACTATGTGATGATCGTGGCCCTCGTCTCGCCCGACAAGAGCCGCGACAATGTCGCGCTGGGCAGCTTCATCAGCGCCAATATCATCGACAGCCTGCGCCGCGTGCCGGGCGTGGGCGAGGCCCTGCTGTTCGGCACCGAATACTCGATGCGCATCTGGCTGAAACCGGAGAAATTGCAGGCATATGGCGTGTCGCCTGCCGATATCTCGCGGGCGGTGCGCGCGCAGAATTCGCAACTGGCGACCGGCGAGCTGGGCCAATTGCCGTCTGCGCCGGGACAGGAACTGAACGCGGTGATCGTCACCCGCGGCCGCCTCACCACACCCGGGGAATTCGGCAACATCATCGTGCGCACCAACCCGGACGGCTCGGCGCTGCACCTGAAAGACGTCGCGCGCGTTGAACTCGGCGCGCAGGATTATTCCACCAGCGCGCGCATCGACGGCCAGCCGGCAGCCGCCATCGCCATCCGCCTGACCCCGGACGCGAACGCGCTGGAAACGGTCGCCGCGGTCAAGGCGCGGATGAGCGAGCTGGCGAAGTTCTTCCCGCAGGGCATCGATTGGGTGGTGCCATATGACACCTCGAAGTTCATCGAAATCTCGATCAAGGAAGTGCTGAAGAGTCTCGCCGAGGCGCTGGCTCTGGTGGTGCTGGTGATGTACCTGTTCCTCGGCAACCTGCGCGCCACACTGATTCCCGCCATCGTCATCCCGGTGGCGCTGGTCGGCGCGCTGGTCGGCTTGTATCTGCTCGGCTATTCGATCAACGTGCTGACCCTGTTCGCCATGGTGCTGGCCATCGGCATCGTGGTGGACGATGCCATTGTGGTGGTGGAGAACGTCGAGCGCATCATGAGCACGGAGAACCTCGCCCCGCGCGAAGCGACGCGCAAGGCGATGGACCAGATCATCGGTGCGATCATCGCCATCACGCTGGTGCTGTCTGCGGTGTTCATCCCGATGGCGTTCTTCCCCGGCTCCACCGGCGCGATCTATCGCCAGTTCGCCGTGACGCTGGTGCTGACCATGGCGTTCTCCGCGCTGATGGCGCTGACCCTGACGCCCGCCTTGTGCGCCACCCTGCTCAAGCACGCCCCCGGCCAGAACGATCTGGTTCCCGCCGCCGGCCCGTTGCACTGGTTCCACGATGCCTTCGCCAGAATGAGCGCGCGCTATGTCGGTGTGGTGGGCCGGATCGTCAAAAAGGCGGCGCGTTATCTGCTGGTGTATGCCGCAATCCTGGTCGCGATGGGCTGGCTGTTCAGCAAACTGCCGGGCAGCTTCCTGCCGGTGGAAGACCAGGGTTATTTCGTCAGCGTGATCCAGCTGCCCGCCGGCGCGACACGCGAGCGCACGGTGGACGTGCTGGCACAGGTCGAGCAGTACTACCTCGGCCTGCCCGAGGTGGAGCGCGTGATCGGCGTGGCGGGTTTCTCGTTCTTCGGGCGCGGCCAGAACGCGGCGATCACCTTCGTCCGCCTGAAGGACTGGAGCGAGCGTCCGGGCGCGGCGAGCAGTTCGAGCGCGCTGACGCGCCAGGCGAACATGGCCCTGTTCCGCATCAAGCAGGCGATGATCTTCGCCATCAATCCGCCGCCCATCCCGGAACTGGCCGCGGCGGGTGGCTTTGATTTCCGCCTGCAGGATCGCGGCGGACTGGGGCGCGAAAAACTGCTGGAGGCGCGCAACATGGCGCTCGGCATGGCGATGCAGAATCCGGTACTGGCCGGCGTGCGCCCGGAAGGCCAGGAAGCCGGGCCGCAACTGTTGCTGGATGTTGACCGGCTCAAGGCGGAAGCACTGGGCGTCTCCATCACCGACCTGAACGAGACGCTGCAATCCCTGCTCGGCGCGTCGTACATCAACGACTTCGTGCGCCAGGGCCGCGTGTTGCGCGTGCAGATGCAGGCCGAAGCCGACACGCGCCGCGCGCCGGAAGATGTGCTGAACATTTCGATCCGCAACAACCGCGGCGGCATGGTGCCACTGTCCGAACTGGCCACGGCGCGCTGGATCAGCGGCTCGCCCAAGCTGGATCGCTACAACGGCCTGCCCGCGATGAAGATCGCCGGCGGCCCCGCGCCCGGTCGCAGTTCCGGCGAGGCGATGGCGGCGATGCAGCAGATCGCAGACAAGCTGCCGCCCGGATTTGGCTTCGAATGGTCGGGCACCGCGCGCGAAGAATTGCAGTCCGGCGCGCAATCTTCAATGCTGTTCGGGGTCTCGATCATCGTGGTGTTCCTGTGTCTGGCCGCGCTGTACGAGAGCTGGTCGATCCCGTTCGCCGTGATGCTGGCGGTGCCGCTGGGTGTATTCGGCGCGCTGCTGGCAGTCACCCTGCGCGACCTGCCAAACGACGTGTTCTTCAAGGTCGGCCTCATCGCCATCATCGGTCTGTCGTCGAAGAATGCCATCCTGATCATCGAGTTCGCGCGCAAATTGCAGGATGAGGGCATGAGCCTGGTCGACGCGATACTGGAAGCCTGTCGCCTGCGTTTCCGCCCCATCCTGATGACCTCGTTCGCCTTCATCGCCGGCGTGTCGCCGCTCGCCTTCTCCACCGGCGCGGGTGCGCAGAGCCGCCACGCCATCGGCACCGGCGTGATGGGCGGCATGATCACCGCCACCCTGTTCGCCGTGTTCCTGGTGCCCGTGTTCTTCGTCATCGTGCGCCGCTTCTTCCCCGGCCATTCGCGCAAGCATCTGGACTAATCACCCTGCTTTTGTGAGTCGGGTTTTAACCCGACAGGGTGTTGAATTTTTGTTTGCTGTGTCGGGTTGAAACCCGACTCACAAAAGCAGGCTACAATTCCAGCCATTCACACAGCTGGAATTTCCCATGCAGCAAATCACGATCACCCGCCCCGACGACTGGCACCTGCACCTGCGCGACAACGAACTGATGGCCTCGGTGCTGCCCGACACCGCCAGACAATTCGCGCGCGCCATCGTCATGCCCAACCTGCGCCCGCCCGTCACCACCACCGCGCAGGCCTTGGCCTACCGCGAGCGAATATTGAAAGCATTGCCTGCGGGTACGAAGTTCGAGCCACTGATGACGCTGTACCTCACCGACATCACCAGCGCGGACGAGATCAAGCATGCAAAAGCCAGCGGCGTGGTGCATGCGGTGAAGCTATACCCTGCGGGCGCGACCACCAACTCTGACGCGGGCGTCACCGATCTGCGCAAAACCTACGCCGCGCTGGAAGCAATGCAGAAGCTCGGCATGCCGCTTCTTGTGCACGGCGAAGTGACAAATTCCGATATCGACATCTTCGACCGCGAAGCCGTGTTCATCGAGCGCGTCATGCAGCCGCTATTGAAAGACCTGCCCGGGCTGCGCGTGGTGTTCGAACACATCACCACCCAGGACGCCGCCGAATTCGTGACGAGCGCACCCGACACCATCGCCGCCACCCTCACCCCGCAACACCTGCTCTACAACCGCAACGCCATGCTGGTCGGCGGCATCCGCCCGCACCTCTACTGCCTGCCGGTTCTGAAACGCGAGATGCACCGCGAGGCACTAATCAAAGCCGCCACCAG
>Ga0210017_1004415_pt1 | contig 11518 bp, 11 predicted proteins | sample CryGeyCG2014_020_FD_183966 | JGI IMG/M metagenome (GOLD analysis project Ga0210017, IMG submission 183966) | Groundwater microbial communities from aquifer - Crystal Geyser CG08_land_8/20/14_0.20 (SPAdes) (version 2) | ecosystem: Environmental > Aquatic > Deep subsurface > Groundwater | place... | reverse complement strand
GAGCACTGGCGGGTATATTACCGTTGATTCTCTTCTGTAATATTTCCAAATTCTTTTCTGCGTCGCTCTTGAATTGGCTATAAAATAATCAACTCTTTGGGCCGCGTTTCTGTCCCAAATTCTCAAAAAATGCAAAACTGTCTTCATAAAAGGATTAAAAAAACTCTTTTTCTGGTCTTTCAAATATGAATGGGAATAATCCCAGACAAATCTCATCGGATTGTGGCAATAACAAATATGCAAAGTATTTACCCGCGGCACAATCCCCTTGGCAAAAGAAGAAGAGGAGGAAACAACCAAATCAAAATCTCTCAAATCCATGGTCTCCGGAGCGAGCGGCAATAATGGCAGAAGATATTTATAATGATTCCTTAAAAATTTTGGAAATTTTTGCAAAAATGAGGTTTTTATTTTCTCTTTGGGAAAAAATTTTCCCATTTTTTTCTCGTCATAAAGCAAAGTAAAAATCGGCGCTTCGGGAAAAATCTCGCAAAGCGCCTGCAAAACACGCTCGGCGCCGCCATGCCTTATTAAAAAATCATGAATTAGAGCTATGCGCATCTCGCAAATTTATGCTAATTTGGGTGCTAATTTATGCTAATTTTTTATAATTTCTATTCGCACAAATTCGCCCCTTTATTCGCACATATTAGTGAGTAAACTCAATGTCTGCTTCGCGCATTTTTCCCAACTAAATCTTTTTACGTTCTCCTGTCCCTTGCTGATAAGCTCGTTTCTTAAATCCTGATTATTAATTACTTTATAAATGGCCCGGGCTATTTCTTCAATATTTTTTGGGTCAATTAATATCGCCCCCTCGCCAGCCACTTCTGGCATAGCCGAAACATTGGAAGTTATTACCGGCGCGCCTGCTATCTGCGCCTCTAAAATCGGCATCCCGAATCCCTCATAAAAAGACGGGTAAACAAAAACTTGGGCATTCTTCAACAAATTCCACTTTTCTTCCTCGGAAACAAAATCTAAATTAGTGATATCTTCTTTACATTTTAAATCCTCAATAATCTTTTTGATATTTTCTTCTTTGTAAAATTTTTTATTCGGTTTTCCTCCCGCCAAAATTAATTTATGCGGGATACTGTATTTTTCTTTTAAAATGCCGAGTGCCTTAATCAATCCCGAAATATTTTTCTTCTTTTCTTTGGTCCCCAAAAACAAAACGTAAGGTGTCTTTGCAAATCTGCGTTCGCGTCTGTGTAAATCTGTGTGTATGCCATGATGAATCACGGTAATTTTCTGGGGATTAATCCCGTATAGCATTATCAAATCGTCTTTGGTGTTTTGTGAAACGGCAATAATTTTTTTTGCGTGGCTTACGGCATATCTTGTCGCAAATTTTAAATACCTGAGATGGGGACTGGGATAAAATTCCGGAAAATATTCAAATTCAAGACCATGAATTGTCACTATTGAGTTTTCTGGATGAATTCTTGGCAAAACGTGGGTTGGCGAAAAAAGAGCATCGGGTTTATGAAATAGCATCTCCAGGGCCAATCTTCCTTGGGTCCAAAAAAATGGAGCGAATAATTGCTTAATAATAAAATTTTGGGGAAGATTTTTTAATCTTCCATCTTTTCTGCTATATAAAAAAAACTGATGCTTCTTTGATTCCGGAAGCATCGCTAAATGTCTAATAAGTTGATGGACGTATTCTTCAACACCAGTCCGTTTTTCTTCAAAGGCAGAATGAGCAACAATACCAATCCTCATTAGCTAGCCAAGCTAACTAAGCTAACTAAGCTAACTAAGCTATAATAAAATAACGATACTTACTAACTTAGTAAGCTTACTAACTTAGTAAGCTATTTCTTACTCATTATGCTTCTTTTGTAAACATCCAAATTCTCCAGAACCATTCCCGTGCCCTTGGCGACGCAAAGCAAAGGGTCATCGGCAATATAGGCGGGAACGCCGGTAATATTTGTAAAAAGAGTGTCAATATTTTTTAAAAGCGAACCCCCGCCAGATAAAATCATTCCTTTATCTATAATATCAGCGGCAAGTTCGGGCGGGGTATCTCTTAAAACATCTTTTACCGCCTGTATTATTTCCTTCAAATGGTTGGATATTGCTTCGCAAACCTCATTTGTCTTAATGGTTATGGTCCGGGGCAAGCCGCTTATCAAGTCCCTTCCCCTGATTTCCATTTTTTCTTCCTCTTTTACGGGCAAAGCGCTGCCGATATTAATTTTAATATCTTCAGCCATCTGCTCGCCAATCGCCAAATTATATTTGTTTTTAATGAAACTGGAAATTGCCAGATCCATTTTGTTGCCGGCGACTCTAACCGAAGTCCAGGCAACAATCCCGCCCAAAGATATTATTGCTGTTTCCGATGTTCCTCCTCCGATGTCAACAATCATATTGCCCGATGGAGAATTAATCGGGATACCGGCGCCAATAGCCGCCAAAACCGGTTCCTTGACGACAAAAGCCTGCTTGGCGCCGGCCCTCATTGCCGCCTCAATAACCGCCCTTCTCTCTGTTGAGGTAATCCCGGCTGGAACAGAAATAATGAGTTCCGGTTTAAAAAAGCTAAATCTTCCCATGGCTTTATGAATGAAATATTGAATCATCGCCTGGGTAACCCTGAAATCGGCAATAACGCCGTCTTTCAGGGGACGGTAAGCAATAATGGTATCGGGAGTTTTGCCGAGCATTTCTTTGGCCTCATTACCGACTGCCAAAATTTTATTCTCCGGCAGAGAAACAGCAACAACCGATGGCTCATTAATTATTACTCCCTTGCCGGGAATAAATACCAAAGAATTGCAGGTTCCAAGGTCAATTCCAATTTTTCGTATAAACACGTTATTAATCAGCTTACTAAGTTGATAAGCTTACTAAGTTTGTAAGTTGCTTAGTTAGCTTAGTTAGCTTAGGCTAGCTTAAGCTACTCTTTTAATATCTGCTCCTAATTTTTGGAGTTTTTCTTCAATTTTTTCGTATCCTCTGTCTATTTGAAAAATGTTGTTAATGACTGTCTCTCCTTCTGCCGCAAGACCGGCGATAACCAAAGCCGCTCCGGCCCTGATATCGGGACTTTCAATAATCGCGCCCTGAATTGGTTTTTTTCCGAAAATCAGGATTCTATGGGGATCAACAATATCAATATCTGCCCCCATCTTCCTTAATTCCTGGGCATAGCCAAAACGGTTCTCATACATTGGATCGTGTATTATGCTCTTTCCTTCCGACTGGGTTAAAAGCGGGGCGACAATCGGCTGAAGATCGGTTGGAAAACCGGGATATGGCATGGCCTGAATTCTTACGGCCCTCAAAGAGAGAGAGGAATAAACCTTGACCCAATCATCTCCAATTTCAAAATTAGCTCCCATGTCTTTCAATCTTTCCAAAAAAACATCCAAGTGCCCGGGTGTCATTTTTTTAATTTTAATTTCACCGCCTGAAGCAAGCCCCGCAATAATTAATGTCCCCGCCTCCAATAAATCGGGAATAATTGAATGCTCTACTCCGTTTAGTTTTTCAACGCCATCAATAATAATAGTATGAGTGCCAAGCCCCGTTATTTTTGCTCCCATTTTGTTCAAAACATTCCCCAAATCCTGAACCTGAGGTTCGGCAGCCGCCGCTTTAATAACAGTTCTGCCCCTGGCAAGGGAAGAAGCCATCATTAAATTTTCGGTCGCCGTAACGCTGAATTCTTTAAGGACAATCTCCCTTCCCTCCAAATTCCTGGTCCTGAATTCATAAAACTCCCTTTCTTGTTTTATTTCGGCGCCTAATTTTTCCAGCGCATCAAGATGAGTCCAGATTGGTCTAAGACCAATTTTATCTCCGCCGGGATGGGAAATTCTAAAATTTTTGAAACGGGCGAGTAAGGAACCGATAAGCAGCACCGAAACTCTCATTTTGCTTATTAATTCACTGTCTAAATTTTCAGGGCTTAAGGAAGAACAATTAATATTCACTGTCTTTTGCCCCATCCAATTAACCTTGGCGCCCATGCCCTGCAGAATTTTTATCAAATTCAAAGTATCCTCAACAAGGGGCAAATTATCAATGAGGCAATCATCGCCAGTCAAAACTGTAGCAGCCAAAATCGCGCCGGCGGCATTTTTGTAGCCACCAACCTCAACCTCTCCAAAAAGCGGTTTTTGGCCTTTTATAATAAATTTTTCCATGCCAAGACACAGACAAACACGGATGAAGAGGCCATTTTCAACGGCCACACAGATAAACACAGATAAAAATTTGCGTGAATCTGTGTTCTCGTCTGTATAGTTCTGTGTGCATTTACGATTGCATCATAACAAAATCCTTAAATTTTGGCAATGAGCATATATTTTGATAGAATAGAAGAATGATAAAGCGATACAGGACAATTCTTTTCTTCTTGTTTTGTTTTCTATTTATATTGATAGGCGTGTTTGCTGTTTTGTATTCGCAGGGATATGCCCTTGATTTGAATCTCCGGAGCGGCAAAATAAAAATCGTCAAAACCGGCGCGATTTTTGTTGAAACGAATTTGGGAGACGCGGAAATTTATGTTTCCGAAAAATTTAAAGGGAAAACCGGAATGATTTTTAAAAATGCTTTCAAAAAAAATCTGATTCCCAAAACCTATAAAATAGAATTAAAAAAGGAGAGACACTGGCCATGGACAAAAAATCTTGAGATAAAAGAAAAATTAACCACCGAAATAAAAAACGTTATTTTACTTCCAAAAGACCCCGAAAAACAATTGATTTTGGTAAAAAATGTCCAAAAATTTTTTGTTTCCCCTGACGAAAAAAAGATTGCCTATCTTCCGATTGACGAAAAATTAGAAGTTTTTAATGTTGAGGGCAAAAATACCCAGCCGATCCTGGAAGCGGGTAAAATTGACTGGATTTTGTGGACGGCAAACTCAAGAAATCTATTCTTAAGAACCTGGGCCGGCCAAAAACCGCGCTATTTCATCTGGCAGGAAAATTCAACGGCACCGCTTGACCTTGATAAAATTATTGGCGATTCGTTCAACCCCGTTGAATTTAAATGGCATCCGAAAGATTCAACTCAAATTTATTTTTTAAACCAGAGGAAAAACGTCAATTCTTTATACAAAATAGGCCTTTTGAGTGGGACGGTTTCATCAGAAATTATAAAAAATACAAGAAACTACGAAATTTCCGATGAGGGAATATATTTTTTTGACAAAAGCTCGGGGCTTCTTTTTAAAACCGATTTTGAGGGAAAATCCCGCGAGCAACTTACCCTCCTGCCGTTGCCAAACTACAATGAAGAAACTGAATATAAAATATTTGTTCTCGGTCCAAAAATCGGCCTGCGAGACCATAACAACGATTTTTACCTTTTCAATCTTGATTTAAAAACATTTGAAAAAGCCGGAGAAAATATCAAAAGCGCGGAACTTTCCAAAGATTCAAAAAAACTGCTCTACTTTGGCCAAAATGAAATCTGGATACTTTATTTGGAAGATGTTTTAATCCAGCCGTTTAAATACAAAGGGGACAAAGAACTGATTGGCAGATTTTCCTCTCCAATTGAAAATGTTTTCTGGTATCCTGATGATGAACATCTGATAATTTCCATCCAAAATACCGCAAAAATCACCGAACTTGACGGCCGAGATATCAGAAATACCGTAGATTTTTTAACCGGAGAGCAAATTTATTACGGCAAATCGGAAAAAAAGATTTATTTTCTGGATAGTGGAAAATTATATTCGGTAAAATTATAAATAACTTCAAGCCCCAAATAAAAAAGCTGCTGTCAGGGCCAAAAATTCAGCCCGAGAACAGCAGCTTTTAAATTCTATAAAAGAAAATGCACAACCAAAAATCCGGCTATCAAGGAAAGGGCAATCGGAGGCAAGGCCGCCATTGGCCGCCACTTCCTTAATATAAAAATGCCGTACATCAAGAATAATCCGACGAAACCGAAAGCAGCTACCACCAACGAAGCCTTAAGCCCATACTCTACAAAAACAGAAACTACCATCAAAATAGAAAAAGCAATATCTCCGCCGCCAAGCAATGAAAATCTTTCCCTTTCTCCTCCTGCCAGAACATTAGAAATATCGTCGGACGCCTCTTTTGTCGACGCAAGGAAATCAGAGGTTTTGACTATAGGAATAAGAAAGCCGAATATTGCACCGCTTTTCATCATTCCATCAACAATTTTTTGCATAAATTTGCCCTTATGAACGGCGTAGACATCATAGATTGACATGGCCACCAAAATAATCAGTACGGCCCAAGGAGAAAAACAAAGCCCAAAGACCAGCCCGAAAATCACCATTCCGTTTACCAAAATCAAATCATTAACCCAGACCCGGGAATAAAAAATCCAAAGCAGAAGCAAGGCGATGGCGGGCAAAAAAGCCAGATAAACCGGCAAAAACAAAGAGAAGAGTATGACGCCGCCCCAGATTATCAATACAGCGAAAAAAATCTTAAAAATTACTTCCAGTTTCAATCTCAAGAGTATCAGGAAAAATACCAAAGCCCCAAAAACCATAAGCAGAAAATGCCACCAAGCCAACTCCGGAGATTCTACTCCTCGAGTTTCTAAAAATGCCTTGCCAAGAGACGCTATTTTTATTGCTGCTGCCTGGCAAATAATAAATAAAAGAGTATTCCAGCCAATCAATCGAAATCTTGAACTTTTATCCATTTTTCACCCCTTATAAATATATTTTAAAAATGCTTCAAATCTCAATATAATAGCAGATTTCTATTTTTTCGTCAACAAAAAAGAGGCAGTCTTACGCCTCTTTAAATTTTATTTCGTTTTAATTTTAAATCCTTCCTTCCCAGACTTTTTTAAGAACCGGGATTTTTTTGAAATCGGCAGGCAACATGATATATGGCGGGAAGTGAACCAATACTTCTTTTCCAAAAACATCTTTAAGATCTTCTCCTAAATATTCTGCCATCAGGCCGTAACAATCGCGAATCAAATCGGCGCTCAAATATTTTGGCGCTCTTTCATAGCAAACCTGAAGCAAGTCAGAACAGCTAAGAAAAGGAAGATATTTTGATATGAACCTGGAGGGAATTCTTAGCGCCCTTAAAATCAGCTTAAATATCACGAAATAATCAAAAAAAGCAAAGTCGTCGTCAACCAATTCTTCGGCGGCTTTTAAAATGGCCTGATTGAAAGCCTCAGCATATCTGTGGTCAAGCCGATAAACTTCAACCTCTTCGCCTCTTTTTTTCATGGTGGAAATCTGGGTTCCCTTGGTTGATGATTCTATGCAAAGCGGAACTCCTCTTTTGGTTTTGTCGTAATAAAAAGTGCAGTGCCAGAAACCTTTAACAATCCAACCAAACAAACGCCATTTCAATTTTTTATCCGTTTTTATTAAAATTATATCTCCGGGCTGAAAATCAAAAGTTTTTTCTGTCATTTCATCTCCAATAAATAATTTTGAAAGTGCTCACCATATAATATCAGATTTTTGGCTGTTGTCAACGGCGGGAAAAAGCAAAAAGAGGCGTTCAAGCGCCTCTTTTAAAATCACTTTTCAAGCAAATCGGTTATCAATCTGGAATACTTCTCATTCTGCCAATTTATGGGACCACCAATAATTATTTTGGACATGACTCCTCTTTTGTCAATTATATAAGTTATGGGAAGGCCCCCAACCTGAAATTCTTTGGCAATAGCCCCTGTCCGGTCCAAAAGAATCGGAAAAGTATAATTTTTTTCTTTGATAAATCTATTTACCGTTCCTTGGTCTTCTCTAACATTGACGGCCAATATTACCAATCCCTTATCTTTATAATTTTGGTAAAAAGTTTCCATTGATGGCATCTCTTTCTTGCAATAATAGCACCAGGTTGCCCAGAAATTGAGCATCACTACTTTCCCCCTGAAATCCGACAATTTTACTTCTTCGCCTTCCAAATCGTAAAGCGAAAAGTCCGGGGCAAGATTACCTTCCCGAATTCCAACCTCCAAATTTTCTTTTGGAGTTTCTTCTTTTATGGCTTCTTTTACCGGCTCTTTTGCGACTGGTTCTTCTGGCTGCGATGGAACGATAGCTGGGTCAGAATTAATTCCAGTATTAGAACCAGGGGCCGGCGTTGCCGACTTTTCGCCATTGCAACTCAAAATCCCAAAAGGGATTATCAACATTAAAACCAAAACAATTAAAATTTTTCTTGTCATTTTTAACCTTCCTTTAAAATATTTGAGTTAAAAAGCGATTTTTCTCCTCTTTTCAAAGCAAATCCGCAATTAACTTTGACCTGCGTTTATCTTTATTTGATTTTTAAAAGACCTTCGGACAACAATAGCTTATTTTTTAAAGTCTGTCAACAATAAAAAGCCCCGGAAGAGACTTTTTATTCTTTTTATTAATTTAAAATTTTACCGCTTCTGCCACTGGGGAGATAAGCCTTATCTCTTTGACCACTGCGGCGCGCGTCTAGCTCGTTTTAAGCCGAATTTCTTTCTTTCTTTCATTCTCGGGTCGCGGGTTAAAAAACCGGCGCGCCTGAGCCGTTTTTGAAAATCAGCGTTGAATTTAACCAATGCCCTGGCCGTTCCATGCCTAACCGCTTCGGCCTGGGAATGAATGCCGCCGCCCATTACTTTAACCGAAACGCCAAATCTATCAAGGCATTTCATTTTTATAAAAGAAGCGGTAATAATCTGCTGAAGTTCCAGGGTCGGAAAATAAATTTTATAATCCTTTCCATTTACCGTAAAACCCTTATCTCCTTTTGTAAAAAGGCGAACCCTGGCGATTGATGTTTTTCGTCTTCCCACCGCTTCCCAATACTTTGAAGACGGGGGCGCAATAGCTCCTCCTTTCTCTTTTTTCTTCGGAATCGGTCTTCCGGCTTTTTTCTTGATTATTGTCTCTTTCTTTGCTGTTTTTTTCTTAGCCCCGTTAGAAATCCTCCCCACAGATGCGATAGTTGCCTTCGGCAACTTATTTCTAACGGGGCTAACCGAAACCTTCTTCTTTTTTGAAGTTTTCTTAACCTCTTTTTCTTCTCTTCTTTTTATTTTTTCTTCTTTTTTCCCTGTTGTTTTTTTTTCTTCTTTCTTCTTAATCACTCTTGCTAATTAGCGGGTTAAGCGAATTTTGGCTGATTCCGCGGACTCTTTTTTATCCGCAGTATCCGCTCTCTTATCCGCGATATCCGCTAATATCGAATTATGGTTCTATTATTAATCTTTTCATCATTCTGGCTCTTAATTTATTGGCTGGCAACATTCCATAAACCGCTTTTTTCAAAACCCAGGCCGGGTCTTTTTCAAAAATTTTTTTGAAAGGCATTATTTTTAGCCCCCCCATATAACCGGAATGACGATGGTAAACCTTTTGTTCAGACTTTTTGCCGGTCAATTTCAATTTTGAAGCGTTTAGTACTTTGACAATCCCGCCCTCATCTTTATAAGGCGCGAAGTCGGGTTTATTTTTACCGCGCAACAAGATAGCAATTTCCGTAGCTAACCTACCCAAAACCTTGTTAGTAGCATCAATTGTGTGGGTCTCGCGTTGCATATTTGCAGAAATTTATAGAAATTCATTGAAACTTACTCGCTTCGCCAAGTCAGACTTGGCTTCGCTCGCGAAATTTATTGCAATTAATTTCTACTAATTTCGCAGCCGAAGGCTGCATATCTCTATGAGTTTCTATTTGATTAACTTTATTATGGCCATTTTTGCGCCGTCCCCCGATCTTTGGCCAAGTTTAATAATTCTGGTATAGCCCCCCCCTCTTTCTTTGTATCTTGGAGCAATCTCATCTACTATTTTTTTAACCAAGCTTTCTGAAAAATATTTTCTCAAATGCCTCCTTGCGGCCAAGTCTCCTTTTTTCGCTTTAGTAACGGATTTTTCAACAAAAGACCTTGCTTCTTTTGCCCGGGCCTCGGTTGTGGTAATCCTCTCCTTCAAAAACAAAGCCCGCGAAAGCCCTTTTAAAAATGCTTTTCTTTGGTCCCTCTTTCTACTAAATTTTCTGCCCTTCCTTTTGTGTCTCATGTTCGTATAAGCCGTTTTAACGCCAAGATATTTACGCCAATTTATACGCCCATAATTTTTGGCGTTTTTATGGCGTTATTTTGGGCGTTATTTTGGGCGTTATTTTGGCTTCTAAGATTTCAAACTCAATCCTTTCTTCTTCAAAAATCTTTTGACTTCTTTTACGGCCCTATCGCCGAAACCGTCTAATTTGGATAAATCATTTTCGGTTTTGCGAACAAGGCCTCCCAATGTTTTTATACCCCCGGCAGACAGCGCATTGGCGGTTCTTTTTGAAAAGCCGACTTCTTCTATTTTTTCTTTCAGTAAATCTTCTTTACTGCCGCCCGATTCCTTTTTCTCGGCGGAAATTCTTTCCTCTTTTTTGGATGATGGCAGTTCTCGCAAAACTTGAAAATGACTGACCAAAACCTCTACCGCCCTCGAAAAAGCTTCCTCCGGAGCAATTGTTCCGTCTGTCTCAACCTCTACAAAAAGGCGATTAAAATCCGTTCTGTCTCCCACCCTCATATTCTCTACTTTAAAATTCACCTTTCTCATCGGAGTAAAAATGGCATCTAAAGGAATTGTGCCAATTTCAAGCTTTTCTTTTTTCCTTTGCTCAATCGTTTCGTAGCCGATTCCCTTCCCTATCAAAATTTCCATGTCAATTTCTCCCCTCTTGTCGGATATGGTCGCAATATGCTGCTTGGGATTAACTATCTCCAGGGAAGAAGGAACTTTTATGTCCCCGGCCGCTACTTTCTTCTGGCCCCTTACTTTCAATTCGGCTTTTTGGGGAAAATCTTCAGTAAAATATTTAAATCTTATTTGATTAAGATTCAGGATAATCTCAACCATGTCCTCAACAACGCCGGAAATATTAGAAAATTCATGACTTGTGCCCTTTATCTTTACTGAAGTTATTGCCGCTCCCTCCAATGAAGACAACAAAACCCTTCTTAAAGCGTTGCCCACGGTTATCCCATAACCCGGCGCCAGCTCTTCAATTTCAAAAATTGCAAAATTTTCCTTTTTTTCAACTATTTTTGGTTTTTGGGGCAATGAAATCATTGTATTTTCTCTACTGATTACAAATCAATTACGAATATACGAATATTTGTATATTTGTATTAAAATTTGTAATTTGTAGTAATTAACGGGAGTAGAATTCGCCAACTTTTTGCAAATCTCCAGGCATAGAGGCTTCATCTTTATTCGGAACCCCCACGACCTTCAATTCAAATTTTTCTCTATCAAGTTCAAGCCAAGAAGGCGGTTGATACTTTTTTAAACCAACGGCCAAATCTTTAAATATGGTCTTGCTTTTACTTTTTTCTTTTATTGAAATTTTGTCTCCTCTTTTTACCTGATATGACGGGAGGTCAACCGGTTTATTATTTATTAAAAAGTGACCGTGAGTCACAAGAAATCTTCCTTTGGATCTTGAATTTGCCAACCCTACCCGAAAAACAACGTTATCTAAACGACTCTCCAGCCTCTCAACTAAAAAATCCACGAATCCCCTTCCTTCTTTTGCCGATTTGGCCA
>Ga0210017_1004408_pt1 | contig 11531 bp, 8 predicted proteins | sample CryGeyCG2014_020_FD_183966 | JGI IMG/M metagenome (GOLD analysis project Ga0210017, IMG submission 183966) | Groundwater microbial communities from aquifer - Crystal Geyser CG08_land_8/20/14_0.20 (SPAdes) (version 2) | ecosystem: Environmental > Aquatic > Deep subsurface > Groundwater | place... | reverse complement strand
CTCTTGGGTTGAATTGGGCATAGTTTTCAGATGCCCTCAGATTACCAGAAAAGTGCAAAAAGTATGTGCACATTACCAATAAATCTTGACTTTTGTTTAAATATTTGGTAGAATATAACGAAAGTTCTTTTAAAAGCCCGCCTACGCCAATTCAGACCAAGTCAGACCAAGTCAGACTTGGTCAGACTTGGTCAGACTTGGTTACGGCGAGGCAAGGGAGGGCAAAAATGGTCTCCGAACACATAGAGAAAGCGATGAGAAAGATTGAAGGATGGTGGGAAGGCGAGCTGATTGGCGAGCGAACTTGTATTGGTTTTGTCGTTCCGAAACCCTTTGGCGCCCACTATCTTAATAGAAAAAATTGGCGATTGATTCACTGGTTAATCAGCGGACATTTTAAGGATTTAGTGGGGCCGTTGTTTGCTTCCCGGAAATCCACCAACAACATTAGAAATGTTATGACCAGAAAGGATTTGCGTTCCATATCTCCCCTGGTTTCGTTGATCTATCAGTATTTCAATGAATTGTGGCCCCATCCCGAGGAGGATTTGGTTGACATAGAAAGATTTGTAAAAGAATGGGCCGGCCTGATGGGTTCGGTAAATTATTTTGGAGAAGAAATTCCCCGGCTTTTGCACCAATTTGGAGCTCGTGGTTTTCCCATAACCATGGCCGCTTATCTTGGCGCCGACTTGACCTTTGAGGAAGACACCATCCTGAAGAAACCGGTTATAGATATTTGGGACAAATTTGAATTTGAGATTCAGCCGCCAAATATCTGGTACGAACACAGCTTGAAATTAGTGGAACTGGCTACCAGGGAAAGCAAGGGCGAATTTTTAGTGGATATTCCGGATTTGGGAGATGTGTTAACCAATTTTTATCAGCTTCGTGGCCATATACTCTTTGAAGAACTGGGTTTGAATCCAAAAATATTGGAAGCCAGAGACAGATTTATAAAACTCTGGATTAATGCTTATGAAAGTTTCTGGAAAATAACTTCCCAAAAATTCCCCGGTTCCTCCCACTGGCTTATCTGGGCGCCGGGCAAATCATACGCTTGCCAGTGCGATGCCAGTTGCATAGCCCTGTCAACCTGCAAAGAAGAAGTTGCCCCGATTATACTGTCGGAAATTGTTAAAAACTTTATTGTCCCGGAAATTGAAAGATTGGGAAAATATCTTGACTACATTATCTGGCACCTTGACGGCGAAGAAGAACTTCAGTTTTTGGATGTTCTTTTGGAAATGCCTCAAATTAAAGCTATTCAGTGGAGACCGATTTGCGGCAATCCGGCCGATGAGCAATGGATTCCTATTTTCAAGAAAATTCAAAAAGCGAAAAAGAGCCTTTGGCTTGCCGTTCAAAACGAGGAAGAAGTTAAAAGACTTATTGAAAATCTCGCTCCGGAAAGATTGTACCTTAGCGGGGGATTTACCGGCAGGACAGAGGAAGAGGCAAGAGAATTTCTAAAGTGGGTGGAGGGCCTGACCAGAGAAAGAATGAAAAACATGCATTTTTAAGACCAAAAATCCGGTTTTATTAAGGGCCGGATTTTTTATTGTTGCATTTTTTATAAATTTATGATATAAACAGGAGAAGTTGCTGAACTTTGAAAATATATTGGGGGTTGATAAAATGGGCAAAAAAAGAAAAAGGGATTTGCAGACTTTGGCGATTCATGGTTCAAAAAAAGAAGATAATTCCTTGGGTTCTCATGCCTCTCCGATTTTTCAAACATCCACTTTCGTTTTTAAAGATATGCGGGAAGTGGAACAGGTTTTGTCCGGAAAAAAGAAAGGTTATTTTTATTCAAGAATAAAAAATCCAAATCAGGAGAAGCTTGAAGGAGTGCTTTCGGATTTGGAAGGCGTGGAATCCGCCCTGTGTTTTGTTTCCGGAATGGCGGCAATCTCGTCTGTTATAAGAACTTTTGTTGCGGCGGGAGACCATGTTGTTTGTGGCAATGTGCTTTATGGTTGCACCGATGAATTATTTACTAATATTCTGCCGAAATTCAATATAGAATTTTCTTTTGTTGATACCAAAGACCAGAACAATATTAAAAAAGCGATTAAGAAAAATACAAAACTGATTTTTCTTGAAACGCCGGCAAATCCAACGCTTGATTTAACCGACATTGAAGCGGTGGCAAATGTGGCAAAAGATAGAAATAAATTGTTTATTGTTGATAATACTTTCGCCACGCCTTATAATCAGAAACCATTAGGGCTGGGAGCCGATTTGGTTATTCACAGTCTTACCAAATATCTGAATGGCCATGGTGATGTGGTTGGCGGTGCGGTGGCAGGAGAGAAGTCGCTCATAGAGATTTTAGAAAAAGATGCCACTCGCTCCGGTGAGTGCGTTTTGCCGCCCCTTGAGTGTTTTTTGGTGGAAAGAGGAATCAAAACTTTCCCGTTAAGGATGAGAATCCATAATTATAACGCTTTAAGACTGGCTAAGTTTTTGGAGCGGCATCCCAAGGTTTCCGGGGTTTTATATCCCGGACTTCCGAGCCATCCTCAATATAAACTAGCAAGAAAGCAGATGATAACCCCGACTGGTTTCCCGGGTTTTGGTGGAATGCTCTCCTTTGAGCTCAAAGGAGAAAAAAGGGCTAAGAAATTTATAAATTATTTAATTTCTCATTCCTTTGTAAAACTCGGGGTGAGTCTTGGTTGCGTTGATACTTTGATTGAGGTTCCGGCCTTGATGACTCACGCAAAAATTCCGAGAGAAGAAAGAATCAAGAAGGGGATTACCGATGGTTTGGTTCGCGTTTCAGTCGGGATTGAGGGCTATCAAGACATTGAGGATGCCTTCGCTGAAGCTTTGAAAAAAGCGGCATGAAAATTCTGCCGCTTTTTGCTTGATTTTTTGTTTTTATCATTTTATCATGTAGAATAAAATGAGTTCTTTTAAAAGGCGGTGGAAAAAATGAATTCCAGAGAAAGAGTCAAGGCGATATTCAAAGGACAGAAGCCGGACAAAATTGTTCGGGGAAGCATTGATTTCAATTCCGGAGTAATGAAAGAGATTCTCGGAGATGAATACGCGGGCGATGAGATAAAAGATAAAATAAACTTTGCCAAAAAGCTGGAAATAGATATTCTTCCCATGGCCGTTTTGAGAATGGGCGGCGGAAAGATTGTCGGCCGCTTTGGGATTGTTGACGGGAGAAATATTTTCAAGGACGCTAAGGGAAATTATTACGAAATCCTGCAAAATTATAAGATTGTGAAATTGCGCTCAAAAAAAATTGAAGACGATAAATTGCCTTTTAATCTTTGCCAGCGCGGTGGCTCTTTGTATTGCAGAGATAGAGGCGATTACCAGTGGGTAGTTCCGTCAATCAAGAATCTGAAAGATATCAAAAATCACACTTTGATTTTCCTTCTGGGAGCAAAAATATTTCCTCTCGCGAAATTATTTCTCAAAACAAAAGACTTTTCCCTGATAAAGAGAGCCAAACAAGAATCGGATTTATTCGTTATGTGCGGAGCCAGTTCTGCGTTTGCATCGCTTAGCAGCCATATTTTTGGCGGATATGATAAATTTGAAAAGTTTCTTTATAAGCATCCGGAGCCAATCAAGAAATTAATCCGTGCTTTTATAAAACTTCAATCCAGGTTTATGCTGGAGATAATAAAAGCGGGCGCGGATGGAATTTTGATTTGCGATGATTTGGCCAGCGGCGATGGGCCATTTGCTTCGCCGGACATATTCAGAGAATTTTTCTTTGATGCTATGGCGGGTCAGGTCAAGATGGCAAGGAAAAAGGGGATGGGGTAAGGGATAGAATAAAAGTGGTAATCGGAGGAGCGGCAGCTTCGTCCGAAGTAGCCCGAAGAATAGGCGCCGATGCTTACGGAGCCAATGCGGCAGAGGCTGTGAGCGTTTTTCAGGAATTGATGAAAAGATAAAAATCAAATAAAAATAAAAGCGGTTTTACCAGAAAGCCGCTTTTTTGTTGACTTACTTTTTAAAATATGTTATAAGTAAGGGAGCACATTGAAAATTTTCATATATTGATTTAATGAATTCATTACGGAGGTAGAAATGTATCAAAAAGTTATTTTAGATAATGGGTTAAGAATAATTTTGGCGCCGAAAGAGGGAACAAGTGCGAGCTCTATGATTGTTCTGATTAGGAACGGATTTGAATACGAGTCAAAAGAACTTACCGGCATTTCTCATTTTTTGGAGCACATGTTTCATAAGGGGACAGAAAAAAGACCAATCGCAAAAGAGATTTCTAAAGCGATAGAGGGCAAGGGTGGAATTTTTAACGCCTTTACCAGCGAAGAGGTTGTCAGTTATATTGTAAAAATAACCGCCTCCCGTTTGGAAGTGGCCATTGATGTTCTCTCCGACATATTATTGAATTCTCAATTAAAATCCGAAGACATAGAGAAAGAGAAGAAAGTAATCATTGAAGAAATTAATATGGAAAATGATGATGCTGTAGAAATGTTAGAGAGTTTATGGATAAGTCTTCTTTACAAAAACACTCCGGCTGCCGGGCCGATTTTGGGAACAAAAACGAGTATTAGGGGAATCACCCGGAAGAAACTGCAGGATTATATTAAAACCTATTATCGCTCCCAAAATATTGTTGTTTCAATCGCTGGCAATATTGATGTCCAAAAAATTCCAGCTGTCGTTGAAAAATGTTTTTCGGGAATAGAAAGAGGGGAAGCTCCTGACAAGCCAAGAATCAGAGTAATTCAACGTAGGCCAGAGGTCTTGCTTCATTATAAAGAAACCGAGCAGACGCACTTTCTGTTTGGGGCGAGGATACCGAATTATACTCTTTTTTCTCCCCAAAGATATGCTATCAAGCTTTTGAATGTTATTTTAGGCGGAAATATGTCTTCTCGGCTATTTGTTAAAGTGAGAGAAGAAATGGGCGCGGCTTATGATGTTTCCAGCGATATGGATTTGATGACTGATAGGGGCCATATGTTCGTTTCCGCGGGAACGGATAATCAGAAAGCCGAGGAAGCAATTAAGGCAATCTTGGAAGAATACAAAGACGTTGCCGGCCGCGGTATTAGTCCTGAAGAATTAGAAGATGCCAAGGAATATAAAATCGGAACTCTAACTTTGGGTTTTGAAGATTCTCTTTTTTGGGCTTCGTTTTTTGGGGAGCAGGAGCTTTTTTTGAACAGATTTCTGACCCCTGAAGAAGAAATGGAAAATTATAAAAAATTAAAAATTGAAGATGTGAATGAAGTGGCCCGAGAAATCTTTCGGCCCGAAAACCTGAATTTGGCCATTATTGGGCTGCACAAAAACAAAGAAAAATTCAAGAGAATTCTTGAGGAGTTCTAAGAATATCAAAAGCCGAGGTTTTTATCTCGGCTTTTTGCTAATTCTGCTCAAATTTTCAAGTTATTAAACGCAGAAAATTTGATGACAGAATTAAGCATCCCGCACTTATTTTTGCACTTTCCTGTGAAGTTTTAAGATAGCTGAGCCGTAAGGCGATTCGGCGGGCACTTATGGTGGAAGAAAAACAAATCATCAAGAAATAAGTGCGGGATTGTTAACTTTGTGTTAAAATAAAAGAAATATGCCATGGCATTCTCGTCCAATTGAAAAAATCCTGGAAGAATTTAAAACCGACGCCCAAAACGGTCTTTCTGACATTGAGGTTAAAAAACGGCTTAGGGAATTTGGCCCTAATCAACTCCCCGAAGAAAAACCCATATCAAAAATAAGATTATTGATTGAGCAATTAAAAAGCCCGCTGATTTATATTTTAGTTATCGCAGGTTTTATAACCATTATTTTGAGGGAATACACCGATGCGATTGTAATTTTTGGAGCGGTTATTCTAAATACCGTTGTTGGCTATCTGCAGGAAAATAAAGCGGGTCAGGCATTAAGGGTCCTAAAAAAAGTCATTAAAGTCAGGGCTGTTGTTTTCAGGCAGGGCGAAGAAAAGGAAATTTTTCAGGAAGAGCTTGTCCCGGGCGATTTGATTTTGTTGGCGCCGGGCAATAAGGTTCCGGCGGACGGAAGATTGATTAGCGCCTGGAATTTAAAGATTAACGAATCCGTCTTGACTGGCGAATGGCTGCCGGCTGAAAAAAATACCGAAATTTTAAAAGAAGATACGCCCCTGGCCGACAGGGACAATATGGTTTATATGGGAACGGTTGTTGAAGACGGCCGAGGAAGGGTCGTGGTAACAGCCACGGGTTGCGGGACCGAAATAGGCAAGATTGCCGGAGCCCTTAAAGAAACAAAAGAAGAAAAAACGCCCTATCAGAAAAAATTATCCCATTTTGGCAAAATTGTCGGAATAATTATTACGGCGCTGTGTTTGGGGATTTTTGTTGAGGGAATGCTGACTGGAGGAGAATTTATTGAAATGTTTACTACCGCCGTAGCCATTGCTGTTGCCGCTATTCCCGAGGGTTTGCCTGTGGCAATGACCGTGATTTTGGCCATCGGCATGCAAAAAATTTTAAAGAAGAAAGGTCTTGTGAGGCATTTGGCTTCGGTCGAAACCCTTGGCTCAACTTCAATAATTTGCACCGATAAGACCGGGACATTAACCGAAGCGAAGATGGAGGTGGCCGGGATTTATACAGCCGATAGAGAAATTTTAAGCGATGGAAAAAAATATCAAGAGAAAATTGACCGCGATGGCAAGGACTCCCATGTCATGGTTTTAAAAATTGCCACGCTGTGCAATGACGCTTTTATTGAAAATTTAAACGAGCCGATGGAGAAGTGGGTTTTACGCGGCAGACCAACGGAAAAATCCCTGCTTTTGGCCGGCGTTCAGGCAGGACTTGATAAAAGAGACCTGGAAAGAAAGGAGCCGAAATTAGATGAATTGCCGTTTGACCCCGTTTATAAGTATTCGGCGACTCTGCATAAATTTACGGATAGCGAAGACCTTCTTTATGTGATGGGCGCTCCTGAAATAATTTTGGAGATGTCGCAGTCCCTGGAGATAGACGGCGATCAAAAATTAATTTCTCCAGAGAGATTGGGAAATTTAAAAAGAAAATATGAAGGATTGACCTTAAAAGGTTTTCGGCTCGTTGCCACCGCTTATAAAAAAATTAAAAGGGGAAGCTTACTTGAAAGGATTGAAGGGGCTTTTGGCGCAGAGCCGTTTGACCAATTCGCCAGGCAGAAAATTTATGAGGAGGATTTAAAAGAGATGGTTTTTGTCGGATTTGTGGCCTTGCATGACCCAATCAGGCCGGATGCCGGAGAAGCGATGGAAATTTGCCGCCAGGCCGGAATAAAGCCGATTATTATTACTGGCGATCACAGACTTACCGCCAAGGCGGTGGCAGACAAATTGGGTTTTGACGTTAAAGATGAAGACGTCCTTGAAGGAAAAGAATTGGAAAAACTTTCCGACGAGGAATTTGAAAAACGATTTAAAAATATTCAGATATATGCCAGAGTTGAGCCCCAGCAAAAGTCAAGAATCGTTCAGGCCTGGCAGAAAGCCGGAGAAGTTGTGGCAATGACCGGCGATGGCGTTAATGACGCGCCGGCCCTGAAGCGAGCCGATATCGGAGTGGCATTAGGTTCAGGAACCGACGTGGCGAAAGAAGTTTCTGATTTGGTTCTGCTATCCGATAATTTCTCAATTATTGTAGCGGCGGTTGAGGAGGGGCGGGCAATCATAGATAATATCCGAAAAGTTATTACTTATTTGCTCACCGATAGTTTTACCGAAGTAATTTTGGTCGGTGTCAGTTTGGTTTTGGGTTGGCCATTGCCCGTTTTGGCTGCCCAGATTTTGTGGATTAATTTGATAGAGGATGGCCTGCCCAATATTGCTTTGGCTTTTGAGCCGAAAGAAAAGGGCTTAATGAGGGGAAAACCCCAAGGCCTTAAAACGCCTTTATTGATTTCGGAAATGAAAGCCCTGATTTTCATTATCGGTCTTTTTACGGATTTGCTGCTTTTGGGCCTTTTTGCTTATCTTTTGAAATTTTCGGGCTATGAAATCGGCCATATAAGGTCAATAATTTTTGCCGGTTTGGCGATTGATTCTCTTTTTTATGTTTTTTCCTGCAAAAGTTTAAAAAGAAATATCTGGTGCATCAATCCTTTTTCCAACAAGTTTTTAGTCGGTGCCTGGATTTTCGGTGTTATAATGTTGCTGGGGGCGCTTTATGTTCCGGTTTTGCAGGTTATTTTAAAAACCCAGCCCCTAAACTCTTTTGATTGGGGATTGCTTTTGGGTCTTGGAATAATAAATTTAATTTTAATAGAAGCGACAAAATGGTATTTTATTTCCCGTCACAAAACTCAATAGAAAATAATTATGCGAGAGAGCGTTAAAAAATCAATTTTGGCGATAGCCACTATTTCAGGAACGATTATCGGAGTCGGGCTTTTCTCCCTTCCTTATATCACCTTAAAAGTCGGTATCTGGATAATGCTTGGTTATTTTTTGATTTTAGGATTTTTGGTTATTGTCATCCATCTTTGTTTTGGCGAACTTGCTCTGCATACCCCCGATTTTAAAAGATTGCCCGGATTTGCCAAAATTTATTTGGGAAATTGGGGCGAAAAAATTGCCCTAATCTCTACGGTTCTCGGCCTTTTTGGGGCGATTCTGGCTTATTTGATAGTCGGAGGAGAATTTTTAGGGGAACTCCTCTCTCCATTTTTGGGCGAGAGCGATTATTTTTACACCCTTTTATATTTTTTCGTTGGCGCGGCCCTTATTTATTTTGGAATTAAGGCCATAGCCAAGGTAGAATTTCTGGGATTGATTTTATTTTTTTTGATATTGATTTTGATATTTTTTCGGGGTCAGCCATATTTGCAAATTTCCAATCTTTTTCCCAGGCCCGATTTTTCCCAAATATTTTTGCCCTACGGCGCGATTCTTTTTTCTTTGTGGGCGGGGTCATTGATTCTTGAGGCGGAAGAGATGCTTGGCGAACAAAAAAAACTTTTTAAAAAATTGATTGTTGTTTCCATTTTGATTCCGGCTCTTATCTATCTGTTTTTTATTTATTTGATTTTGGGCATCACCGGTTCCCAAACTACCCCGTCTGCTCTTATCGGCCTCAAGGAGTTTTTGGGCGACGGAATAGTAAGTTTGGGCTTGTTTTTCGGCATTATCACCACTTTTACTTCGTTTATCGCCCTGGGCCTCACTTTGAAGAAAGTTTTCTGGTATGATTTAAAAGCGGACAGGAACCTTGCCTGGCTGATAACCTGTTTTGTTCCTCTGGCGCTTTTTTTCGCGGGTTTCCAGAGCTTCATTCAGGTAATTTCCCTGGTTGGGGGAATTATGCTCGGCGTTGATGGAATTTTGATTTTGCTGATGTATCGTAAATTAAAACTCAAAACTCCCGCCTTCGCCAAGGCTTCCGCCTTCGTCCCTTGGGCTTCGGCGGACAAGTCGGCGGGCAAGCAAAACTCTCCCGCCACAGCGGGATCCCGCCAAAGGCGGGAAAAACTCAAAACTTCTTTATTGATATTTCCATTGATTTTGATATTTTTGGGAGGAATTATTTACGAAATATTATACTTTGTGAAATAAATTATAGATTTCGAATCCGGACCTGGAAGTTTGGAATAAAACGAAATGAAAATAATTTTGCAAAAAATAAAATACCCAAAATTTTTGTTATTGGTTATAACTTTTGTTGCGGCTTATATTTTGTTCGGCGGAAGAAGTTTTTTGCCGCTTCACAATTTTTTGTCCTCTTTTGGATATTTTGGGACCTTTTTGGCGGGAATATTTTTTGTTTATGGCTTTACGGCCGCGCCAGCAACCGCGATTTTATTGATATTGGCTAAAAGCCAGAATATTGTTTTGGCGGGGCTTATTGCCGGTCTGGGAGCGTTACTTGGCGATTTAATTATTTTTAAATTAATTCGCCATTCGTTTGCCGATGAGCTTGAAAAATTGAGAAAAGAAAAAATGGTAAGTTATTTGGGCGACAAAACGCCGGGCTTAATTAAAAAATATTTGATGCCAATACTGGTTGGTTTTATTATTGCTTCGCCCCTGCCGGATGAAATTGGCGTTTCGTTATTGGCCGCCTCCAGAACGATTTCAATAAAGACGTTTTCTGTTCTCGCTTATTTATTCAATACTGTTGGAATTTTTATAATTTTAGTTATTGGCAATTTGATTTGAGAATAAGGCATTGATTTTCTTAAAAAATAAGTATAAGATAATTTTATATGATGCAGGAAATTTTTTTAGCGCTGATTATTGTCGGTTTGATTATTATTGTTTTTTTAATTTTAAGAAAAAAACCGGAAAAACAGGGTGATTCTTTATTAATGCTTCAGCAGCAGTTAAATCATATCGTTCAAGTAATGGACAATAAGCTTTCCGAATCCAACAAGACGATTCAACAGCAATACGGCCAAAGCGTTAAAATTATCAGAGATGTAACCGAGAGGTTGACCCGGCTTGATGAAACCAACAAGCAAGTGGTTAATTTTGCCGAACAGCTTCGGAGCCTTCAGGATATTTTGAAAAATCCAAAACAGCGGGGAGTATTGGGCGAGTATTATCTGGAAGCGGTTTTAAAGAATGTTTTGCCGCCCGGTTCTTATCAGATGCAATATGGTTTTCGGGATGGCGCGAAAGTTGACGCGGTGGTTTTTATGGGCAAGCGCATTATTCCGATTGACGCGAAGTTCAGTCTGGAAAATTACAATCGTCTCGTTGAGGCTCAAGACACCGCGGAAAAAAAGAGATTTGAGAGCGCTTTTATAAACGATCTTAAAAACCGGATAGAAGAAACGTCAAAATACGTCAGGCCGGAAGAAAACACAATGGATTTTGCCTTTATGTTTATTCCGCACGAAGCGGTTTATTACGATTTGCTTATAAACAAAGTCGGAGCGGTTACCGGGGATACCAATAATCTTATTTATTATGCCGGAAAGAAAAAAGTTATAGTTGTTTCACCGACCTCTTTTCTGGCCTATTTGCAAACCGTTTTGCAGGGATTAAGGAATCAGAAGATTTCCGAGCAGGCGCAGGAAATAATTAAACGAGTAGAGCGTCTCGGAAAGCATTTAGGAGTTGTCAGTGAATATATGAAAAAACTCGGAAGCCATCTTGAAACAACCGTTGGTACCTACGAGAGGGCAAACAAGGAATTTGCCAAAGTAGATAAAGATGTGGTAAAAATAACAGGTGGGGAGTCAAAAGTAGAAATTCAAGAAGTAGAAGCCTCGCTTTTGGAAGATTAAAGGGATTTGTTAACCCCGCCTCCTAAGCTCGTGGAATAAAAATTTAGATTTCCAAAGTTCAATTTGTCAGATAGAAAATTTACAAAATTCAATGGGCATAGGAGGCGGGGTGTTACAAAGCCCTTTACCCCGCTCTTTCTAAAGCCTTCATAGAGGTTAATGGTTTGAATAATCGGTTAATGCAAATAAAAACTTGGAAACTTTGGAAATTATAGAAAGGGCGGGGTGCTCAATTTTGCAAGCCAATCGAGCTTCGCCTTCGCGATGCTCAGGCTCGCTCTCTTGGGCAAAATTGGCATGTTAGCTATTAT
>Ga0210017_1004399_pt1 | contig 11544 bp, 13 predicted proteins | sample CryGeyCG2014_020_FD_183966 | JGI IMG/M metagenome (GOLD analysis project Ga0210017, IMG submission 183966) | Groundwater microbial communities from aquifer - Crystal Geyser CG08_land_8/20/14_0.20 (SPAdes) (version 2) | ecosystem: Environmental > Aquatic > Deep subsurface > Groundwater | place... | reverse complement strand
AACTTCAACAGGATTGCTAAACGAATAATTGTGGAACCCGTATTTTAATTCTATGGACGGAGCAAAACGTGCGGCAGTAAAACCGTTGAAATTCACGAGCGTCTTAACGAACGTTTTTTACTCTTCCTCTTCGACGTTGATGACCACCGTAATGGATGAGCCCTGCTGAACTTTCTTGCCCGCGGGGGGATGTTGTCTGAGTATCACATCAAAAGGCCGGTCGGTATTCGTTTCTTTTTTTATCACTCCGAGTTGAAGAGAATTTTTGGAAATTATACTCTGCGCCTGAGAAAGCGTCTTTCCTGTGACTTTCGGGACGACGGTCATTTTCTTCCCGGAACTGATAACCAGTATAACTCCGGAATTCCGCAAAACGGCCGTCCCTGCCGCCGGTTTTGAGAAAATGACTCTGCCCGCGTCTATTTCACCCGACGCTTCTTCTTCCGTCGCACTTAAAACAAGGAAATTCTTTTCAAGAACTGCGGAGGCCTCTTCCTGAGGTAAACCTTTCATTTCGGGAACGACTATTCCCAGCGGTCCTTTGGACACCCACACATCAACGGTTCTTCCCGATTTCTCAAAAGAGCCGGGAGCGGGACTCTGCCGGAAGACCCTGCCCTTTTCGGTTTCGTCGGTGTATTCTTCGCCTGCCACATTAATCTTGAGCATACAGGTTTTTAGTATCAGTGCCCCGAAATCATCGGTTTTACCGACGAGGTCCGGCACTTCCACTTTCTTTCTTATAAATTCGGGACTTGCAAAATATCCTTCTCTTATGAAAACGCCGACAATCAGTGAAATGACAAAAGACAAAAGAACGACAATCAGATAATGATAGTATTTCATTCCGCCCTCACTTTTTTTCAGATTTCAAAATTGTTATTTCAACGCGCCTGTTTTTTAATTGCCCCGCGCGGGTCTTGTTTGAAGCAATCGGTTTTTCTTCGCCGTAGCCCTTAACGAGAAATCTTTCTTTCGGAATGCCCTTTGAAATAAGGTATTCGGCAATTGCTTGCGCCCTCTCGAGAGAAAGTTTTTTGTTGTATTCGCCGCTCCCGACAGAATCGGTGTGTCCTTCAATCGCGACTTTATTTTCGGGATACGCCTTTACGAGCGTAACAACTTCGTCAAGCGCCTTGTGGCTTGAGTCCTGTAATTTTGCTCTTCCCTCGCCGAAAAGTATGTTGGAAGAAAGATTCACCTTGATACCCTTGTCTTCTTCTTTGACCTTTATTTCCTTCGTTATGACTTTCGGAGGTATAAAAACTCTCACCTTGATGCCCGGCGTTTCGCCGCTGTTTCTCAAAGAGTCCTCCAATATCATTCTCGCCGTATAAACCCCGTCGGGCACCACTTTCTTGTAGTAGCTGTCTTTTCCGTCCCATGAAATATTTTCGGGAGGAGCACCCTGCCCTTTGAAAAGCATTGCCACCGTGCCGTTTTCGTCCGTTATTTTAAGCTGCCAGCGCGCAATGAAAGTCAAATCGTTTACATTCGTGCCGAATTCGGCGGCATCGTCTTTCCCGTCGTTATTCGGCGAAAAAACTTCCGGTTTTACGGAAATGGCGCCTGTGGGCGGAGAACAGTCAACAATAACCGGAGAGGAACTCGTAAGAACTTTGTTTTTCTTTAATTGAGCTGTAAGGACGATAGAGTATTTCCCGTCGGGCACAGGAAGCTCGTATGAGTCCTTTCCGTCCCACTTGATTATTCCCGGCATCTCATCCGGCCAACTCATTTTCCTTATCACGTCGCCCTTGTCGTTTTTTATATCAAGAGCCCAGGCTTTTATTTTCTCCGCGCCGATTGCTTCCAGATTTATTGTTGTAGAATCGAGATCGCCGTCATTGTTCGGAGATATCATAAAAGGAACCGCGTCTATTTTAATACTGGTTTCCTCGCTTTTCGCGAAAGATGCCGAAAGAGACACAAACAACGACAATATCAGAACAACTAAATACTTAAAAAACTTTCCCGAATTTTTCATATTGTTTATTAACCTCCTCAAAATGAACCGTATAATTTCATCCGCCTTCGGCAGGTGAAACACCTTGCGTGGCTGCATATTTTTAATGATATAAATTATTGCCAATATATGTCAACGTGATTTACGTCTCACCCGTCTCGCCATAGATTTTTTATGAACGGATTATTCTTTTTTTCGTTGCCTATTGTTGAGTTTTCGCCGTGTCCCGGAAATATCCGCGTTTCATCGGGGAACGGAAGCAGCCGCTCTTTTATGGATTTTAAAAGAACGACGGAAGAACCTGTCGGGAGATCAGTTCTTCCGACGGAATCCGAAAACAGAGTGTCTCCTGTAAATAATGTCCCGGCGTCTCTTTCTTTCTTAAAAAGTGAAATTCCGTCTGCCGTGTGTCCTGGCGTAAATATCACAACGAACGTCCCTGTAGGGACGCCCCCGAATTTTAGTTCTTCGCCGTCGTTCAGCCAGCCATCAATTTCCGGAAATTCCTCAAAACCCGCAAGACCTGCGAGATTGATTTCGCTCTGACGGCATATTTTCTTTGCGGCTATGCCCATCAGAATTTCGGTTTTAAATAGTTTTTTGAGCGTCGGCGCCGCTGCCCAGTGATCCACATGACAATGCGTCAGTATTATTTTCAATTCTTCAATATTTTTCTTGCGGAGAAAAGCGGCTATTTTTTCCGGCTCACCGCCCGGATCTATTACGATAGCGCGGCGACTCTCATCAAGCACATAGCAGTTCGCGCCAAAATCTCCCAAAACTAATTTTATTATTTCCACCTGCACTCTGTAATCACTTTGCCGTTTTCAAGATTGTAAATAACTGCCGCCTTCTCTGTAAAATCAGCGACCGCGAATGACGGCGGATAACCTCTCTTGTCTTTTTCCTTTAAGTGTCCGGGGTTAAGCGCTATTATGCCGTTTCTTTCTCCCGCAAACGGAATGTGAGTGTGCCCGTAAAAAAGAAAATCTATTTCTCCACCAGCAATCAGTTTTTCCGGTTTCAAATCTTCCTTCAAATCGTTCTGCGAAGAGGAAGACGTGTGGCTTAAAAGCACTCTTTTCCCGCAAATAATTTCTATCACTCTATTCGGAATATCGGGCGACAAATAATAATCGCTGTAAATTCCCGGCACTTTCAAAACGCGCAGGCCATATTTATTCAGAACCGCCGCGTCATCATAATCGTCTCCGAGATGTATGAGCAAATCAACGCCGATGGAGACGGCGACATCTGCGGCTTTTTCAAGATTTTTTATTTCTCCGTGACTGTCGCTGAAAATACCGACTTTCATACGTAAATACCTTTTAACTTCCTCGCCCATTTCGCTCTTCCTTTTTTTTGCATATTTTTAATTGTAGTTAAATTTCAATCGTTTGATAAGAACGAATCCGTCGAAAAGCAAAGGGGTCAGGTCTTGAAACTTGAAACATTTTTCTCTTCTATCGGCTACGGAGAAAACACTCGTCAGGTATCTTCAGTTTTTTCCGGAGAAAAAAAGTTCTTTTTATAAATTCTGCCGTAAGATCGTCATTATAACCCGAAACCCTCGTCAAACCCGCTATTTTTGGAATAAAAAAATCATTCATTCTTTCCACGAATATTTCCCGCACGACTTTGCCGAATATGGAAGAAAGCGCCACCGGAAAATGAAGGGAATCACCATTCTGTATAAATTCAATTTTTCCGAAATTCTCTACTTCGTAAAATGAATTTCTGCCCTCTTCAAACGCATTTATGCGGAATTTTTTCAGGTAATCAAAATAATTCCTGTGATTTTTCACGCCGCCCAGTTTGTCGCACAAAAAGTGAAGTTCCCCGCCGTATTTTTGCCTGTATTTTGCGAAGAACTTTTCAAGAATAGAAAACTCAACGGCCGTTTTGCCCGGATATTTTTTTAAATCCCTGTTTAGTTCCCGCGGACACATTATGTATGTGTCGCTACCGAGAAACCTTATACCATTTTTTTTCATTATTTTTCTTACTTTCTGTGCGGAAACATCCACTTCCGGCGGCGTTTCAAACGGCTTTGCCTGGCCCCTGCACATTCCTGCGCAGATTTGCGGACATTTTTTATTAAACGGTTCACAGCCGCTAAAACTTAATCTGCCGACGAATTTTCGTTCATCCGAAGGTATTTTGCCGGAGGCGGATTTAAGAAAAATGGAAGCGATTCCCCTGCCCTTTTTCGTGCGTCCTGAAAAAACAATTTTTTTGCTGTCGGCGACGCCGGTTTTCCCCGCGCATTTCCAGAATTTGCCCCTGTCATATTTCACGCACTCAAACACCGATGCCGTTACGCAGAAAACTCCAAGCCTCGGACCCAGACCGTTTTCGTCAATTCCTATAACAAACATGGAAAAAGGGGACGTCCTACATTTTCGACGGATATCTCTCCGGCTATTGCAGTAGAACGCATTTATCGTCGGTTTATATTGCACAAACTATTGTAATGAATGGGATAAATCATCAATGCCAACATTAACTGCCCGCAAAATTCGCAATGTTTAGATTTATCGGGGTGGGCGGATTCGAACCGCCGACCTCTTGGTCCCGAACCAAGCGCCCTAGCCAGCTGGGCCACACCCCGATTGCTCAATTATAGTTCTTTTTGCGATTTTATGCACGCTATTTGGCAAGCAACTTGAATATATCTTTCAGGTCTTTCTTGATTTTTCCCAGCATTTCTATCGCGGCAGGATTCTGCTCGAGAGGAAGGTCCTGCTGTCTGCTTCTTGATTTGTTTTTTATTATCTCTTTCTTCGCTCCGGCAATCGTAAATTGTTTATTGTAAAGAAGGTCCTTTATATCCTCAATCGTGTGAAGGTGTGCCGTGGTGTATCGCCTCTGACCGCTCTCCCGTCTGATTGGTTTCAGAATCTGGAATTCTTTTTCCCAGTAACGCAAAACATGAGAGGCAACTTTCGTCATTTCGCTCGCTTCCTTAATTGTGAAAAATTTTTTACCAGGTATATGCATTTTTACTCCGTATTTATAAACCCTTCTTTCTGCGCTCGGTTTTTCTTCTGTCGGGCTTTCGCGCACCCTCAAATCTCCTGTCTTTTATAATCTTACGTCTGTCCGATATTCTTTTTTCATTCATTCTTTCTTCAAGGGAGAGAGGACAATCCATACAGTCCTGCGCAGTGATATCTCTCGCCTCATTTTCTAATATACAGACCAGTCCATTATACTTTCGGTACACGCACGGTGTGGGAAATTGTTTTTTACAGGTCATTCGTTTTCCTCCGTACTAAACACCATAGGCGATACTGTAAATTTTACAACATAATGAGGAGGTACGTAAACCTTTTTCCCCGTTTTCGGATTTCTCGCCTCATACGGCTTTTTCAATCTCACGTGAAGAGAGCCGAAATTCTGGATAACCACCTTTTCCTTTCTTCTTAAAGCATTTACAATTTCCTCAAAAACTTTATTTACAGCGTCTTTCGCTTCGGTTTTTGCGCATGTGACGGCGCTCACCGCCTCAATAAGGTCAATCTTATTCATAACTCTGTCCTCCTTCCCGTTTTCATATTTTTTTTGAAAAAGTCATTCTTCTTCGCTTTTCACGGGTCTTTGCATAAGTTTCTCAATCGCCGTGGCGGGCGGGCGCTTCTTATAAAGAATTCTGTAAACCTCTTCCGTAATCGGCGCCGGTATTTTGCTCGAGCGCGTTAATTTATAAAGAGCTTTCGCCGTTTCGGCGCCCTCTGCCGTTGTCTTTATTTTCTTTTTCGCGGCATCAAGCGTCAGCCCTTTTCCCAACGCCTCGCCGAGATTCCTGTTCCTGCTGTATTGCGAGAAACTCGTCACCATCAAATCGCCCACGCCCGACAAACCGCTGAATGTCCGCAGTTCGCCGCCCATAGAAACACCCACTCTGACCATTTCGGCAAGGCCCCTTGTCAAAAGCGCCGCTTTAGCGTTTATGCCAAGGCCCAGACCGTCGCAAATTCCGGCGGCAATGGCGATTACGTTTTTGAGAGCTCCGCCGAGCGCAACACCTCTTATATCTGTCTGCATATACGGTCTCAGATAAGGTCTTTTGAAAATTTCCACGAGTTTTTTTGCGAGGGTTGCATTTTTTGAAGCGATTACAACGCTTGTGAGACGCCTCCTGCATAGTTCTTCCGCATGCGAAGGGCCGGAGCAAACCGCGATAGGATGCTTTCTTCCGAGCACATCCTCGCAAACCATATCCATACTCTTCATCGTTGTTATTTCAACGCCTTTGCTCAATATTAAAACGGGAACGGAATATTTTTTTACCTCGCTTGAAACCATTACGAGAGTCGCTCTGACGTTCTGTGCGGGTGTGGCAACAACGACCAAATTCGTCCCGGATGCGATTTTAATGACATTTTTAATCTTTACTTTTCTCAAATTGACATACGGAAAATTCTGCGGGTGAAAGTTTTTTTTCAAATAATTGTATTTCTTTAAGCTGTATTCCCAAAGAGTCACGGTTGAGTTTTCCGCAAGAATTTCCGCAATTGTAGCGCCCCAGCATCCGCCTCCAAGAATAATGATATTTTCAAACATTACTTAATATTTTACTTTAATTTTTGTAAACTGTCAAAATTTCAGTAGCGGTCAGCGTGAGCTGACATTGGCGATTTACCCGCCTTCGCGAAACGCCCCCAATCCGCCATAGGCGGACGAAGCGGGTATCCGCCTCAGGCGGATATTCTGCGGCGGGTGTCGCCAGCCGCAGAATGTGGAGGAGCCGCCGACTTCAGTCGGCGGGGCTCCACATCGCCCGCTACAAGTTCCGTAAATCCTTGATATCAAAATTTCAGAACCGTCCCCTTACTTGCGGGCTTCGGCTTCTGCTTCTGCTGAGCGGGCGAGAAATTTCGCTTTCTCAATATTTCCTTCGCGCAATTCGTTTTTGGCTTCCTGAAGAAGTTGTTTTGAAATTCTATTTGATTCTGTCTCATTCAAGGCCTTTTCCGCATAATCAATGGCGGCCAATTCGGGATCTTTAAAAATACTGAAAGCGTCAACTGATTCCCTTGCGGAACCGTCTTCCGAAAAGAGCGCAAACGCCCACCACTCGCCGTTATACCACTCCGGATTTTTATAAAAAACTCCTTTGATATTTTTATGTCTATAACAAAAATTCAAAAGGTCTGAAAGAAAATTCCTCTGTCCATTCTCGGTCAAAGGATAATTTAAAAGAGCGCTCTTCCATTCGTGGTATATGCCCGGAAATGAATCTTTGCAGGGATAAGCCGTCTCTGAAATAATGACGGGTTTGCCTGATGACACCGATAAATTATTCGCTCTTTCTTCAAAAGTCGCGAGAACCCCATCCGAGACGCCGGATGATGACGGAAAATAAGTGAGCCCCGTATAATCAACTCTGACCCCGTTTTCTAAAATCGTTTTTATGAATGCGGCGCACCGTTCTGTCATCGTCCACGAAGCGAGATGAATCACAAACTCGGCTTTCGCATCCGCCTTCAAAATACCTTCCTGACACGCTTTTAATATCTTTGCCTCCGAAACCCAGATATTTTCCGATAGCCACTGCGTATCGTTTTGCGGAGCTTCATGCCCCGCAAAAACGCCGCAAATACCGAAGTCAATTTCATTCCCGATTTCAAAAAGATGCGTTTTTATACCGAGGGTCTTAAAATATCTGACGGTTGCCTCCGAATATTCTTTTACCGCGTCTGCTTTCTCTGCGACGGGAAGCGAATCCCAGATGAGAGGTGATTTCTGATTATTAATAGAAGTTTCTTCATCGCTCAGGAAAAAAACAAAGCACGCATCCAGAGAGTTTTCTTTCGCCCTTAAAGCGACTTGCGAAGCGTAATTCCTGCCGCCGATGTCGTCATCCTGAACGCAAACGCCGATTCTTACAGTATTTATTCCGCTTTTTTTGAGAATTTTCAAAACAGCGCTTTCCGCGCCGGCCCGGCTCCATTTAAAACCGTTATTCGTCATAAAATATTCGTATCCCGTATCCGCTCCGAGTATAAATTTTTCTTTCCCGTGAAGGATTATAGAAAGCACAGCCGCCGCGATACATAAAATTAAGAGGGAACATACGAGAATGTAAAAAATTCTCTTCCTGGGACTGTCTTTATTACGGACGAAATCGTAGATGGGGTCTGTCCCTTTACCACTGCCCTTCGGGGTATTGGCTTTCATTTTCAAGATTACCGCCTTTCCCTCATTTTGGTGAGAAGCCTCAGAATTTCTATATAAAGCCAGATGAGAGTCACCATCAGTCCGAATGCGGCATACCACTCCATATATTTCGGCGCTCCCGCCTCAGCGGCACTCTCTATAAAATCAAAATCAAGAACAAGGTTCAACGCCGCGACAATCACCACAAAAAGACTGAAACCTATTCCGACAATTCCGCTGGAATGGATGTACGGGACATTGACGCCGAAAAATCTGAGAATCATCGTTATAAAATAAACGACCGCAATTCCGCCCGTTGCAGCAACGACGCCGAGTTTAAAATTTTCCGTCGCCTGTATCGCGCCCGACTTATAAGCCATCAGAAGAAAGAGCAGCGTGCCGAAAGTGAGACCCACCGCCTGAATCACGATGCCCGGGAATCTCCCTTCAAGGACCGCTGAAAGACCGCCTAAAACAAGACCTTCCGCGAGAGCGTAAACCGGCGCGGTGAAAGGAGCGGCTTTCTTATAGAAAATGGTTGCGAGAGCAATGATAAAACCCGCGAATATTCCAAGTGTCATCCAGGGGATAACCGCCTTTGCTCCGAGCGAATAATACGATTTCCACGTCCATGAAGCCGACGCGATTAAAAGAAGAAGCATTATTCCCGTCTTATTGACGGTGCCCTGAATCGTCATAACGCCGTCATACGGCGTTGACCTTACACTTTCAAAAGTTTTGGCGTTTAACGCCGGATTTGCAGTCCTCATACACCCTCCCGTTTTTCAGTAATGTCAAAATTGTATTGACATCATCCATAATCTCCCATTCCCCTCTTTGAGAAAGTGTTTCATCCGCCGTGGCGGGAGGGGTCAGGGGAGATTTTGCAAATTTTCTAATTTGTATTCTACAAAAAAATAAATTGATTTAACAGCATTTTTGTTCCGTTACAAATCATCCTCTGTCCCCCTTTACAAAAGGGGGATGAGAAGGGGGATTTGTTTTATTAAATCAGGTCTTCGGCTTTTATGTCAGGATGATGATACCTTTTCCTTCCTGCGGTTTTTGAACCGTATTGTATCGCCTCTTCGGGACACCATTCAAGGCACGCAAGACAAAGCTGGCAGTGGTCTTTCCATACGGGTTTGGTCTTCCCCTTTACAGGGGGGAGATGTCCGAAGGACCCCCTCTCAATCTCCCCCTTTTTAAGGGGGAGATGTCCGAAGGACAGTGGGGGTTTCCCCGATTTGAGTTCTATGTTGCCGACAGGACAAATTTTCGCGCACAAACCGCAGCTATTGCAGTCGGTGTCCACCGTGAAATTTTTGCCTGAGGAGGGAATTTTCTTTGATACTATTTTATAAAGAATTCCCGACAGCACCGCATTAACGAATATATTTGACGTCTGGACATCGGATATTTTCCAGGCTCTGACTATTCCCGCTATTTCACTTGCCCGCGTTTTTTCGGCTTCAAACAATTTCTGCTGTTTTTCAAAAGGAATCGCACCGTACAAAGGAATGTAATTACCGGGCATCTTTATAACAAAGCCCGCGGAAAGGCCGAGACCGTTTTTTTTGAGAATTTTATCTGCTTGCTTCAAAGCCGCGCCCGCTGAACCGCCACAGGTGGCGACGGCAAAAATATATTTTTCGTCTGCCGTCTTTATTCTTTTTACAAAGTCCCTTACGATAAGAGGCAAACCCCACACATAAACGGGAAAAACAATACCGATTCTGTCCGCCGAAACGTCTATTTCCGAAGCGGTATATCTTTTAATCGCAAAAATCTCAGCGTCTCCCAATTCGCGCGCTATGTCAGATGCAACGATAAGAGAATTTCCCGTCCCTGAAAAATAATAAATAAATGTTGTCATTTTTTACTTTATTACTTTTTTCTCTCTCCGTATCTCTGCCCCACAGGCAGCATTATTTCTTTTTACTTTTTTACTTTTTTCTCTTCACTCATCACTCTTCACTATTTCTACTCCGAATTTCTTCAGCATTAGCGTAAGTTCGCTTAACGGAAGACCGACGACATTCAGGTAACAGCCGTCAATTTTTTTTACAAAAAGAGCGGCGCGGCCCTGTATGCCGTATGAGCCCGCCTTGTCCATCGATTCGCCGCTTTCTATATAACGCTTTATTTCTTTTCCAGTTAATTTTCTGAAATAAACTTTTGTCTCAACGGTCTTTACCGCATTTCTGCCCGAAGATGCGTCAACGACGGCTATTCCCGTAATAACCCTGTGCATTTTCCCGCTCAGATGATGAAGCATCTTTTCGGCTTCTTTTTTGCTTTTCGGTATCCCAAAAATTTTATTTCCGCAAACGACAATCGTGTCCGCCCCGATGATGACGGCATCGTTAAAACGCTCCGAGACCTTTTGAGCTTTACCGAGTGCGTGTTTCTCGACCAGTTTTTCCGGTTTTAACCCGCGCGCGCTTTTTTCTTCATAACCGCTCCCGACGGTTCTGAAAGCAAGATGCGTCTTTTTGAGAATGTCCCTGCGGCGCGGCGATTCAGAGGCAAGTATAATATTTTTCCGTTTCATTCCGGAATTTTGCGAGAGGAAACATTTTCTTTATTCTTTCTCTTCCAGCCGCCCCGATTTCCCGTCTTTTTTCGGCGCTTTTTTCCAGTAATTTCTCGAGTTCACCGGCGAGCGCGAAAGCATCGCTCTTTGCGACCACCTCGCCCGCATCGCCTAAAATAATTTTGGCGTCGCCCGCATCGGTTGAAACACAGGGGAGTCCGCAAGCCATCGCCTCGGCGAGAACATTGGGAAAACCCTCGCTTTTTGAAGAAAGAACAAATATGTCGAGCATTGCGTAAAATTCCCTCATATCCTCCATAAAACCGAGCAATTTTACGGAATCTCCAAGATTGTTCTTTTCAATCAGTTCTGAAAGATAAACGTTGTCAGCGACGATGCCGCCCCCGCACATTGCAAGAAAGACGTTTTTGCGCGCACTTCTTATTTTTGAAAACGCCTCAAAAAGAGTGTCAAAATCCTTCATCGGGTCAAACCTTGAAGCCATACCCACCACCGCGGAATCTCCCTGCAAACCGTATTTTTTGCGAAGTTCCTCTTTTCTTCCGGCGACAGGGGCGAAGTAACACGTATCGACCCCGTTTTGAATGACTGTCTGATTGCTTCCTCCGAAACCGAGCGCTCTGTGGCTTTTGAGGCCCGCAAAGGAATTGTAAATTATACCGTCCGGCGCAAACGAGAGCATCGCGCTTAGTTTTACGGCCGCGGCGGAAATCAGACCGTATTTCGTAAAATCAGCGTCGGAGCATCTGATAGACCAGACAACTTTTTTGCGCGCCAGAAACTTCATTAGAAGAGCAGCAAGATTCGCGTGATAAATCCATGAATGAATGACATCGGGTTTGATTTTTAAAACAAGATA
>Ga0210017_1004396_pt1 | contig 11548 bp, 12 predicted proteins | sample CryGeyCG2014_020_FD_183966 | JGI IMG/M metagenome (GOLD analysis project Ga0210017, IMG submission 183966) | Groundwater microbial communities from aquifer - Crystal Geyser CG08_land_8/20/14_0.20 (SPAdes) (version 2) | ecosystem: Environmental > Aquatic > Deep subsurface > Groundwater | place... | reverse complement strand
CGGAAAACACTTTGTTTTTATACACCTCATGAAAAATTCTGTGAAGTGTTGCGTTAGCAATTTGAATCTACCCACCTTTTTCCCTGCTTCAATCTTTACCGCGGGAATCATGGCTTCTAGTTGTTTCTGGTAATAGCTGGACATCCCTTGCGCGCTGTTAGCCAGTCCTGAGAACATGGCATAGCGCCCCGTGTTTCCAGTAACGTTCCTTGAGGTCTGACCGTATGCGCCGACAACGGTAGAAGTCTCTGCCTGAGAGAGCGCTTCAGATCCTCCTGCAAGGAATCCGGAAAGAAAATCTAAACTAAGCTGCCTTCCTGTATTATAGATAACCTCTCCTTGTATGCCTAAGCGCCCATCACTATCAGCCAAGTAACCTAAGTTCGCCTCATGCTCAAAGACTTTGCCGTCCGGTAATACTGTTGAGAAACTCACCACTTGAATAACCGCCCTTTTTGAAACAACGTCTCCTACTGCTTTACCAATGGCAAAAGCCCCTTTTAAGGGAATCCTGGTATTGTTTGGGCCGTAAAAAGCCTCATCTACGCTTATTAATACTGGCAAGGGGTTACTTTCATTGGCAGGGGCATACACACCGGTAAGAAGAGTGCATTTGACAAAGCTGCCCAAAGGAAGATAAACGTACCTCTTCCCGGGAACTTTTTCCTCAATCTTGATTTCGCCGACTTTAGCCATCTCCAGATTAGTTGTCTTGCCGGCTGGTTGCGACATAGAAAGAGGATTTAATAGCGTCTCTTCCAAAGATCCGGTGCTTTGCCCCCGCTCAAGGTTTTTCTTTGTTAAGCCGGTATTCTGCTCAAGCTTATCCGTTACTCTCTTATCAAGATCAATGACAATCCTGCTGACCTGAGTTTGATTCTTGCGCAGGTCTTGAGAGCTTTTTTCTAAAACAGCAATGCGTTCATTCAGGGAATCAAACTTTGAGGATATGTCGTAATACTGCTTTTCAATGCGGTTAACATAAGACTTTGTGTCCACAGAGCCAGTTATGACCCCGACATCTTTATCCTCAGCCAAACTAGCAGTCTTTTTAGTCTCAACCAACCCTAAGCTTTTCTGAATCTTACGGGTTTCCTTACTGCCCGCAAATAACAGAAGCGTAAGGGCGATAATTAAGGAAAAAATAATTGTGAAGGCTAACTTCGGATTATTACGCAGAACCGGCGGAAGCTTATTAAAGCCGGGTATCTTATCAAGAGTTATCTTCATTGCGCCAACCCTTCCACAACCATATAGGCTTTTACAGTATAAGCTGAATTTTTCTTTGTGGTATCTTGCGGCCTTGCCTCTAGTATCTGACTGTCAACGCTTATGGCTAGTAATCCTGGAAGCTCGATATGCTCGATTGGTATTACAACAGGCTTCCGAGTTAGATTCTCAAAAGTTAAACATAAGGCTTTTAAATTATTGGAAAATTCATAAACCTCATTTATACTGATGCGTAATTTAGCGTTATTGAATATCTCTTGAGGATGCAGCTTCGAACTTACTGCTCCAGGCGGCTGTCTGCCGGTAAGAAGCGCTTTCATCAACTCAACCGTGTTTACAATATCACTAGACTTCTCGTCATTTTCCGCCTCGTGTGGTTTTGTAATCTTTATGCGACTAGGTGCTTGTGCTTCATCCATGATTAGATGCAAACAGTAAGAAACATTATCCTGGGTAACCACGTATATTTGTGAGTCAAGGTTTTCCCGGGGCAGAAGAAACATCCTATTTCCCAAAGTCTCAATCTGCAAGGATTCGCTTGAAATGCTTTTTGTGACGTTGGCGATTTTTTCCGAAAACTCTGCCTCTGTGATCATACCGGTCTTTAACCTTAAAGGAATCTCGCTGCTGTAATCCGCTGCCCTAGAGGTTTGCACCTGCCCCGCAAGAAACAACCCGGAAACAATTAGTATGATAAATACTTTCTTAAATATCGTCATTTTATCTCTACCTCTTCCTGTTTAACCCCGGCTATCACCAGACCGTAGGGGTTTGTCTCAATAGGCGGGATTCTCTGCAATGTTACTGTGTAACAAAGGATGCGGTCATCCAGTTTTTCCTTGCCCATAAAAATAATCTTCTCTCCTGTTAAGGTTACTCTAAAATTGGCGTTTGAATCTTCCAGTTCCGGTTCTTTGCTTAAAGAGAATAGCGAAGAGATATTATCTCGTTCAACGCGGGATATTTCATCTTCAAGGCTCGCTCTTGTCCTGGAAAGAAGTTCCGGCGCCATATAGCGCATTGCCCTTTGATAGGTGTCTTTTACTGTTACAGGGGTAAAGTTATTGCGGTTTAAAAGCCAGTTTGAGGCAAAACCGCAGACCACAGCTTTATCGAGATGGTTTGGATAGGCAATGCCAGCTTCCTGGGCGCTTGGTATGTAATAAATAGCTTGGGGCTTTGTGGATACCTTAAATAACGTAACCAATAAACCTATACAGAAAGCAGTCACAGCATAAAGGGTAATCCCCAGAAAAGCGGAAGTCTTTTCTGCGTGGGCCCATTTCTCGATAAAACCTGTACGCTTTATTTTTTCAGTTTTTAGATCGCCCATGGCAAATAAAAAGGGCTGGCCTCCCGAGTTTGACTCGAGAAACCAGCCCTTTAGTTCTTCTAATAAGGCTGCTTGTTTCTAACTTCCCTAAATTTTTAACTTACAAAATTACTATACACTATAATTCCAGCTTGTCAAGTTTTTTTGCATCACTCAAAAAAAGCCTTGACAGAACCTGTAATTTGTGGCATATTCTATATGCAGGCTGGAAACAGACCTGCCTAAACACGCGGTCCCGATCCTTGTGGTCGGGATTTTCGCTTTCTAGGGCCCTCATACCACTTCCCAAAATTAACATACTTCGCACAAGAACTCCAAAGCTCTCGGGCAACTTGTCCTCGCACTCCAAAAACGTAAATATTCTTTCCTTTAAGCTTTAGCCTTGCTAAGGGCTCGTGTAAATCTGAATCCCCGGAAAAAAGCAGGATACCAGACACTTTGTCTACGGCATCAAGCATATCTAACGCCATTTCAACATCGAAATTGCACTTTGGCTCCTCAATGCTTAGTTTCTGCTCCTGCAAATAATTAATAAACTCATCCAGCTTTGAATGGGCGTTTTGATCAAGACGGTTAAGGGTAAAGGACTTCACAAAAAGGCTTTTGTCGACTTCTTTTTTTATCCACTTTACTGGTTTGCTAATAAGGACCGCTCCACTCTCTCTTATCCGTTGATGGAACCGCTGGGATTTCTCCATCTCGCGTTCATTTAAGCCGTAATAAACCCGCACCTCTTTAACTTGTTTAACTGATAGTAATTGTTTAATAATCCGATAAATAGAAAACTGCCATTTTAGCGTATCCTGCCAGTGAAACATGTTGCTTAAATCCAGATAGGCAATGACGCTTGTTTCTTTATTTGTATTTAGTAAGTTAATAAATTCTAAATGTTTCATAGTTAACCTAGCCCAGGTTTACCCATATTGCGCGACTTCCACAGCTCTTTGCACATTATAACATTTAAGCTTGGATAATCAATAAGTCTATTAAGGTCTATTAAAGTCTTTTGAATCCGCTTGTAACTCTTACAGCATTTATTTCATTACCGACCAAACCAGCGAAACTACCCAACCTAACACAGTCCAGCCCAAAAGCAGGTTTAGCAAAAATATAGCCAGACTGTTTTTATGCTGCCTCAAGAATGCTATCAAAGTCGGCAAGAAATAAATGGCAAAAATCAAGACTACCAATAAAAGTTCGAGTATTGTAAAATTCTGCATCTGCATATTTAATCCTCTCTCCTAAAAACTGAATACCTGCTGGTTATCTTCGGCGGATCGATCAAACCCTTTATCTTTATCCCGTGTTTGTAAAAGAAATGAGTAATATAGCCTTGGGGCTTACCCTGCTTTATTAACCTTAAAAACATCCAGCCCCCAAAGAATACTAGGCCTGCATAAAAGGTATCAAAGAATAAAATCATCGAACCGCAGGCTAAAGCTAATATCCCCACGTCCTCTGGCTCAAGCCCGAAGAGCAAAAGCGGTTTATCAATAGTACGCAGGCATTTTCTCATTATTGCTTAAACAAACCTTCCAAAATCTTTGGTATAAACATCAAGATCATAAACCCAAAGCCACAGGCAATCGCTACACCCTGCTTTCCGTTCAAAAGCGCAATTACCCCGGCAATAAGCAAAACTGCGCCTAAGATTTTTGATACAGGACCGGTGAGTATATTGATGATAAAATCAGCAAAGTCCGATACCACTTTCTGCTCTTGCCCGGTGCCGATATCAGCATAAACAAATGGCGCAGCTATTATTGATAACCCAAGCACTAGGCACAAAACAGCAAGGGACTTAACCATAAATCTTTTCTTGTTGATATTTTTAAACATTTTTCTTCCCTCCTCCTATTTTATGCTGCTTCCTTTATTGTCATATTCAAACGGGCTCGCGATAAGCCTGTCTCTTTCTTTTCTATCAAATAAAAACTCATGATTTGCTACCACGGTGAGTTTTTCCCTTGAGAAAATAACGCTCTTTGAAAACGGCAGCCTTAAAAACACGTTCTCTGAGATGTAATTTTTAACAGCAGTCCGGATATTCCCCTGGGCAGACCTTAAACCGTCAAGCTTGGCGCCTTTCTTATCATTACTTATATTATCCACCTGCAGCACGGTTTTATCCTGATAGGTAGTCTGCCCTGTTTTCTCTGACCAGAACCTCGCATCAAAGGGATCCTCCTGCATGAAGATTACCTTTGTTGCGGTATTAGTGAAAATTGCATTCTCAAATGCTGGCGACACATTTGAAAGGTTTCCCCTGGATTGATTTGAAAGCACAAGACAAAAGTTAGCACTCCTTACCTTAGAGATTACATCCACAAAGTGCGAGCAGGCTAAATTCTGGAACTCGTCAATGAAGATAAAGTAAGGCGGATCGGTTTCCTTGCGCGATACCGCCTGGCATTTAAGGTCAATTATCAGCATCCTTCCGATTGCCTCAGCTAACCTAGTATTAACCTGGCTCTTTAGGGCAAAGAATACTACATCCCCGTTTTTAATCGCTTTTGCTAAATCCAATTCATTCCGGTTTATTACATCAATTCCTGCAATCCATGAAATTACCGCCACAAGCCCCTTAATTTCCTGGGCGGTTGCATCCACTCTCTCTAAGATGTCCGGCTTATCTAATTCCTCCTTAACCGAAAGGAAATTTATCTCCTTGTTTCCCTGAGCCATTTCCTTCAACAATTCTATAAAGGCCATTGTCTGTACATTAGAGTAAAATCCGGCCGGACCATGATAGATCAGTTCCAAAGCAGTCATAATCCTATCCACTTTGGAGTGGATATCTCCTGAAGAGAGCGGATTATACCCTGCTGAGGGCTCATTGGGGTCTATGCTGAAATAAAAAAACTTCTTGCCTTTTTCCTTTGCCTTCTGTTGAACGTACTTCTTAAAAACCTCATCTCCCTTAAAATCAATAAAGCAGCAGCCTCTTCCTTTTTCTATCACCTGCCTGCTTAAAGGAAGTATCACCAAAGAAGTCTTTCCGCCTCCTGTTGGCCCTAACACGTGCAAATGGCGGTTAAGTATGCTTTCCTCTACAACAACATCCTGCTTATCATCTAATACAGCCAGAAAATATTTATCTGTCTTTGCATATTGGCTTAATTTTTTATTGATATCAAAACGCACTTTCTTAAACTCAACAGTCTCAATGGAGAGTTCTTTTCTCTTTTGCTCTTCTTTGTCTACCTTTAGAAAATCCTCCAGCTCCCGCCTCTTACGCGGTATCACGTGCTTAACCAGATAAATAATACCCAAACCCGTAAATCCGATAACTGACAAACCAAAGGCTATAATCAGGAACAGCCTTCCTTCTTTGATGATAAAACCGTTCCAGAAGCTCCAGAAGATTACCTGCCAGCCGTCATTACTAAAGGCTAGATTTATATCATGGTAGCCAATTCTGCCGAACCAGTAAGCCAACACCCAGTATAAATAATACAGCCATAACCAAAAACTTCTTGAGGCTATGGCAATAAATAAAACTGCTATGCCTACTAATCCCAAGATATCGTAAGGAAGCGCGTTATCCTTAAAAATATTCCCCATGGCTTTGGATAAAAGCACTGTATCAGAGTAAAGCCAAGGGTATTTCTCTTCCATGTTTGTAAGAAAAAGATAAGGCTTTAACTTTAACATGTCCTGGGTTCTACCGGATGCCTTGAGAAGATCGTTGAGCTCTCTTACTGACAGGCTTCCTAACCTGTGCCTGGGATTCTTAAGCTCATAGCAAATAGCCCTGGAATAGCTTCCAGTCATGGCAAAGGTCTTCGGGAGTATCATCTCATTGCCGGAAGGCGCAAAATCAAAGTTCCATGTCCCCGGTACTTCAAAATAGCCGCTTATCTTAAAATATGTTGAGTCCTGATCACGATTACCGGCTTCTTTTGGCGGCACAACCATTACCAAGGCTTTACTGCCTGAGATATCCTCAAGGGATGAGCCTAAGAGGCTAGTTTTCATCACCACAGGGATATTGTCAAAGGGTCCCAAAATGGCACCCTTTCTACCGTAGTTGAGGCCGACATACCAGCCGAAGCCTATGTAGAAAAGCGGAATCAGCACTAATAGCCTTATAAACCTACTTTTAAAACTAAGCGGTTTGTCCATGATTTTGTACTCCCTCTTTTAACAACTTCACTGCATCTTCAAGATGTACCAGCTTACCATGGTAGTAACACATCCCCAGCTCAAGCATACCCAAATCAGCCAGGACAACGTATTGTGAGCAGAATTCCGGGGCAATGTTATACAGCCTCATCCTTAAGCCCTCATAATTGAACCTGCTTGAGGCTACAACTAATAAGCAACTATACCTTGAAATCTTCTCTATATCGTAGCGGTATCTCTTGATGAATGTCTTTAAGATCCCGAGCGTTTTATAGCGGGTTTCCATTTCCAAGGCTATATTGATTCCTTCCGCAAGCGTTATTAGACCATCGGGGATTTTCTCACCCGGACGCTTGCCTCTCCTTAGATCCCACTCGCAGGTCCATTCTTTGATATTCAGGTGGCTTCTAAGCAGGATAAAAGCCTCTATCATATTGTTATGATGAATAAAAGTATTTAACCCGGCATGGGCTTTCTCAAAATAGTAATGTTCAACCATAGCCTGATCGCTAATCATCTCCCTGCCTTTATGGGTTAAATAATAGATTTTTGTCTTGAATAAAGACTCGTAATAAGCGCTGATAAACCCCTCACTAAGAGTGTAATCTATGAGCCAGCGCGTAAAAGACAAATTCATTACCACCTGAATAAAAATCTCCAATTGTTTCCTAGTTGCATACCGGAAGGTATAGATAAAGATGAGTAATGATTTAATCCTGCGCGCTTGTTCTTCTTTTGTTAATCTACCTCTTTTCATAATAACGATGCCTTTCTAGCCCCGCCCTGCTTTAGGGGTTTTTGGATGGGTGGGTTTTGGGTGATTTTGATTGGGAGTGGCGTGCGGTAGCCTTCGAGCAGGTTGTTGAAGAAGCCGCCTATCAGGCCACCGCACGCCGCTAACTTTAAGTGCTTGGGGGTGATAAACATACTTAAAAAACAATTCGCAAAATAATTAGCGTAATCAAATTGGAAGAATTCACACCTACCCGCTAGTTTTTTTAAAATTAATTTGTTAATTAATTCTGACATCTAAACTCCTATTTTAGAACCTACTTTACCCAATCCCTTATCCGCATGAAGAGTTAATGCTGTAGCTGCTTCTCCTATGCCGGATAACACACCCTTGGTCATAAACCAGGCTATCCCTGGAGACATAACTAAAAGCACTCCTGTTACCGTATTAAAATAAGGCTTCTCAAAGAACCAAGAAGTCGTCCCGGAAGCAAGGCTTGCCTGAAGAGTAGACATATAAACCGCGGCATAATGAATTAAGGCCCAAACTATGACCCAGGATTTTACCCAAAAGAGATAAATAAAATACTCCTTCAAGATGTTAAAAGTCCCGAATAAAAGACACAGCAATAAAGTAAACGGAAACAGACTATAAATAATCATTACCGCATAGCCCTGTAAGTACGGCAAAGCTTTAATCATAAACTCCGATAATGTGGTTGAAAAGAACTGCCCTACAAACGACGATGCATAAGCCAGCAAGCTGGCAGGCTGCTTCATCAGCCAGCTCATGCTGACAGTCTTAGGCTCTATGCCGTAACCGGTCATACCTGAAGCCATATCTACGGCCGACTTTTCAGCATGTCCGGCAAGAAGCTTTATCTTTATTGCTTTGTAGTCTATAAAGAGACTAGTAAAGGGGCCCTTTGCGCCTATTTTGTCTATCTCTGTTTTGATGTAGTCGGTTAGCCTTGAATCCAGGGTCTCCCAACGCTTCCGCTGATCCAAGTCATAGCTCGATATTACTTCTTCAGCCCCGGGCCACCACTTCTTGGTCATTTTACCTTGAGTGCTGCTGTTATTAATCATTCTACCTAAAGTCTGCGGATAATCGTTCCTTAAAAATTCTTCAAGATCTTTCTTCAAAGTATTGTCTTTTTTGATGCCTTCACTGCTGAAGTGCTGCAGGTAAATAGACACCTTATTTACTATAAAAGGATTGTTTAAATAGTTGAAATCCTTCTGCTGCGTTACCTTGGTAATGGCACTTATTGTGCCATAAACAATGGCATTATAGCCCTGACTTATGAAAACAAGGCCTAAAGATCCTGCACGGGCCTTTCCTGAGTCAATAAAGGTCTCTTTTAGGCTATCTTGGGTACTTGTGCCTTTCCAGCCGGCTGCTTCCATGGTAGAAGTGGCGTTTTCAAGGCTGGCCATAGGCTTGATAAAGATAAATAAAAGTACACAAAACATAAACAAATAGCTCCAGAGAATTGAAAAATCTGTTTCTTTGGCGGATCTCCACAAAGCGGTCAAAAACCCTATGAGAAAGATAGCTAAGCCTATCTTGGTCTCAAAAAACAAGAAGTCAATTATCGATTTGGCGTTAACCAAACCAATAACTTCAAATGCCGCTTCTGTAGGTGATATGCCTGTGGGAATCATTCTGTTAACACTCCTAAACTGCTCTCCTCAAATTCTTGCATAAGTTCTCCAAATCTGCCCAATTGCAGACGTTCTTCGCCTTGTCGTACAATATCGAGTAATTTCCGAAGATGAAAGAATTGAAGGATGGTAGGATTATTTTTATTGCTTCTCAAGAAATCTTTGATCGGTTCTGAAAGTTCTAGAGTTCTTAAGATCTTAGCAATATATGACCAGTCTTCGCCTGTAAGTTTGCCAAGCTCTCTGACGCTATTGACACCGCGCGACTCTTTCAATCTTATGTAATATTCAGCTTTATCAAGGGGGAAATGTTCTAAACGATTAAGGTGAGTTAAGTGCTTCTCCCAGCTTCTTTTTCGATTGTTACTAAGTGCTCTAGGTCTTCAGGGCGATTCCCTAGACAAAATCTTTGCCGGGCATTACGAAAAATCCTATAGAAGGGTGTTTCATACCAATAGGTTCGTGGCTGAATATCCGCATATTTTTGCAGATATCTAATAAAATCAGCCATTTCTGAGGGCTTTACGCTTCTTTCTGCCTCATAAAAAGAAAAACCCTCATACGAATCTGTGGCTCGCTTGAGCCTGTGTTCGTATGAGGGTAACATTTGGGGTGGCTGACGGGGAACGATCCCGCAAACCTTCTGAGCCACAGTCAGACGCTCTAACCAATTGAGCTACAGCCACCAAAATTACCTTAATCTTTTATCTAGAAAGATTTTGGTGGCACTAAAGCTGCTATTAGCAGCCGAAGTGCCTTACCAAAACTACCTTATACTTTTATCTAGAAGAGCTTTGGTGGTCCTGAGTGCCCGCAGGGCACGGAGGACCTAACCACCATCTATTATAACACTTTTTTAGCTTCTTCCTGCTCCTCTTGCTTGAATATTTCTCCGGTTGTTCTCTTAAGCTCGTTACCGATACTAAATATAGCATCAATCATTGCCCGGGATAAATCCGTAAAACTCTTTACCCCTGTCTCCATTACCTTAACCGGAAACGCTAGGGTATCTTGAAACTTAAATCCTACGGCGCTGCTGCCTCTCATAATTTTATCCTCAAAAGCCATCTTGAAATTATCAAAACCGAATTGCGGGCTATTCATCTTAGTTTTGATAGTGAAGTTTAGTTCTACCTTGCCCTGATCCATAGTTTTAAACCTATCTAATACAGCATTCGTAATCTTAGAGGCTTTTTCTTCTAACTGCCCTATCTCAAGAGGTTTACGCACCATATCCACAAGCTCCATATGACAATCAGCGGAAACATTGTTGTTTAACCCGTGAATCTCGCTTGAAAAATTTAATCTGGCTTTTTCAATTCGCGCCTTATCCAAATCTACCCAGTGAGAATAATAGGGATATAAATAAACTGCGTCTATACCGCTAATCTTTAAGGTTGCCCGGATATCTTTTTTAAACGAATTTAACCATCCATTCAATTCAACCTTACCCTGCGCCCCTTCATCCTTCCAGGGAATGACAGCTTTTAACTGAAAATCGGTAATCGCAGAACTGGGATAAAGATATAAATTGCTGATAGTAGAATTTATATCCTGTATCACTATCTTAACGCTTCCGGAACTGACCGTCTGGTCAATAAAAGTTACTTTTCCACCTTTAATATTGAGCTGCGATATTCCAAATGGAAGAGGCCTGCCTTTCCCTGCCTCGGGTGGAACATTAGCCACAGGAGGAACAATGACTGCGGTGGCTGCCTTAGTTTCAGATACCTCCGGAGGTATCTTATTAAAGAAAAACTCTGGCTCAATAAGTGTTAACCTCTTAAGAATCAGCTTTCCTCTTATAAATCCGGTAATACTCGGAGAAATAGATATAGATTTAAATTTGGCCAAGCCTTGTATATCTAAATCTTTGATCTTTAAGGTTAAACTTGGTGTAATAGAAAAATAACCCATAGTTACTTCTCTACGCGTCAGACCCTGAAGTTTTTTAGTTAAAATTGCCTGGCCCATAATCGCTAGGTATAAATAAACTATAGCAAATATTACTGCCAGAGTAATAATGAATAAACCTAAGGCCTTCTCTATTTTATTTCTCATAAATTTATCTAATGCGCCTGGGCCGAACAAGCACCTTACATCTTTAATCTAGCGCAGTACTTGCGAGCGTTAGCGAACAAGTAGGCCCAGTATTTTATTATCATGCGCCTGGGCCGAATCAAACGGCCAACCACCTGCTTAGAAGGCAGGTGCTCTATTCAATTGAGCTACAGGCGCATTAATTTTTCAATTGTCGCAGCTATTATACGCTGCGCGAACCTATTTTGAGAAATTGGCTACTGAAATTTAATCTATTCTACCGCGCGCGGAGCGCGCTCCCGTATCTCCCGATTTACCGCTCGGCTTCTGTGGGCAGAAGCCTCGCTGGGCGCCCCGCTGGGGGGCTGTCCGATAATAGCCTTTTGGTACACAGAAACGGAATTATTAAAATTTCTCCCG
>Ga0210017_1004395_pt1 | contig 11550 bp, 13 predicted proteins | sample CryGeyCG2014_020_FD_183966 | JGI IMG/M metagenome (GOLD analysis project Ga0210017, IMG submission 183966) | Groundwater microbial communities from aquifer - Crystal Geyser CG08_land_8/20/14_0.20 (SPAdes) (version 2) | ecosystem: Environmental > Aquatic > Deep subsurface > Groundwater | place... | reverse complement strand
CGGTACAGGCAGGTGAGGCGGGTGTGCTGCTGACAGACGTTTCAATCTCGAAGCGTACATCACTGCTATGGATTGAACCGCCAATCTGGGCATATGCCGCGCACAGATCGCACTGTTTGTCGTGCGGCTGCGATTGGTCTTGCGTCTGATCTGCCAGGACATGCGCGATGCCGTGCGTCAGTCCGCCCAACTGGGTGAACAGCAGGGCGAGGATCAGCAGCAGGCGGAGGATGGGCGGTTGAGACATGCGGCGCATGCTAGCGCACAAGCTATTCGGCCTGCAAGCGATCGTTGGTGGTGAAGGTCCAGGTGCGGGTGATGCTGAGGATGTCGGCTTCCTTGCGGATATTTGGCGGAAAGGGCGCGTAGGGCGCGGCGAGGCGCACGATCTTCTGCGCGGCGGCATCCAGGATGCGCTGGCCGGATGATTTGTTGATCTCCACGCTTTCCACGCTGCCATCGGCGCGGATGTTGACGGTCAGCAGCAGGCTGCCGAAAACTTTCTGGCGCCGTGCGGCTTCGGGATAATTGAGATTGCCGATTTGCTCCACCTTGGCGCGCCAGTCTTCCACGTATTGGGCGTAGCGATACTCTTCCGTGCGCGCGCCGATCCGTTTCCGCTTGGGCAGTTTTTCGTAGAGCGAGATGTTCCGGCTGATCTCGGCTTCGAGACGCGCGATCTCCAATGAACGTTGCACCAGTTCTTCCCCGCTGAGTGTGCTTTCGGTCTTTTTTCGTGCGTCTTTCTGCTGCTCGATCTGGTAATCGCTCTGGTCGCGTGTCAGCAATTGTTTGACTTCCTGCTCCAGAGACTTCATCCGTTGTGCTGTCTGTTCCGGCGTGAAGTTCCGGTCTTTGCCCAGCACCGGGAACGGGGTGCCGGCACGCGCATCCTCCGGCGTGTTGCCGCCGCCATCTAGGTTGCTCTGGGCGTAGGCCGTGGCTTTGTCGGGCTTGGCGCGCGACTGGCTGTTGACCAGGGTGACTTCCAGCGGTTGCAATTTCTTCGCCAGATTGCGCGCGTCCGGCACGGAGAAGGTGATGCCGAACAGGACGAAGGCGTGCAGCAGCAGCGAAAAGGCCGTGGCGAACGACAGACGTTCCTGCAACAGCGCCCAAGCCAGATAACGTTTCATGCTGCAGCAGTGGCGCCCGCGGCCGGGCGCGCTTCAAAGTTGAGGTCGAGCAGGTCGATCGCGCCGATCTCCAGCATCACCTGGGAGTTCGGCGGAGTTTCCGGCAACGCCGGGATGCGACCGATGAGGGGAATATCGGTGAGCTTGACCAGGTTTTCGCGCAACACAGTGGCCGCAACGACGAGTCCGCGCAGCGGTTCGCTTGCCCCTTCGCCCGCAGGGCGGGAGAGGGATTCCTTCTTTTCTGCTTCTTGCAGCAGCCAGCGCAAACACCAGTAGCGTTCCATGTTGCGCTGGAACTCGCCGTAGGCGGTGTAGGCGACATCGAAGTCGCGCAGGATGGCGAACAGGGCGGTGTCGTTCTTCGCATACACCGGCGGTTCGTTGCGCAGCACGCGGATGATCTGGCGCTGGTTGACCAGGTCGATGTAGCGGCGCAGGGGCGAGCTTGACCAGGCGTAGTGTGCCAGGCCCAGTCCCTGATGCGGCGCGGCGACCGTGCTCATCTTCACCTTGCCGTTGTTCTGGGTGCGGTAGATGCCGGCCACATCGTGCTCGTCCAGTAGTTTGCCCCAGGTGCTGTTGGCCAAAATCATCAGTTCGGACACCACCTTGTCGATGGGCGAGCCGCGCAGGCGCTGGCCGATGGTGACGCGGTCGTTCTCGACATGGAAGGTGTAGTCGATCTGCTGCGGATTGTTTTCCCCCGACTTGCCGCGTGCCGCTTCCAGTTTTTGTGCAAAGTCCCACAGCAGTTTGAGTTCTTGCGCGTAGGCGTAATCGAGCTTGCCCGCCGCCAGGGTCTGTTCGTTGAACAGCGGTTCCAGCGTGTCGTGGCGCAGGTTGGCGGCGATATGCAGGCGCTCGATGCGGCTCTCACTGTTCACGATCGCCAGCGAATCCGTCTCCACCTCCACATACAGCGAGAGGGACGGACAGACCTTATCCGCGCTCAAGGTGAACGATTGCACCACGTTGTCCGGCAACATGGTGATCTTGTCGCCCGGCATATACACAGTGGACAGGCGCTGCGCGGCAATCGCGTCGATATCCGAACCCGGCGCGACACACAGTGCGGGGGCGGCGATGTGGACGCCGATTCGCCAGTTGCCACTGGCCAGCCGCTCGACCGAGAAGGCGTCGTCGATTTCGGTCGTACTGGCATCATCGATGCTGAAGGCGGTGACGTTGGCCAGCGGCAGTTCGGGATGATCGGCCACGGTCACTCCGGGGAAACCGGTGCCGCGCGGGAAATGCTCGAACAGAAATTTGTTCAGGTGGTAGTCGTGCGAGGAAGGCAAAGCGCCGCAGCGTTCCAGCAGGTGTGCGGACGACAGATGGGTGGCGGCGCAGGCCGCTTCCAGCGCCTTGACTTCGAGTGTGTTGCGGTCCGGTTTGTACAACAGCATCGCCAGCTTGTCGCCGAATTCGGCGGGCAGGTTGAAGCGCATCAGTTCGCCGGTAAAGCGTGCCTGCAGTTCAGCCTGCAGGCGCTTTTTCTCGGCGCTGGCGAGCGCTGATTTCAGCGCATCGGGCGGTGCAGCCTTGTAGCGTCCCTTGCCCTTCTTGTAAAAATGCATCGGCGATGAGTGCAGGCGAATCAGCGCACCGGCAGCCTCGACCGGAGTCGGCGCGTGGCCAAAGTACTCCTGCGCCAATGCGCCGAACTCGAACTCGTCTTGCGGCGACGCTTCCCACAGGAATTCAACATCAATGGCGGCGGCGACCTGCTCGGCTGCTGCCAGAAATTCCGCCAGTCCCGGCTGCTCAAAGCGCAACATCACATTGGCGGCTTTGATCTTGCTGCGTTTGCCGTGGGTATTCTCGACCTGCAGGGAAGTGGTGTTGTCGGCGAGGATATTGCCGACCTTGAAGCCGCCGTCTTCTTCGTAAAAGATATTCATGGGAGCGTACAGAACAGAATGCGGCGGATTATAACCCGCCGTCCTGTATCTGAACTTTGTGCCGGTTCCCATGTCATTGCTGGGCCGGTACACTGCACGGCCATCACCCCCAATCCACACAGGAGTTAAAGACAAATGAAAACACTTCCCCTATTGATCGTGACCGGTGGCCTGCTTTGCGCCACCACGCTGGTTTCAGCCTGCCCTGCCGATCACCGCGGTCCGCACGGCGGCATGGGCATGAGCGAGATGGACAAGAATGGCGATGGCATGCTCGACAAGAAAGAATTCACAGCCTTCCACGAGCAGCGTTTCCGGGAACTGGACACGAACCACGACGGCAAGATCAGCCAGGATGAGATGGGTTCCCCGCAGGGTTGCAGCACAAAGCGCGGCCTGGGCAGGTTCGACAGCCGTTTCGACGAGACCGATATCAATCACGATGGTGCCTTGAGCAAGGATGAAGCGGAGATCGGTATGCCGATGCTGTTCGCCCATTTTGACGAAATCGACGCGAACAAGGATGGCAAGATCAGCCAGGACGAAGTGGTCGCCAATATGAAAAATATGCACGGGCAGCACGGTGCGGGAATGCAACGCAAACCGTGATTGTTGCAGGCAATAAAAAAGGCCGGGTCAGTTCCCGGCCTTTTTTAATGTGGGCGGCGATTACTTGCTGGCGAGGATGTGGGCAACCATTGCCTTGATTGCTTCGTCGCTGACCTTGGCCGGTGTGGGCGGCATCGGCATGCTGCCGAAACTGCCCGCGCCGCCTTTGCGCACTTTGGCTTCCAGTTTGGCCGCAGCACCGGCATCGCCGGCGTATTTGTCGGCGATCATTTTCAGACCGGGGCCAACCGACTTTTTCACGGCCTGGTGGCAGGTGCCGCAGTTGTTCTTGTTGAGCAGAGCGGCGCCGTCATCGGCCAGAACCGGCGCCGACAGCATCAAGCCGGCAGTCAGCATCAGTGCGTGTTGAACTTTCATGATTCACTCCTTGCGGTGGTTAAGAAATCGACTGGCGTCATTCTACTCCCACAACTCAAGCAAGGTAATATAACCCGAATGGGCCATCTTTTTGGGCCCAAAGCGGCTCGGTGGTAACATGCGCGCGGTCAATTCAGCTTGAGGAAGAATCATGGCGGGTCACAGTAAATGGGCGAATATCCAGCACCGCAAAGGGCGGCAGGACGCCAAGCGCGGGCAGATCTTCACGCGCCTGATCAAGGAAATCACCGTCGCGGCAAAATTGGGCGGCAGCGATCCGGACATCAATGCGCGCCTGCGTCTGGCGATGGAAAAAGCCTATGACCAGAACATGCCAAAGGACAACGTCGAGCGCGCCATCAAGCGCGGCGCGGGCGAATTGGAAGGCGTGGACTATATGGAGTTGCGCTATGAAGGTTACGGCATCAACGGCGCGGCGGTGATGGTCGATTGCATGACCGACAACAAGACGCGCACCGTGGCCGATGTGCGCCATGCCTTCACCAAGTACGGCGGCAACCTCGGCACCGACGGTTCGGTCTCCTTCCTGTTCAAACATTGCGGCCAGATGATCTTCGCCCCCGGCACCGACGAGAACGCGCTGCTGGAAGTGGCGCTGGACGCGGGCGCGGAAGACATCATCAACAACGACGACGGCAGCATCGAAGTCATCACCTCGCCCAACGATTTCGTGTCGGTCAAACAGCGCCTGGAAGCAGCCGGATTCAAACCGGAAATGGCCGAAGTCACCATGAAGGCGGAGAACGAAGTGTCATTCACCGGCGACGATGCGGTGAAGATGCAAAAACTGCTGGACGCGCTGGAAGACCTGGGCGATGTGCAGGAGGTTTATACCAACGCGGTGATCGAGGAATGAATAACAGGATTCAGGATTCAGGATCCAGGATCCAGGCGTAAAGCCTGCAACGCCTTATGCCTTCCGCTCACTCCAGAATCCGGAATCCGGAATCCAGAATCCGAATTTTAGGTATCGACCCCGGCCTGCGCATCACCGGCTTCGGCATCCTCGACAAGCAAGGACAGCATCTGGACTACGTCGCCAGCGGCTGCATCAAAACGCCGGATGGCGAATTGCCGCAACGTTTGAAAGTCATCCTGAAAGGATTGGGCGAGGTCATTGCACTGCACAAGCCGGAGCAGGTGGCGGTGGAAAAGGTGTTCGTGAACGTGAATCCGCAATCCACTCTATTGCTGGGTCAGGCGCGCGGCGCGGCGATCTGCGCGGCGGTGCTGGCGGATCTGCCGGTGGCGGAATACACCGCGCTGCAAATAAAGCAGGCGGTGGTGGGCAACGGCCACGCCGACAAGGAGCAGGTGCAGGCGATGGTGCAGCGCTTGTTGAAATTATCCGGTACGCCCAGCCCGGATGCGGCGGATGCGCTGGCCTGCGCCATCTGCCACGCACACGGCGGCATGGGCCTGGGCGCGTTGGCGACCAAGGGGTTTCGTGTGCGAGGAGGACGACTGGTATGACACAGGAACCGACGCTGGCGACCTTGCGCAATCCGTTTGTGCGCTATGCCGCCGCGACCCGGCCGGCTTTTCTCACGGCGAGCCTGATGGCCTGCCTGATCGGTTTGGCGGTCGCGCGCCATGATGGGCTGCTGTTCGATGTGTCGCTGGCGCTCGTTACCGTGTTGTTCGCTTTGCTGGCGCATGCCGGGGTGAACGTGCTCAACGATTATTACGACGCGCTGAACGGTACCGATGCACAAAACACGGAGCGCATCTTTCCGTTCACCGGCGGCAGCCGCTTCATCCAGAATGGCGTGCTGACGCAGGCCGAGACGCGCAACTTCGGTTTTGCGCTGATGGCTGGTGTGGCGGTTGCCGGACTGTGGCTGATGGCGCGCTCCGCGCCGCAACTGCTGTATGTCGGCCTTGCCGGGCTGTTCATCGGCTGGTCCTATTCCGCGCCGCCGTTCCGGCTCAACAGTCGCGGGCTGGGCGAGTTGTGCGTCGCCGCAGGTTTCCTGGCGATCACCGTTGGCACCGATTTCGTGCAGCGCAAAGGCTTTGCTGCCGCGCCGTTCATTGCGGGCCTGTCCTATGCGTTGCTGGTGACCAATCTGCTCTACATCAACCAGTTCCCGGATCGCACGGCCGACACGGCGGCGGGCAAGCTGCACTGGGTGGCGCGCCTGCAAGTGCAGCAAGCGCGCTGGGGTTACGTGTTGATCGTGGCACTGGCCTACCTCTGGTTATTGCTATGTGTTGCGCTGGGTTGGCTGCCGCAGCTCGTCTTGCTGGCGCTGCTCGCGCTGCCGTTGAGTGTGCAAGCCGCGCGCCTGCTGTTGCGCCATGCTTTGCAACCGCAGCAACTGGGCGGTGCGATCAAACTGACCATCGGCGCGATCATGGTGCATGGGACTTTGCTGTCGCTGGGTTTGATTTTGGGGTGAGAAAATGATTGGTCGTTTATCCGGAACTTTGCTGGAAAAGAACCCGCCGCAGGTCCTGCTGGACGTGCAGGGCGTGGGTTACGAGGTGGATGTGCCGATGAGCACGTTCTACAACCTGCCCGCGCTGCAGGAGAAAGTGGTGCTGCACACGCAACTTATCGTGCGCGAGGATGCGCATCTGCTGTTCGGCTTTTTGACTCAGGAAGAGCGCGTCGCCTTCCGCCAGTTGCTCAAGATCAGCGGTGTCGGGCCGAAGCTGGCATTGTCGGTATTGTCCGGACTGAGCTTGGGCGATTTGGCGCACGCCGTCGCGAACAAGGAGGCCGGGCGGCTGACCAAAATACCCGGCGTGGGCAAGAAGACTGCGGAACGCCTGTTGCTCGAGTTGCAGGGCAAGTTCGCGCCGAGCAGTGCTGCTGGGGGCAGCGGGGCAATAATGGCCTCGGCCGGCAATGACATCATCAATGCGCTGCTGGCATTGGGCTACAGCGAGAAGGAAGCCGATTGGGCGGAAAAGCAATTGCCCAAAGACGCCAATGTCTCGGACGGCATCCGCCAGGCGCTTAAGTTATTATCCAAAGCATGATCCACAACGACGACCTTACCGCTGCCCCGCGCATCATCTCCGCCGCCCCCGCCTCGCCACAGGAGGAGGCGCTGGAGCGCGCGCTGCGTCCGAAGCAGCTCGACGAATACGTCGGGCAGGAGAAGATACGCGGGCAACTGGAGATATTCATCCAGGCGGCGCGGAAGCGCAGCGAGCCGCTCGACCATGTGTTGCTGTTCGGCCCGCCCGGTCTGGGCAAGACCACGCTGGCGCAGATCATCGCGCGCGAGATGGGTGTGAATTTGCGCCACACCTCCGGCCCGGTGCTGGAACGCGCGGGCGATCTGGCCGCATTGCTCACCAATCTCGAACCCAACGATGTGCTGTTCATCGACGAGATCCACCGCCTGTCGCCGGTGGTGGAAGAAATTCTTTACCCCGCGCTGGAGGACTACCAGATCGACATCATGATCGGCGAGGGGCCGGGCGCGCGTTCGGTGAAGATCGACCTGCCGCCGTTCACCCTGGTCGGCGCGACCACGCGCGCGGGCATGTTGACCAATCCGCTGCGCGACCGCTTCGGCATCGTGGCGCGGCTGGAGTTTTATACGCCGGAAGAATTGCAGCGCATCGTGACCCGTTCCTCCGGCTTGCTGGAGTTGCCCATCTCGCCGGACGGCGCGCTGGAGATCGCCAAGCGTTCGCGCGGCACGCCGCGCATCGCCAACCGTTTGCTGCGCCGCGTGCGCGACTACGCCGATGTGCGCGCCGACGGCAACGCCACGCGCGAAGTGGCGGATGCCGCGCTGACCATGCTGGATGTGGACTCGCGCGGGCTGGACGTGATGGACAGAAAACTGTTGCAGACCGTGATCGAAAAATTCATGGGCGGGCCGGTCGGCGTGGACAACCTCGCCGCCGCCATCGGCGAGGAGCGCGACACCATCGAAGATGTGCTGGAGCCATATCTGATCCAGCAGGGTTATCTGCAACGCACGCCGCGCGGACGCATGGCGACGGCGAATGCCTACGAACATTTTGGCCTGGTACGACCGCGTAGTACAAACAACAAGGAATTATGGGATGAGTAAGCACAAGGTTTTTCACTGGCCGGTGCGCGTGTATTTTCAGGACACCGACGCGGGCGGAGTGGTCTATCACGCCGCCTATGTGAACTTTATGGAGCGGGCGCGGACAGAGTGGTTGCGCACCTTCGGTTACAGCAACGCCGGGCTGATGAAAGAGCTGGGTGTGGTGTTCGTGGTGCGCTCGATCACACTGGATTATCTGAAGCCAGCCCTGCTCGATGATCTGCTGACGGTCACCGCGCGGATCAAGGAGATCGGGCGCAGCCGGGTGACTTTGTTGCAGTCTGTACTGCGCGTGAAAGAAGTGTTGACGGAGGGCGAGGTGCATCTGGTGTGTGTGAACGTGCAGACCTTCAAGCCGGTGAGCGTGCCGGAAGTGTTGCGCAAACAATGGGATCAATGAAATGAATTTTTTGCAGGATTTGTCTTTGTTTCATCTGCTGGCGAATGCCAGCCTGCCGGTGCAGCTGGTGATGGCCCTGCTGTTGGCGGTTTCGCTGCTGTCGTGGTGGTACATATTTATAAAGCTGTTCGCGGTGCGCGCCGCCCTGCGCCAGACCCGCGAATTCGAGGATGCGTTCTGGAGCAATCCGAACCTGGTCGCGCTGTATCAACAGGCGGCCAGCCAGATGCGCCACGATCAGGGCGGGCTGGAACACATCTTCGCCGCAGGCTTCGCCGAATTCGTCAAGCTGAAGAAGACGCATGGCGTGGACAGCGCGGCGCTGATGGAGGGCACCCGCCGCGCGATGCGCGCGCGCTACCAGCGCGAGATGGACCATCTCGAGTCGCACCTGTCGTTTCTGGCGACGGTCGGTTCGGTCAGCCCATACATCGGGCTGCTCGGCACGGTGTGGGGCATCATGAATGCGTTCCGCGGCCTCTCCAGCGTGGGGCAGGCGACACTGGCGCAGGTCGCGCCGGGCATCGCCGAGGCGCTGGTGGCGACCGCGATGGGCCTGTTCGCCGCGATCCCTGCGGTGGTCGCTTACAACCGCTATGTGCACGACGTGGCGCGCCTCTCCTCGCGCTTTGAGAGCTTCATCGAGGAGTTTTCCAACGTGTTGCAGAGGCAGCCATGACACGGTGCGCCAGCCCTCTATCCAACTTTCCCCCAAGGGGGGAAAGAGCAATCGCCTCCTCTCCCGCTTGCGGGAGAGGATTGAGGAGAGGGTTTGCGGTGGGTGCGGGAATGGCTGCATTGCACCGACATCTCCTGACGATCAATTTCGCAGGGAACCTGGCGGAGGGGCAGCCCTGATGCATTCGCACCGCACCGCCCATCGTCCGCTGAGCCAGATCAACGTCGTGCCCTACATCGACGTGATGCTGGTGTTGCTGGTGATCTTCATGGTCACCGCGCCGATGATGAATCCGGGGCAGATCGATCTGCCTAGTGTGGGCAAGTCGGCGACACCTGCCGTGGCACCGCTGGAAGTGATGATCAAGAAGGATGCGACGCTGGTGTTGCGCGACCACGCGCAGGGCGGCGCCGAAAGGCCGGTGTCGCGCGATGAGTTGATCAGTTTGCTGAAACAGAAGCTGGCGAAAAATCCTGAACAGGCCGTGGTGATCTCGGCCGACAAAAAAATACGCTACGAAGAAGTCATCAATGTGATGGATATGTTGCAGCAGCAGAACGTCAGGAAAGTCGGTCTGCTCACCCGGACGAGATGAGCGGGGCACTGCGCTATCGCGATCCGAATCGGCTGGCGGCGGGCATGCTGGCGATGACGGTGCATGTTGTGTTCTTGCTGCTGTTGATGGTTGGTGTGCGTTGGCAGAACCGGGCGCCGGATAGTTTCTCGGTCGAGTTATGGCAGAGTTTGCCGCTGGATGAAGTGGTCGTCGTGGACGAATCGGCACCGGTTGCGGCGCCCAAACAGGAAGAGGTTGCCACACCCAAACAGGAAATAGTGCCTGCAGCGCCACCGCCCGTGGCGCCGCAAGCAGAGATTGAGCTGCGCGACAAGAAAGTCGTCAAGAAAACGCCGCCCCAGCCCAACGCCAGGGAATTGCGCCGCCGCAAGGAAGCGGAAGCGCAGCGCGTGCTGGAAGCGCAGGCAGAGCAACGCAGAATGGCGGAGCAGGCGCGGGTGCGGGCAGAGGTGAGCGCTGCCACAGCGGCCGAGGTGGGGCGCTACCAGGACATGATCCGCAGCAAGATCCGCCACAATATCGTGATGCCGCCGGATGTGGCGCCGAATGCCGAAGTCGTGTTCAGGGTGACGCTGTTGCCCGGCGGTTCGGTGCTCGACGCGGTACTGTTGAAAAGCAGCGGCAATCCGGTTTACGACGAGGCAACCGAGCGCGCTATTTATCTGTCGCAGCCACTACCGCTGCCGACTGATCCGCAGCTGAAAAAAGAGTTTCGAGAGCTGCGCCTGACCATCAGACCCGAGGAGAAGTGATTTATGTTGCGTTGGATAACGTTGTGTTTGCTGTGCATCGCGGGGCCGGTGCATGCCGAACTGAACATCGAGATCACCGGGGCGGGCGAACATCAAACACCGCTTGCGCTGGTGCGTTTCGCCGGCGACCCGTTGCTTGCGCAGAGCCTGCTCGAGGTGGTTGGCAACGATCTCTCGCGCACCGGTCTGTTCAAGCTGATTGATCCGGCGGGCAAACTGCCGCATACCGTGTCTGAAGTGCGGGCGGCGGAGTGGGCGGGAGTGGAAACGCTGCTGCTCGGCTCAATTCAGGAGCTGGACGGCGAGCAACTGGCGGTCAAATTCAGCCTGTTCGATGTGGTGCGCAACGCGGAACTGATGGCGCAAGTGGTGACGGCAAAGCGGGCGCATGCGCGCGCGATCGCGCACCGCATCGCGGATATGGTGTATGAACGGCTGACCGGCAGTGCGGGCGTGTTCAGCACGCGCATCGTCTATGTCAATCGGGATCAGGGCACCTACCGGCTGGTGGTGTCGGATAGCGATGGTTATGGCGAGCAATCCCTGCTGACCTCGAAAGAGCCCATCATGTCCCCGGCCTGGTCGCCCGATGGCCGGCAGATCGCCTATGTCAGTTTTGAAAAACAGCGGGCGATGGTGTATGTGCAGGCGCTCGATTCCGCCCAGCGCCGCCTGGTCGCCGATTTTCCGGGCAGCAACAGCGCGCCGGTGTGGTCGCCGGACGGCAAGCAGTTGGCTTTGGTGCTGACGCGCGATGGCAGTTCCAACCTCTATCTGATGGGCAGCCGGGGGCAGGGGGTGCGACGCATCACCGAGGGATATGCGATCGATACGGAGCCGGCATTCACGGTGGATGGACAAAGTCTGTTGTTCACTTCGGACAGGGGCGGGAGCCCGCAGGTCTATCGTCTGTCGCTGGCCGATGAGACGGTAACGCGGCTCACTTTCGAGAGCGGCAGCGCGTTCTCACCGCGGGTGTCGCCCGATGGCAAGGGTTTCGTGTTCTCCCTGTTCAAGGATGGCGTGTTCTATATTGCCGTTCAGGACTTCGAAA
>Ga0210017_1004386_pt1 | contig 11569 bp, 10 predicted proteins | sample CryGeyCG2014_020_FD_183966 | JGI IMG/M metagenome (GOLD analysis project Ga0210017, IMG submission 183966) | Groundwater microbial communities from aquifer - Crystal Geyser CG08_land_8/20/14_0.20 (SPAdes) (version 2) | ecosystem: Environmental > Aquatic > Deep subsurface > Groundwater | place... | reverse complement strand
AACTCCCCCTTAACTAAAGGGGAGAACTTTAAAGTCGCTCTTTAGAAAAAAGTTTTTCTTTCTCTTCTCCTCCCCTTAGATAAGGGGAGGCTGGGTGGGATTTGATATTTAACTATTATACAAGAGGCTATTAATCTTTCTATACAGATCTTCTAAAACCCCATCTATATTTTGTATTATTTCATTATTTTGGTATCTTATGATTTTAAAGTTTAGCCTTTTCAGATATTGCTCTCTTGTTTTATCTTTTCTGATTTGTTTATCAAACGCGTGAACATCACCATCTACTTCAACAATTAATTTTAGTTCGGGACAATAAAAATCTACAATAAAGGGGCCAATACTATGTTGACGACGGAACTTGTATCCTGTTTGTTTATCTTTTATTCGTAGCCATAACTTTCTTTCTGCGAGTGTTAAATCTCTCCGCAGATTTTTTCTGGTAGTTTTTATCTGTTTTAGATTATGAACTCGCTGCATCGCATTATCTCCTTTCAAACCCCCTCTAACTCCCCCTCATCTGAGGGGGAGAACTTTGAGGTCATCTTACGAACAAGATAAAGTGAGATACCAGTCTAATCTCCTCACAAATTTTTATTATCAGCGTTTTATCTGCGTAAGTACCCGCCTCGATTCGTATCGACGCGAGGCGGGTCGGCGTAAATTTATACCCCGTTAGATAGTTTACTATCTCACGGAGTGAAGCGTTGTAACACTGATAGCACGCTGAACTGATATGTTAAATTAACGCTGAATTTAAGAAAGGTATCGAATTTTACTTATTATACAATCTAACACTGGTAGTAGAGGAAAAATTTTGTGTTAGCTTACCTCGAGTTTTACTATTTTTTAAAAAGATACTAACTAAAGTAGTATTTTTTATTTGGGGAGCATTGTATCGAAAAATAATACCCGCTATAAAATGGGCTATTGTTCGATCTGAAGAGGAAGTACGACTACTTGCTCCATCAGCTTCCAAGGAGGTCAGAAGTTGCGTTTCGTCAGATGGGTTTAGATAGAAAACAGTGTAGTCATATTTTTCGGAAATGATATCTCCGGCAGCATCAATGGAGGGAAGTTCTAAAATTAGAGTGTTTGCCCCCGAGGTATAAGAAGTGGCGTTAATGGTTTTAGTCATCATTACTTTTGTGGCTTCTAAAATAGAATCTTTAATTTTAGTTTGAGCTAAAGAATTATTAAATTGAATTTCCCAGGAGGTTTGCTCCCTACTTGAGAGATCGCTGTGAGCAATAAAAATTTTTGCAATAATAATAGAGAGAATGGAAATTATAATAACGGCAATAGAGATTTCTATAATAGAAAAACCCCGAGAAGAATGTAGAATGTAAAATTTAGAATGCATAAGCCATTTTAACCATACTAACATATTGACATCCCATTTAAACCATTCAAATATATCTAAAATGCTAAAATGTTAAGATGTTAGAATGTTTTAATGTTAGTAATTCAGTCCATATTCACTAACGAGGGTTGTGAATTTTACAGATTTTTCTTTACCTTCTTCTTCCCAAATTACCTCAATTTGAACTTTTTTAATTCCGTCGTGATAATTTTCAATAGTGAGTTTACCTTCGCCGCCAGGCAAGTCATAAAGAGAGAATCTTTCCCACCCTTGAGGAACATCGCCTACTGTGTCAGCGTCAAAATTCCAAGTAGTAGTGCTTCCGGTGGTGAGTGTTATATCGTCAAAATGGGCATGCACCGAATTTGACCCCAAAAGTGCAAGCGAGCCGTAAGAGAAAGCATAATCAGTTATAGCAGTAGTGAGGGGATTATCATTGAGGTAAGGAGTAAGCGTGTCTTCGTTTGTAACAATTTTTAGAGTATACCAAGTATTAGTAGAAAAAGTTTGGCTCGAAGAATAAAGAGAAGTGGGAATGCCGTCAATTACTTTATTCATAATAATTTTATCTTGAGAAAAATATAGAGAATAGTAATTTTGGGAGTCTTTATATCGAAAATAAACCCCTACTCGCCAGCCGGTAGGGGAATCCGAGAGAACATTAGCTTTAACTTCGTAGGTAAAATCATCATAGCTTCCTCCTGGTAAGAGAGCTATCTGAGGTTCGGTGGGATTAGTAGAAGATGAGAGGTTTAAGACATTTGGTGGACTTGTACCCGTATCTTTTTTTACCTTAAAATTTCCTTTGTTGTAGGCAATACCTACAAAAGGAGCGTCTATTCTATTAGTAAGAGAAGCAAAGGGGATGGTCCGAATAGCTTCTAATTCTTCGGAGGTTAGGGAGGTTGCCAAGTTCATAAGTCTTGTTTTTTTATTTAAAGCCAGACTTCTCAAAGAGGCGGAATAAATAACTAAGATTACAACGATAACAGCAATAGCTACGATTACCTCAATAAATACTACACCTTTCTGATTGCACACGAATAGCGCACTACGAATGCGCCCACACGAATTTTGGTCTTTTCTTTTTATGAATTTGGAGAAAATTCGCATACCAATTTTGCCCCAGAGGGCAAGTGTTAACGCAGTCCGACTTGCCCCGTTAGATAGCTTCGCATCTAACGGGGTGCAGCTTCAAAATTGAGTACCCCGCCCTTTCTGATTTTTAAAATATTCTTCTAAAAATGAAGGTGTCTGAGTTCTTTTAAAGTAATTTATATCTTTGAACATTAGAAAGGGCGGGGTAAAGGTTTTGTTACAAACCCAGCCCTTTCTAATTTTTTATTAACTTTTCAAATTTTTGTAGTTTCACCTAACTTTGTGAATTTAGATAACAAACCTATAGAAAGAGCTGGGTTAGACAAAGCCCTTTATATCGCCTGAGTCAAGGAATACATAGGCATAATAATAGCTATAGCCATTGCTGCCACCGCTACTCCCAAAACTATTATTAGGATAGGTTCTATAACAGAAGGAAGATTTTCCATAGTTCGATTGACTTCTTCTTCGTAAAAATTAGCCAAATTTTCAAGCATTTCATCGGTAGTCCCACTTTGTTCTCCCGTAGCTATCATTTGAATGACTGTTGGCGGGAAAAGGTGGGAGAATTTTTTAAGTGTTTCTTCTATAGAAACCCCTTTTTCTAAGTCTTGAGTTGTGGTTTTAACAGCTTCTCTATATAGAGAATTTCCTAAAACCTTTGAGGTAATTTGAAAAGACTTGATAATTGGAATATCGGTTTTAAGAAGCGAGCCTAGTGTTCTTGCAAAACGAGCTAAATTTATTTTTTTTATGATAGTAGCTATAATTGGCAACTTTAAAAGGAGTTTATCAAATTGATATTTACCTTTAGGGGTATTTATTATTTTTATAATAAGAATAATAAGAATTACGGTAGCCGTTCCTGCCATGAGTCCGTTATTTACAACAAAGTCGCTTAAAGAAATTAATGCTCGAGTTGCCAAAGGAAGAGTGGCATTAACTTCTTTATAAACCTCAGAAATTTTAGGAATGACAAAAACAATCATTGCTGTGCCAATGCCAATCATAGCTATGATAACGATTATGGGATATATAAGAGCACCTTTAATTTTTGATATTAAATCGTGATCTTTTTTCATTTGAATGTGAAGCTGACTTAAGACTTTTTCTAAGTTTCCGCTTGTCTCCCCAGCTTCTATCATATTAACAAAAAGTTCTTTGAAGACTTTCGGGTGCTGAGATAAGCTATAAGAAAAAGATTCTCCTATTTCAATATTTTGCTGGACAGACAAGAGAATTCTTTTGAAATTTTTGTTTTTAGTTTGCTTGGCAAGAGTTTTTAGGGACGGAGACAAAGAAAGTCCCGCCTTTATCATAACACCCAAATATTGGACAAAAAATAATTTTTCTGACGAAGGAATACCTCGAAGATTTTCTAGAGATAAGTTTATTTTTTTTAGGAAAGATGGTAATTTTGATGATTCAGATTGTTTCATGTAAATTTAGTTTTTACTTTTAAAATAATTTAGTAAAGCGACACTAATGTACTAATTCATTCGAATTTACGAATAATCCATTAGTAAATTCGTACGTCATTCGTAGATTGGCATCGCATCTATTTTATTGGTAGAGTAAAATGAAAAGTGGATCCTTTTCCTTCTTCCGATTCAAACCAAATTTTTCCTCCGTGGCGCTCAATAATATTTTTAGTAAGAAAAAGACCCATGCCGCTTCCCTCTGGTTGCATTCGGATGGCATTATCGCCCCTAAAGAATTTAGTAAATATTTTTTTCTGTTGCTCTTTAGGAATACCCACCCCGGTGTCTTTTACGATTACCTCTATTTTTTCCTTGTTTTTTTCCATAGAAACTATAACTATCACCCTTCCTTCTTTCGGGGTATATTGAATGGCATTGGCAAGTAAATTTTGGAAAGCCAAACTTATTTTTTGAGAGTCGACCGTAATATTAGGGAGAGGCGTAAGAGGTTTAAGCAGGGTAAATCCAATATGTTTTTCTTTAATAGTATGTTCAAGATCTTTAATAGAATTTTTTATTATATCTTCTAAAGATACTAAGGAGAGGTTATATAAAAACTTTCCTTCTTCAATACGAGAGACATTTAAAAGGTCATTAACTATCTTTATCATTCTTTCATTGCTCAAATAGCCCTTTTGTAAAATCTCTTTCTGTTCCTTACTTATTTCCCCTAAATCTCCTTCTATTACCATTTGAAAACACCATTTAATAGCCGAAAGAGGAGTTCTTAGTTGATGGGCAGTAATAGAAATAAATTCTGATTTCATTTTATCAATAGCTTTTTCACGAGTAATATCATGAAGCACTACTATAAAACCAATATTTGCTCCCTCGGCATCTATTACGGGAGTAGTAGTAATCTCGAGCACTCTTTCTATGGGTTCTTTTAGAAAAAGTTCTTTTTTAAAAAGAGCTCTTTTAACAGGCCTTTCTATCAACTGAGAAAGTTTGTTTAGATTAGAAAGATGTGTTAGCTCTTTGAGCGTTTTTCCTATTAAATTTTTAGCTCGAATTCCAAACATTACTTCGGCTTCTGGGTTAACTAGAGCAATTTTGCTTTCTCTATCAAACATTATTAAGCCATCTATTAGACTAGTGATGGTAGCCCCAGTTCTATTTTTTTCTGTGAGTAGATTGTTGCGTGTCTCTCTTAAGTTTTGCGTCATTTGGTTAAAGTAATCTGCTAATTCTCCTATTTCATCAGTAGGTTTAATTTTTATTTTAAAATCAAGGTTTCCGCGAGAAATAGCCTCAGTTCCTTTTACAAGTTTTTTAAGAGAACGATTAAGATTTCTTGAAATTAAAACGCTGGTAAATATTGAAAGAATGGCTACCAAAAAAAGCGTAAGGATGGCTTGAATTTTTGCATTTTGTCGAGATAAAGTTAATTCTTCGTCTATTTTTTTTAGAGATTCTTTTTCCAGGGGAGAAAGAATCTCGCCCGTTGTTTTTTCGATAGTTTCGATGTCAGAGGAGGGCACATATTTATGAATAATTTCTTCATAAGTAGAGATAATTAAAAAACTAGAAACTATCCCTGGAAGCAAAGATATAATAATAAATATTAAGAGTATCTTTATAAAAATACTAGATTTTCTTTGAAACTTTTCTTTTTGCATTTGTTATTTGTAATTACTTAGTTCCCGTATAAAAAGTGATAAACTCAAGATTTCTCGCGAATAATCGCAAATAGCCCGCCAAACTTTTCACTTCGTGAAAACTTAGGCGGGTCGCTAATTTACGCGAATTTACACAGATACTACTTAGTGTGATATTAGCGTGTTTTATTATTTTTCTGTTTTACAGATGATAAAATTTCCTCGCTGGTGTAGATAATATAAACCATTAAGGCGGCAGTCATCATAAAGCTTCTTACCAAAAGAAGTTGCCAACTTACATTTGTTCCCTTTTCGTCAAGATACGCTCCGGCGCCGTAGATAAAGATAGAAAGGGTGGTAAAAAATTTATAAGAATTTTGAAGAGAACGATTTTTTATCCAATAGATGATTCGTGAGATAAGATCATATATTCCTAATGCGTAAACCGAAATGTACATAACAAGAAAGACGAAAAATGTTCGATAAGAAAGCGCGTATTTTGTTCCCCAAATGGAGACATTAGGACCTCTAACGCCATCCTTGAGCATAAAAAACAAATATACAAAACCAAGGACAAAAAAGAGAATGGCAGACCATTTACTTAATTTTTGAGAGGCAAAAACTTTCCATGAAATATAGTAGGCTATAGGTGTCAGAGGAAAAATAACAAGGATGTGGGTAAAAAGAAACCATGGTCTGTCAAGAGGAGTGTGTCCCACAAAATAGAATACAAGATTTCTTCCTCCTATCAGAAACCACATTAAAGCGGTTAATAACCAGAACCAAGCGAAGGAGATTGCTTCTCGATCTCTCTTTAGATGTTTGAAAATATTAAGCGAAGCAATGAGGGCGGCTATAAAAACGGCCCAGCAGCAAAAGACATTATAGAGTATCGGTTCGACCATAATTTTAGAAATCTTAAATCCCTGCCTGCGGCAGGCAGGCGAAACAATATCAAAATCCAAAACACTGTTTAGAACATTTTGAGCCAAAGGCTCATCGGCCTCTGGGTGAGAAATTTTGTTCTATTCTTTTGTTACTCTTAAGATTTCTTCGATAGTGGTAATACCGCTTTTTGCTTTAATAAAACCATCTTCTATCATGCTAATCATTTTTTGCTTTTTGGCTATTTCTCTTAAGTCCTCTGTCGTAATGTTCTTTTTAAGAGCTTGTGAGATCTCCTTAGTTACTTCTAAGACTTCAAAAATTCCAATTCTTCCTTTATATCCTTCTCCATGACATTCTTGGCATCCCTTGCCTCGATAGAAAAGCATTGAATTAAGAGCTTCTTTGGCTGAAGAGATAGTTCCTTCTCTTTCTAATGTTTTAAGAATTGTTTCAAGATCAACTTGTTTTTTTAGTTCTTGAATTTCTTTTTTATCCAAGGTAATGCTTTGAATGCAGTTATGGCAAATTTTTCTTACCAGCCTTTGAGCTATAATAATATTACAAGTGGAAGCTACTAAAAAAGAAAGAATCCCCATCTCTAAAAGTCTGGGCAAAGCGGTAACAGCATCATTGGCGTGAAGAGTAGAGAGAACCAGATGTCCTGTCATGGCGGCATTAAGAGCGATAGCCGCAGTTTCTTTGTCTCTAATTTCTCCTACCATAATGATATTAGGGTCTTGTCTAACGAGCGTTCGGAGCCCATTAGCAAAAGTGAATCCTATTTTGGAGTTCACTTGGCTTTGATTGATTCCGGGTATTTGATATTCAATAGGATCTTCAATGGTTGTGATATTAACATCAGGGGTATTAAGGATGTGTAAAATAGAATAGAGCGTGGTAGTTTTTCCGCATCCCGTGGGACCAGTTACCAAAATCATGCCATAAGGTTTTTTAATATTTCTTTTGGTAATTTCTAGTGGCTTTGATTCTAGGCCCAATTCTTCTAATGTTATCATTTTACTACTTTCTTGAAGTATTCTCATAACAATTTTTTCGCCGTCAAAAACAGGAATAATAGAGACCCGAAAAGACACTTTATAGCGCTCAGTTGAGAGCTTAAATCGACCGTCTTGAGGAAGACGATGTTCGTCGATTTTGAGATTTGCTAGCACTTTTATTCGGTTTACAACGCCTGCAAGCGTATCCTTAGGAAGAGTAAGAACATTTTTTAGAATCCCATCAATTCTATAGCGGATAACAACTTTTTTTTCATAAGGTTCTATATGGATATCAGAGGCTCTCTCTGTTATAGCATAGTCAAGTAGGCTCTCAATAATTTTAGCGACAGGTTGATCCTTAATTAGTTCTTTTAGTTTTTCGTGACCTTTGGTAACTTCTTCCTTGGTAATTTTTTCAAATTCTGTTTCTAAAAGCTTGCGGTATTGGTTTAGGGCGTTTTTAATACTCTCAGGAGTTGTAAGATATACTTCTATTTCACAATTTGTTTTTCTTTTAATAAATTCAAAAATTTGTAGGTTTTGAGGATCAAGGGTGGCTATTTTAAGTTTTTTATTGACTTTTTCAAAAGCTATTATTTTGTGAGTTTGGGCAATAGTCTCGGGAATGAGATTTAGTACATCTTTTGGGATAATTTTACTTTTTAAGTTTACAGAAGAGACCTTAAAATAATTGGCGGCAATATTATAGAGCAAGTCTTCAGGTATTATTTTTTTCTCTATTAAATATTCTTGAAGAGGGACATTTTTTGATTGGGCGGCTTTATTTAATTTTTTGAATTCCTTTTCCTCTAAAATATCAGCTTTTTGTAGTATGTTTTTAAGTTGGGTAGGGGTGAACATAGAATTAAGAGATTAAGAGATTAAGTATACAAAGTGATCAAGAGATTGGTAGCCGCAGGCTTTAGCCTGCGTTGAGTCTGAAAAGTTAATAGAGTTAATAAAGTTGATATTGTAGGGGGTTGATTTATCAAACCCACTTGCTTTTTATTATATCATATTAAAAATGGGTTGCAAATAATAAAAAAAGGTGTTAAACTGTTAATAGCTTTTTAGCTTCTTAGGTTGTAGCTTTTTAGGATCTAAAAAGCTAAGAAGCTATAACCTACAACCCAATCAATAATATGATTTGGAATCTTTTTGAAGTGCCAATTAGATTGTTTTTGAGGAACAAATTGATTTTATTAAATTTAATAATCTCGGGAATACTGAATTTAGCAAGTTGGTTTTTGCTTTATTTAAAAATAGCTCAAGGAGCAGGACCAGAACAATTAGTTTTTCTTCATTATAATATTTATTTTGGCATTGATTGGAGCGGGGTGTATTGGAAAATTTTTGTTATTCCCTTTATTGGAATCCTTATTCTTGCTGGTAATTTTTTTATTAGCTTTGTGATTTACAAAAAGGAAAGATTGGCAAGTATTTTTTTGGCGAGCGGAACTACCTTGATTCAATTTTTTTTGCTACTGGCCACAATAGCTATAATATTTATTAACCTATAAAAGTGCCGCTGATTCAACGCTGATAACGACGCTAAAATGATGCTGAAATAATATCAGCGATTAATTGGCGTAAAAGATCAGCGTACGGTCAGCGGTGTTGCGGAGCCTCGCACCTTTTAACCCAACGTTGTATATTGTATCTAAAAGTAGAGAGGTTTAATAATTTTTATAATAAGCAATTTCTCATTTAACCGCCAAAATTTTTGAAGAAAAACTTAGGTGGGTAGAGGGGCGGAGCACAAATATGGATAATTTTAGCGTCATTAAAATTTTTTTCTTGAGCACCCTTTCTTTTATGGTGGCTATGGCCTGGACTCCGCTTCTTACGCATTTTTTGTATAAACATAGACTATGCAAGCAAATCAGAGACGAAAAATCAGCCCCTGTTTATTTTCGATTTCATCGAAAAAAGGCTGGCACTCCCACGATGGGAGGACTTTTAATTTGGGTAACTGTATTAGGAATAAGTTCGCTATTTTTTCTTTTGGGAAAAATTTGCCCCTTAGATATTTTTCAAAAATTAAATTTTTTGACTCGTTCCGAGACTTATTTACCATTAGGTGCTTTGGTAGCTTCGGCATTGGTGGGATTAGCAGATGATTTGTTAAATGTGAGAAAAATAGGCCCACACGGAGGAGGGCTTAAAATGCGGCATCGTTTGGTTGTCTATACTTTTATTGCTTTAGCAGGGGCTTATTGGTTTTATTTTAAGTTAGATTGGGATGTAATTCGTATTCCTTTTTTAGGAAATTTTGAAATGGGTTTTTGGTATATTCCTTTGTTTATTTTTATTATTGTAGCTACCTCTTTTTCTGTTAATGAAATTGATGGGTTGGATGGTTTAGCCGGGGGGGTGCTTCTTGTTATTTTTGCTTCTTATGGAGCTATTGCTTTTTCTCAAGGTAAGATGGAACTGGCAACATTTTGTGGTGTGATTATCGGAGCGCTTTTAGCATTCCTGTGGTTTAATATTAGTCCGGCTCGTTTTTTTATGGGGGACACCGGAGCTATGTCGTTAGGAGTTACTTTAGGAATTGTAGCTATGATTACTAACAGTGCTTTACTTTTACCGATTATTGGATTTTTATTAGTAATAGAATCTTTATCAGTAATTATTCAGATTGTCTCAAAGAAGATTAGGGGTAAGAAGGTTTTTATCTCTACCCCTATTCATCATCATTTTGAAGCAAAAGGATGGCCAGAGCCCAAAATTGTTATGCGTTTTTGGGTTATTGCAGGAGTGACAGCCGCAGTAGGACTCATAATTTTCTTGATAGATAAAGGACTTTCTTAAAAAGGAGCTAAGCTCCTTAAGGAGATTAGCTCCTTGGCTTCTGATTATTATGAGAAAGGTTCAATTTATTAATGATCAATATTACCATATTTATAATCGTGGAGTTGATGAACGTCAGATTTTCATGGGTAAGAAAGATCACTTCAAATTTTTAAAGAATTTAGGGGATTTCAATAATGAGTCTTTTTATGAACAACGAGTGAAGAGTGTTTCCGAAAGTTTTAAGAAACTAAGTTTCTTTTTAAAGAAATTACCTAAAATAGTTGAAATTGTAGCCTATTCTTTGAATCCAAATCATTATCATCTTATTTTAAAGCAATTAAAGGAGAGTGGTATCACAAATTTTATGCACAAAGTAGGCACTAGTTATACTAATTATTTTAACAAAAAATATGAACGGTCTGGCGCTTTATTCCAAGGGCCCTTTCGAGCAATCCACATTGATAATAACGATTATCTTATTTGGTTATCCGGCTACCTTAATGGAAATATTGAGATTCATGGGACAGCGAAAGCAGAGAGCTATAAATGGTCGAGTTTTAGAAAATTTTTAAGATTAGAGGAGAACGAAATCGTTGGTGATATTGATATTATTTTGTCCCAGTTTAGAAATTCAAAAGAGTATAAAAATTTTGTTAGAACGGTAATTCAGGAAAGTAGAGAGAGGAAGGATTTAGAGAGATATTTGTTGGAGAAATTAAAAAAGGAGCTTAGATCCTGAAGCTCCTTAATTCCCGTATGGAAAAGATTGTTTATTCAAAAAAACTTATCAGAGAACTGTTCTCTGGCAAGAAAGTTACAGTGATGGGATTGGGACTCTCTGGTGGAGGGCTAGGAGTGACAAAGTGGCTAGCTTCTCAAGGAGCAAAAATTTTAGTTACAGATTTAAAAAGTAGAAATGAGTTAAAAAAGTCACTTGAGAGATTAAAGGGATTGCCCATAGAATATGTTTTAGGAAGACATAGAGAAAAAGATTTTAAGAATCGAGATTTGATAATTCAAAACCCGGGGGTCTCGTCTACATCAAAATTTTTAAAAACTGCTCGAGAAAATAAAGTACCTATTGAAACAGATATTAGTTTGTTTTTTAAGCTTTGCCCAGTGCCGATTATTGGTATTACAGGAACGAAGGGAAAATCTACTACCACAGCTTTAGTAGGCAAGATTTTTTTCGCCGAAGGCGGATCCGCATCGGGTGGGAGAGAAACTTATTTTAAAACATTTGTTGGCGGAAATATCGGTCGGTCTCCCTTTGAATATCTAAATCAAGCCGATGTTAAAATGTTAGAATGTTTGAATGTTAAAATGATCTTAGAGCTTTCTTCTTTT
>Ga0210017_1004382_pt1 | contig 11575 bp, 11 predicted proteins | sample CryGeyCG2014_020_FD_183966 | JGI IMG/M metagenome (GOLD analysis project Ga0210017, IMG submission 183966) | Groundwater microbial communities from aquifer - Crystal Geyser CG08_land_8/20/14_0.20 (SPAdes) (version 2) | ecosystem: Environmental > Aquatic > Deep subsurface > Groundwater | place... | reverse complement strand
TTGCCTTAACAACGGTTTCAGATCCGTCACGTTACGGCGTCGCTATGCTTAACGGCAATAAAATTATTGGATTTATTGAAAAACCAGAGAAAGGCAAGGCGCCAAGTAATTTAATCAATTCTGGCATAGCAATTATGGAACCGGAAGTTATTAATAAGTATGTTCCAAAGCGCGGCAAAGCAATGGTCGAATATGATATTTATCCAAAATTAGCCAAAGAAGGAAAGCTTTTCGGCTACCCGTTTCAAGGACAGTGGTTTGATACCGGCACCCACGAAGCTTATGAAAAAGCGATAAAGGAGTGGAAGTCTAAATAGATCTATATAAAACAAAAAACGGTCCGCCAAAAGCGAGACCGTTTTTTGTTATCTGAAACTTCTTTATCTGGTTGCGCTAATTGAGGCATTGAGTTCGGCCGCAGGAGCGGAAACGGTTATTCGATTTCCGGTTTTGCAGATATCATAGCCGGTATCAACGCCTGAAGCTGCGGTTGGATCGGAAACCAGATCAGCGGTGTAATTTGGCACCAAGCTGGAAAGATCGGCACCCCCGCCACCGCCACCATTGTCAATCGCTTGAGTCGCCGAACAAACGGCAGTAATGTTGGCATTAACCGTGCCGTTGTTGTCAATCGCTTGCTGGTGAACGCCGTTCAGAAGGGTATTCACATTGCTCCAGCGCTGGGAGTTTCGTGATTGGGCCAACTGTCGTCCCGGGTTAATGGCGATAATGACGATCGCCGCCAGGATGGCGATAATGCCGATGACGACCAGAAGCTCCATCAAAGTGAAACCTCTTTTTCTCATTTCTCTCCTTTCGAAACTTATTATATTAACTATCAAAATTTCTAACTACTTCTTATTATAAAGTTGTTAAATTATCTTGTCAAACTTGTTCCACACTTCGGAAGTGTAGATGCCGAAGTGTGGGTGTTGCTTTTAAAAATCGGCCACTTCTTGCCAGGAGATAAAGACAATAGCCGGATTTATTTGGCTGATTTCGATACGGATCTTTTTCGTCGCCTGATTAACAGTGCCGCTGGTTTTGACCACTCGCGCGCCACCGCCGAGATTTTCAATTGGGGCAATTTGGCACTGACCGTTGCCGAGGTTCATCGTTTCGTTGCCGAGATAATTTTCATTGTTTTTTAACTCCATTAGGGTTTTTTCGGCACAAGCCGCGGCTAGCGAGTCGGCTTGCGCCAGATTTTCCGCCAGAAGCCCATTGTGGCTTTGATATATACCGATAACAGTTGAAGAGATAACCATAGCCAAGACAATCGCCCCGACGATAATAACAGTGATTAGGGCGATGTAGCCGCGACTAAATTTTTTGTAATTTTTCATCTGATTAATTTTATTTTTTGGATTTTTGTCAGTGTCAATTCAGTGTTGTATTTTGTCAGTGTAGTTAAGTTAGTTTGGTCGTAAGCTAATCGCAAAGTCAATCTCGGTAGTGGCAGAAAACTCGGAAATATTTGTCGGATTTACTCTGGAAATTTGCATCTGGACACGAACATTGCCCTCGGTGCCGGCGCGGGTTAGATTGGAAAATACTAAATTGCTAACTTCGACTTTTGTCGAGGTAATTTCAATCGGCGGGCCGCCGTTTTTTGCCACTCGCAATCGTCCGCCGGCAAGGTCAAAAGTAACTCTTTGGTCTTCGGCAGTCGTAACAATCAGCACCGAGGATGTCTCGCCTTGATTTTCCGGGGTAACTGTGCTTTTGGCGTTTCTGATAGCCGAGGTAATCTCAAGTGTAACAATTTGGGCGTTATCATTGACTTCGGCGGTTGCGTCGTTTTTGACTTTGCCGGAGGAGATATTGCTGGCGTAACTGGTAACCAGCACAATAAAAAAAGCCACCAGTATTGTATAAAGCAAAACCTCGATTAATGTCGTGCCTCGACGAAAAGTTTGCCCATCGCATTTTGTAATTAATGATAATTTCATTGTCATTAGCTCGGTCCGATGATAATTAATTCTTGATTATTGGCAATGCTAGCAACAAATACATATGCCCCGTTGTAAGCGATGGCAACTGCTTTATCCGGCAAGTCAATAGCGGCTTTCTCTAAAGGTTGGCTAGGATTAGTGATGTCGAGAATCACGAATTCCTTATTAGTTGTTTCAGTCGCTAAAAATACCTGATTCGTCGCCATGTCAGGCCAAAGACCGTTAACATCAGCAGCGTTATGAAATTGGCCGATTAAATTCCAAACCACACTGCCCGGATAACTGGAGGTATTGGCATACACAATTACAAAGTTTGGGCCGCTGGCGCCATTTTGCTCGGTTGCCAGATAAACCGTGCTTCCATTGACATAGATATCATTAACATCAGCTGCGTCTGGGTTATTATAAGCATACCTAACATTCTGTGGCCCTGATTTGTTGGTAACGTTGATAACCACAACTTCACGAGCGTCGCTGTTGGTGCCGACGTAAGCGTAATTGCCGGCAACATAAATCGCCCGTCCTTGGGCGTTTAGTTCGAATTTACCGACAGGTGTGGTCACCGGGTTCTCGGGATCAAGAACATCAAAGATATAAAACTCGCTATTAGAGGGATTGTTTTGAGTCACGAGATAAGCGTAATTGTCAAGAATAAAAACATCCTCGCCGTCCTGATTTTCCGGAGTATTAAGCCGGGCAACAACTGTTGGGTTTTTTGGATCGCTGACTTTGATTATCGTCAGTTCGGCGTCATTAATATTTGTTGCCAGATAAGCATAATTTCCGACAACATAGACAGCGCTAACTTTACTGCCGATTTTACAGGTGCTAACCAAAGTTGGCTTAGTAACATCGGAAACATCAAAAATAAAGAATTCCGGGTCAACTGCATTTGCTTCGTCAGTGACTAAATAAACATAATTTCCGAGGACAAAAATGTCATTCGGATTTTTGTTGCCGGCAATATTATTGGTGCTGACTGTTCCGATGGTTATTGGTTTATTCCAAGTTGGCAGTTCGGGCGGCTCGATGATTTTTGCCCAATTATTGAGATAAGTTGTTAAAGTTACGTTTCCCTGGCGAGTCGGAGTAAAATCCCAACTGACAGTTGAGGTAACTAATTTTCGATCATCTCCGGCGTTTTCAACTTTGATTTGTCGGGAAAAGCGACCGCTTGGGTCAAGATCTGACTCCTCGGCGAAATTCCAGCTGTTGCTGGAGACGATTATTCCGTGATTACCGCTGGCTAAATTATCCCAGCCGGAGTCGCGAATATTCCTTGCCGCTTCCAAGCCCTCTTCAGCCAAAGAAGTAGCAAAGACCCGTTCTTTGCCCTGGCGAAAAGAAACCGAGGCGTCGAGTAAAAGGTAAGTAATCGCCGTTGCAATTGAGACAAAAATAGCAATCGCGATTAAAATCTCAACTAAACTATAGCCGTTTTTTCTAGTGAAATTTTTTTTCTCTTTAGAAATCAATTGTCCCTTCCGGATTAATGCTAATTTTATGGTTCTGATTATTGCTGTCAATAAAAGTGATATCTCCGATTGTATTTGGATTGCCGGTTGATTTTAGAAAGATAATTTCGCTCAAGCCGTCAAATGAGGTAATTGAAGGCGGGAGGGCAAATGCCTCATCAAGATTTTGATCGCGGCTGACATACGAGGAACCCTTAAAAAGGGTGATTTTGTCATCCTGGCCAACAGCGACGCCCCAGTTGTCGTCAGCGACTGCTGCCAGCGCTTTGATTTTTGCTCGGCGAAGCGACTGGACGATTTCAATTGTCGTATCTTTACTTTGAGTTGAAACCAAAGTTGAGGTGTAAAAAGGCACAGATAACGCCGCCAACAAAACGATGATGGCAATAGCCAGAAGAATTTCTATCAATGTAAAGCCGGGTTTTTTCATTTAATCACATTTAGAACCTGATACATTGGGGAGATTATCGCGATGGCGACAAAGGCGACAACAAAAGCGATAATCAGCAGAAGAATCGGCTCCAAAGTCGTTGCCATATCTTTCGTCATATTGTCAACTTCCTCTTCGTAAAACTCGGAAATATATAGTAAGGAGTTGTAAAGAGAGCCGGTTCTTTCCCCGACATCAATCATTGCCCGAACTGTTGGCGGGAAAAGCCGTTTGCGCCGATCGGCCTGATCTAAACTCTCGGTAATTGTCTTGCCGGTGCTGACGCTGTCGAGAACCCTTTTGATCGTTTTTTGGTAGGGGATTGAAGTTATCGCCTCTTTGGTAATTCCCAGCGCGTCATCAATTGCCACGCCGCTTTTTAGCAGTGTGCCCAAGGTTAAACTGAATCGAGCCAGATTTAAGCTGATAATTATTTTGCCGGCGACCGGTGTGTGAAGGGTGACATTGTTCCAAATCGCCCGGAAAAAACGGACTCGCAGCAGAACGGAGAAAAGAATTATCGCCAAAATAATCCCGGCCAACCACCAAAGGCCATAGTGTTGAAGATTATTGGAGATTGCCAGCAGTATTTTTGTTGCCAGCGGCAGATCGGCTTTAAAAGAGGTGAATAATTTTGTCAGTTTCGGCAGGACAAAATAAGATACGCCGCCGCCGACGACAACGGCAGCAGAGAGAACAATCAGCGGATAAAGTGCGGCGCTTTTGACTTTTGAGATTAATTTGGCGTCTTTGCTTAATTGAATCGAGAGATAATGTAAACTTTGATCAAGAGTGCCGCTTTTTTCGCCGACCTTGACCATATTGATAAATAGAGGATCGAAAACATTTGGATATTCGGAGAGAGCGACATTCAGGGATTTTCCACCCTCAACTTTTGCCGAGACATCGCCGAGAACATTTTTCAGCCCGCCATGCAATTGCCTTTGGACAATCCGCAAACTCTCCGGCAAATCCATACCGGCTTTTAAAATCGTTGACAGATGTTTGGCCAGAAAGACCTTTTCATTTAAAGAGATGCCAAAAAGCAAAAAATTCTTGCCCCTCTTGGCTTTTTCCTTTGGTTCTTTTTCGGATTCTTTGGATTCTTCTGGTTGATTTTTAGGTGGTGGATTTTCAGCAATAGCGGCGGATTTATCAACTTCCTCCGGCAGCTTTTTTTCTGTTTCGATTTGAAGTTTATCTTTCTCCATCCCACTCCTTACAGCTCCTACAAAATTACAAATATGGTATTGCAGTGTCTAGCCCTACCTTATTTTTCATCAGCGTTATTTCTGCGTGGTTAAGTCAGCGTGGTTATTCTCTGGTTACTCGCAGAATTTCTTCAAGCGTGGTAACGCCCTCGATAACTTTTTTAAGACCATCTTCAAGCATCGTTGCCATTCCCTCTTTGACTGCTTGTTCGGTAATCTGCGAAGCATTGGCTTGAATCATAACCAATTTTTCGATCGCCGGCGACATTGTCATTGTCTCGAAAATTCCGATTCTATCAACATAGCCGCTTTGATGGCAAAATTCACAGCCCCTGCCTCTGGTTAAAGTAACGGATGTCGGTTTTTTCCGGAAAATTTTTCCCAATATCACTGCTGGCAGATTTTTTTCGAAAGTTAAAAACGGCTCCTGATATTTCTCAGCGCATTTGCTGCAAATCCGTCGAACAATTCGTTGAGCGACAATTAAATTAACCGTTGAGGCGATCAAATACGGCTCAATCTCCATCTGATTTAGACGGGGTAAAGTTGTCGCCGAGTCATTGGCGTGCATTGTAGAAAGCACCAAATGTCCGGTCATTGCCGCGTTAATGGCGATGCCCGCGGTCTCTTTATCACGAATTTCACCGACCATAATAATATCCGGATCTTGGCGGACAATCGAACGCAAGCCGTTGGCAAAAGTCAAATTGGTTTTTGGATTAACCTGAATCTGGCTAACGCCCTCCATATCATATTCAACCGGATCCTCGATCGTTGTTATATTGATTTCTCGCTTGTTAAGAACTTTAAGAATAGCATAGAGAGTGGTGGTTTTTCCGCAGCCGGTTGGCCCGACAGCAACAATTGTTCCCCAACTTTTAGCGATCTCTTTTTTGATTTTTGTCAGATCGTTGTCTGAAAGCCCAAGATTGATCAAATTATATTGCCGGCCGCGCTCGGAGAGCAGACGCATAACGATATTCTCACCATTAGTAACCGGAGTGATTGAGACCCGGACATCAACGCCCTTTTCCTCGCTTTTGGCTTTCTCGCTCAAATGGATCGCTCCCCCTTCCTCGATTTTAGTTACTTCACTGCCGTAGATAATCTGAAGCTTCCCATCTTGAGCCGCTTGGTGTTCGTCGGTCCGCAGATGGGAGAGAACTTTAATTCGCGAAACGATCTCCTCGTGTAAATTTTTCGGCAATTTCACAATATCATGCAAAACGCCATCAATCCGGAAACGGACAGTTGTTTCCTTTCTTTGTGGTTCAATATGAATATCAGACGCTCGATTATCCAGAGCATATTCAAATAGTTTCTGAACGATTTTAGAAATCGGCGCCCCTTTGAGAGCCTTGCTGCTAGCGCTAGATATTATCGGAATCAGGTCATGAAAAGTTTCTGAAATTCCCTGTTTATAAAAACCTAGTGCCTGAACTATTTCTTTTTCTGGGGTATAATAAGCCTCAATTTTGACCCCCATCTTCTTCTTGAGCTGGTTAATAACGGCTTCATCAGAGGGATTACCCATGGCTAACTTCAAGGTATCTCCAGAGCGTTCAAAAGCAATAATTTGGTGATCTCTAGCCACGACTTCAGGCACGCTTTTTAAGATTTTTCCATCAATTTGCAGTTGGCTAACTTTAACAGCCGGAACTTTAAAATACCTAGCAGTTGCTTCCGAGAGCTTATCTTCAGCAATTAGCCCCTTTTCGAGTAAAATTGCTGAAAGTGAGGCTTTTCTCTCATCAGCGTCTTTTTTCGCTAGCTCCAGATCATTTGCAGCAATTACTTTGCTGTCAGAGACAATTTTATAGAGTGTATCATTATCTAGCATAGTTTTCCCTGATTATTTTTTCAAGTTGGCAATTTAAATCCACCAAAATGGCCTGAATGGGTCAGCCCACAATTGCTAACTTGATTATAACATTTTCCATTTATCACAGCAAATTACCGGATTCTAGTTTGAATTTTCGCTTAAATGTTGCTAGGATAATGAACAGCGATTATTTTTATTTTTGTTCGCCCTAACCAAATTTCTAGGCGCTCTTCCCCGCCTGCGGCGGGGAGCGCTTGCAACCGTCGAAATTTGACAAGGGCTCACAATGTTGCAATTTATGGTCGTTTAATAATTTTTGCAATGGAAATCGAAGTAAAGGATTTGAAAAAATCAAAGTACTCACTTAAGATCTCTCTTCCGCCAGAAGAGCTTATGCCATATTTTCAGGCTACATATAAAAAACTAGCGCCCGAGGTCAAAATTGCTGGATTTCGACCAGGAAAAGCCCCACGCAAGCTGGTTGAGGAAACAATTGGTCAAGCAAGATTACTATCAGAATCATTAGAGGTAGCGGTCCAGAGGTCTTATTTTGAAGCGGTGGGGAGAGAAAAACTCATCCCAATTTGTCCACCAAAAGTGGCGATTGTCAAATATCCAAGTTGGGGCCTCGATGCCGACGAAGTCGAGGGAGGACTAGTCTTTGAGGCTGAGATAGAAGTCATGCCAGAAGTCAAACTTGGTAATTTCTCTGGTGTTAAAGTTAAAAAGAAAAAAATTGCTGAGACTAAAAAAAGTGACATCGAAAAAATTCTTCTGCATCTTCGTCGTCAGAAAGCAACTTTTGTTGAAGTGGAAAGAGGCGCAGAAAAAGGTGACCGAGTGGAAATCAACTATGAAGGTTCAGTCGGCGGTGTTAAAAAAGATGCAATGTCAGCAAAAAATCAGCCGCTGGTTTTGGGCGAGGGTGCGCTGATTCCTGGCTTTGAAGATAATCTGATAGGGATGAAAAAAAATGATGAGAAAGAATTTGAAATAAAGTTTCCAGCTGACTTTTCCGCTCGCGATTTTGCCGGAAAAACCGCCAAGTTCAAGGTCAGGGTTGTTGATCTCAAAGAAATAAAATTACCGGAGCCTAGTGATCAATTTGCCGCCAGTTTTGGTCGCAGAAACATTCCTGATTTAACTACAGCAATCGAGAAAAGTTTGAAAGATGAGGTTGAAAATAAAGCCAGAAACGAACTGGAGCTTGAGGTGATTGAAAAAGTCTTGCCATATTTAGAAGTTATCGTACCGGAGGGACTTGTTGAACAAGAAATCAGTCGAATCATTGCCGGAATGGAGGAACAAATTAAAAATCGCGGACTTAAGTTTGAGAAATATCTTGAAAGTATCAAGAAAACTTTACCCGAACTAAGAAGAGATTTACGACCGACAGCAAAAAAAAATATCCGTATTGGTTTTTTGCTCGGAAAGATTATTGAGAAAGAAAAGATTGATCAGAAAGACCCCGATGCCGGAAGACGCGCCCTTGATTGTCTAATCGCCCGACTGGTCAAATAAAAGCGGAGGGAGCGTGAGAAATATTTTTTCACTTTTTAAAAAAGACAATTTCCGAAAACTCTGGCTGGCCCAATTTTTGTCACAAGCCGCTTCCAATATGCTGATTTTCGCCTTGATTTTGCATATTTACGACTTAACCAAAAGTGCAACGACAATTTCTTTGGTGATAATTGCAACCTCAATCCCCTCAGTGATTTTTGGGCCGCTCTCCGGCGTCCTCTCCGATCGCGTCCGCTACAAAAGGGTTTTACTCTACACTAATGTTTTGCGGACTCTAGCGGCTTTTCTTTTGATTCCGGCAACTCATAACACTTTGGCGATCTTAGAGATCATCTTTGTGATGTCGGCGATTACCCAATTCTTCTCACCAGCAGAATTGTCATCAATTCCTTTAGTTGTTGATAGGACCGAATTGGTCAAGGCGAATTCAATCTATATGACCACAATGTACGGCTCGCTGATTTTCGGTTACGGCATTGCCGGCCCGCTCCAGGGAGCAATCGGCTCGATCTGGCTTTTTGTCATTGTCGGAGCGATGTTTCTTATTTCATCAATTTCAATTTTTTTAATGTCGGAATATGATGATAAAGCACCGCACACTCTACTGACGGTTTCAAATCTGGCAAAAACAATTTCCGCGGTTTGGCAGGAAACGAAAAATGGGGTTAAATATGTCAGTCGGGCGCGGGAGATTTCTTCGCCGATGGCTAGATTAGCGATCGGTTGGGCGATGCTCGGTGCATTTATCGTTCTTTTGCCACCGTTTGCCGAGCAGTATCTTTTAATCAGTACTAAAATGGCCGGGGTTATTTTGATTGTTCCGGCCGGCTTCGGTCTTTTGACCGCCGCTTACCTTTTAAATAAAAACAACAGTTGGAATAAATCGCGGATCATCAATTGGGGATTTGTTGTTTGCGGTCTCGGGCTTCTGGTAATGGCATCGTATAATTTATACGCATTTTTGACTTTTTCGCTTTTGATTCCGATTTTGCTGATGGTGATACTTGGTTTTTGCGCCGGCTTGATTTATATCGCCTCGCAGACACTCTTGCAATTAAATTCGGCCGGAAAGATGCGCGGCCGGGTTTTTGGCATTGCGGCAATGTTGATAAATCTGGCAATGGGAGTTCCGGCGCTGTTTGTTGGCGGCATCGCTGATTTGACTTCGCCGGTTTTCACTCTGGTTATCGTTGCTTTGTTGGTGATAATTTATGGCACCTCGTTGTTTTTCGAAGACACAGAGACAAGAATGGATAACGAATATTCTAATAACCAATGACGAATAAAACTAATATTCGTTTAATTTGCTATTAGTCATTAGTTTAATTTGTCATCCATTCTTGGAGTTCTTGACAAAATGTAAAGGAAACTTTACAATATTGTTAATTCAAAACTCAAAACTCAAAAGTCAAAATTACAATTTAAAATTCAAAATTTTTCCAATCATTATTACATTTTGAACTTCAGTTTTGATCTTTGCGTTTTAAATTTTAAGTTTGAGCGCCTGCCTGCCGGCAGGCAGGGAGCGAACATGACCTATCTTGTCCCAACTGTCATCGAGAAATCACAATTTGGCGAACGGGCGTATGATATATACTCCCGGCTGTTAAAAGATCGAATTATTTTTTTGGGTGGAACGATTGATGATGCCGTTGCCAACACGGTTATCGCCCAGCTTTTGTTTCTGGAATCTGAGGACCCGAAAAAGGATATTCAAATGTACATAAACTCACCCGGCGGCGAAGTCTATTCTGGTATGGCAATTTATGACACCATGCGCTATGTAAAGCCAAAAGTTTCGACTATTTGTGTTGGGCTGGCAGCGTCAATGGCGGCTTTTTTGCTCGCTGGTGGAGAACGGGGAATACGCTTGGCGCTACCAAATTCCCGAATTTTAATCCACCAACCAGCTGGCGGAACTCAAGGTCAGGCATCAGATATCAAAATTCAGGCGGAGGAGATCCTTAAAATTCGTGAGGAGGTGAATAAAATTCTGGCGAAAAATACTGGCCAAAAGCTAGAAAGAATCGCCAAAGATACCGACCGCGACTTCTACATGCGCGCCCTTGAAGCCCAAAAATACGGCATAATTGATAAAGTGATCACAAAGAAATAAGGGGACGGTTCTCTTTTGAATACGGAATTTGCTAAATATCATTTTTGTTAATATAATATGATTAGTATTGTTATAAAAGATCCAAAAATATGCCACGGCAGCCCCGATTACTTTTGTCAAAGAGTTATTATCACGTAATGACGCGCGGTAACAACAAGAATCAAATTTTTCGCGCCAAATCGGATTACTTGTATTATTTGAAAAGATTTAAACAGTTTAAAGAAGAGCTACAATTTGATCTATTTCATTATTGTTTAATGCCAACTCATGTTCACCAGCTCATTCGAACTCGAAAAGCGGCGGATTATTCTTTATTTATGAAGAAAATCAACTTGGCATATTTTCATTATTACCGCCGAAAATATGGTTGGATAGGTCATTTTTGGCAAGATCGTTTTAAAAGTCAACCGGTGGGCAAGGATAACTATTTTATTCAATGTGGTAAATATATTGAGATGAATCCTGTCCGAAAAAAAATTGTTACTAACCCGGAAGAATATCAATTTTCGAGTTATGTATACTATATTTTTGGCAAACAAAATAATCTAATAACCGAGAATCCCTTTTTCCATGATTTAGGGACGAATGAGATTAAAAGGCAAATAAATTATCAAAAATTGGTTATAGATGAGGAGATTTCTGACAGTTACAAAAGAAAAGTTTGGGGGACAAGCTATCAGAGATATCATGAAGATAAAAAAATAAAATATAATTTAAAGAAGAAATCCAGTCTAGATAATTTAATAGTTTAGCAAAAAACGAGTTCAAAAGAGAACCGTCCCCTTAGCTGTCCCCTTAGCTTATAGGATATTGACTTGGTTTTACAATTTGCTATACTATTTATCGAAGGGTATTGATTCCTGGTTTTACAATTTGCTATACTATTTATAGTAAATGTTGTCCTTGCTAATTTGATTAAGTATAATAGCTCTATCGGCTAATTGGAGGGATATGAAGGGGAAAAAAAGAATCTTTCGACTTGGTGTAATAGCACTAATTTTTTCACTGTTGTTTCTTTTTAGTTATCCACAGAATGCTTCTGCCG
>Ga0210017_1004378_pt1 | contig 11585 bp, 15 predicted proteins | sample CryGeyCG2014_020_FD_183966 | JGI IMG/M metagenome (GOLD analysis project Ga0210017, IMG submission 183966) | Groundwater microbial communities from aquifer - Crystal Geyser CG08_land_8/20/14_0.20 (SPAdes) (version 2) | ecosystem: Environmental > Aquatic > Deep subsurface > Groundwater | place... | reverse complement strand
ATCTTTTATGTTACTATCGCTGGTATTATTCTTCCTCTCTGCTGTTTTGGTTCTCTACCAGTAGCAATTGGTTTCAGAAAAAAGGGTGTACCTTTAGGTCCGATTCTTGCTTTTCTTGTTGCTACACCAGCAACTTCAATTACTGCAATTCTTGTAACCTGGCGTCTCCTGGGAGCCGGACTTACCTTATATCTCTGTTTTTCAGTAATTCTTATGGGTCTTATTATCGGTCTTATTGGAAATCTTCTTCCTTTTGAACCTGTGGAATCCGAGCCAGACACCTGTCCTATGTGTGAAGAAGGGGAACATATCGGTCACCAGCATCACGAGAAAGGAATAAGGAGCAGAGTAATTTCAGTTTTCTCTTTTGGTTTTGTAGACATCCCAAAAGAAATTGGATTGGAGTTGGTTATTGGTTTAATTCTGGCAGCAGTGGTTGCTTCTGTTACTCCTTTAGGAAATCTCATCAAAAATTACCTGGTAGGTGGTTTCGGATATCTATTCGCTTTAATCTTTGGCCTGGTTATGTATATCTGTTCAACTGCTAGTGTCCCCTTAGTTCACGCTTTCACTGGGAAGGGGTTAAATATCGGTGCTGGTTTAGTCTTGCTTCTCGTTGGGCCAATTACCAGTTATGGAACAATTTTAGTTATCAGGAAAGAATTTGGGAATAAGATTTTGTTAGTTTACCTGGGGGTTATTTGTTTATTTTCATTAATTTTAGGATATTTATTTTCTATCTTGTCATGATGAAAAAACGAGTAGTTGTAGCAATGAGTGGTGGGGTAGATTCTTCAGTTGCTGCTTGTCTTTTGGTCAAGCAAGGATATGAAGTTATTGGAGTAAGCATGAAATTACCCAATTTAGGAGAAATTTCTGAATCCGGTTGCTGTGGTATCCAAGGAATAGACGACGCAAAAAGCGTTGCTCAGAAGATAGGCATTCCCTTTTACGCTCTGAATTATGAAAAAAAGTTTGAGAGCAAAGTTATAAATTATTTTTGCAGGGAATATATTCATGGCCGGACTCCTAATCCTTGTATTATCTGCAACGAGAAGATAAAATTTGGAAGTCTTCTTAAGAAAGCTAAGAGTATAAATGCCGATTATATTGCTACAGGCCATTATGCTCGGATTGAATACGATAAATTAAGCAAAAGGTATCTTCTTAAAAAAGGAAAAGATAAAGAAAAGGATCAGTCATATTTTTTGTTTTCACTTTCCCAGGAACAATTGTCTCACTCCCTTTTCCCTTTAGGGGATTGGACAAAAAGCAAAGTAAGACGATTAGCCAAAGAATTTGGTTTAAAGGTTCATGATAAACCAGCTAGCCAGGAAATATGTTTTATTCCAGATGATGACTATCGAAGATTTTTAAGAACACAAGTTACCGCTGATAAATTCAAGCCAGGTCCGATAGTTAACAAGGATGGCAAGATATTAGGAGAACATCAAGGAATCGCTTTTTATACTATTGGACAGAGAAAAGGAATTGGTGCTCATAAGAAACCTTTCTATGTAATTGCTATTAAAAAAGAAGAAAATTCAGCGGTAGTTGGAGAGAAGGGCGAACTTTATCGCGATACACTAATTGTAGAAAACATCAATTGGATAGACAGGGAAAAATTAATAAATCCAATTAAGGTAAAAGTGAGAATAAGATACAAGCACCAAGAAAGCAATGCTATGATTTCACCTTCAAGCAATGAAAAAATCAAGGTAGAATTTAGTCAGCCTCAAAGAGCAATTACTCCTGGTCAAGCGGCTGTTTTTTATGATGGTAACAAAGTTATCGGCGGCGGATGGATAATTTAAAAATGAGTCAAATTACAGTTCAGATGTATGCTACTTTAAGAGAAAAAGTTGGTAAAGGAAAAATTTCCATTGATGCAAAAAATGTTAAAGATGCCTTAGAAAAATTGGAAAATGAATTTGGTGACAGGTTTCGAGAGCAGTTATATGAGAAAGAAGAAATCAAAAGCTATTATATTTTTCTACTAAATGGTCATGTTATAGATGTAAGACGATTAAGTCAAACAAAATTGTCTCCAGGCGATATTTTGGGCATATTTCTCCCTCTTGCTGGTGGTTGATGGATGAATAAAGGTAGAATTATTTCAGTGAATATAAGTAAAGAAAAAGGAACATCCAAGGAATCTACAAAAAGTGCTTACTTGAAAAAAGGTTGGGGTATTATTGGTGATGCCCATGCTTGTAAAGGCAAACGTCAGATAAGTTTGTTAGCGATAGAAAATATCAAGCACTTTTCCGAGCATTTTCCCAACCTTAATATCACTCCAGGCATATTTGCCGAAAATATTACCACTCAGGGATTGAATTTTGAGGATCTAACTCTGGGAGATAAGCTGAGATTGGGCCGCCGAGCAGAGCTCAAGATTACCCAATTTGGTAAAAGGTGTCATACGAGTTGTATGATAAAGAAAAAGGTTGGTGTTTGCGTTATGCCTAAGAAAGGTGTTTTTGCCGAAGTAACAAAGTCCGGAGAAATAAAAATCAATGATTCAATTAAAATTGAATGAAAAGCAACTAATTAAAATGCCTAAGGTCTTACTGGGTAAACTTAAGAAATTAGAACAAATTATCGAAAATATGGGTAGCGTGTTAATTGCTTATTCAGGTGGAGTGGACTCGACTTTTTTACTTAAAGTAGTAAAAGAAACTATTGGGAATAATGTCTTAGCAGTAACTGCTAAATCTGAAACTTATCCAGAAAGAGAATACAATCAGGCAAAGAAAATAGCCCGAAGATTAAAAGTCAAGCACTTGACTATTACCACCAAAGAGTTATTAAATCCTCACTTTCTCGCTAATCCAACAAACAGATGTTATTATTGCAAAAAAGAACTACTTACTAAACTCAAACAAATAGCCTTAGACAAAGGTATAAATTATATTGCCGATGGAACGAATTATGATGATACTGGCGATTTCCGCCCAGGAATGAAAGCAGTTAAAGAATTAGACATAAGGAGTCCTTTAAGAGAAGCCGGCTTAACCAAGAGAGAGATTCGCTTGCTTTCTCATAAGATGAATTTACCTACCTGGAATAAACCTGCTTTTGCTTGTCTTGCTACTCGATTTCCCTACGATGCACCAATTAATCAAAAGAAACTGAAAATGGTTAACAAAGCTGAGGATTATTTATACAAATTAGGGTTCAAACAAATTCGAGTAAGACACCATGATAGTATTGCACGAATAGAAGTCTCGCCTAAAGATATAGTAAGTCTTGTTTCTCCAGGTATACGAAAGAAGATAGTAAAGAAACTTAAAGGGATTGGTTATCGTTATGTAACTTTAGATGTTCAAGGATATAGATCAGGAAGCATGAATGAGGTTTTGAAAAAAGATGAATCAGACAAAAGAGTTAAATATAGTTCAGTTTAACTCCGGTGAGAAAAACATAAAAGAAGATTTGATTGTGAAAGAAACACCTTTTACACTTTTGATTAATGGCCAAGAAATAGTAACTCTTTTATGTAGCCCCAATAAACTGGAATATTTGGCTGTAGGTTTTCTCCTGTCAGAAGGTTTGATTGAAAGCGATACCATGATAAAACGTGTAAGTCTTGGTAAGGATGAGCATTATGCTAATGTGGAATTAGACAGAGATTTTCAAGTTCCACAAGATTTCTTTCAGAAAAGATTAATTAGTTCAGGCTGTGGAAGAGGTTCTTCTTTCTATAACCCTCAGGATGTTATAGATTGTGAGCCAGTAAATTCAGGGTTTCAGATTGGTTATAAACAAGTTATTGATTTGATGAAAGAATTCCAAGAAAAATCTGCTTTATTCAAAAAAACAGGCGGTGTTCATTCAGCAGCACTCTGCAATCTAAATGAGATAGAAATCTTTACAGAAGATATAGGCAGACACAACGCTATCGATAAAATTTTGGGCGAGTGTTTAATGAAAAAGATATCAACTGAGAACAAAGTAATTTCAACCAGTGGAAGAATTTCATCAGAGATATTAATCAAAGTAACCAAACGAAAAATACCGATTATTATTTCTCGTGCGGCGCCTACAGATTTAGCTGTAGAGTTAGCTGAGAAAATGAGAGTAACACTGATTGGCTTTGTTCGGGGCAAACGGATGAATATATACAGTCAACCCTTTAGGGTAATCTAAATTTGGGGGTGGTAAAATGGCGGAGAAGAAGATTTTCAGTATGGTTGGTGAAAAAGAGATCACCAGAGCAATCGTTGATGAGTTTGCTAAACAATTCTCAGAGTATGTAGAAAGCGACTGCCTTATTATTGGCGCAGGCCCAAGTGGGTTAATGGCAGGCAAGGAATTAGCAAAAGAGAAACTGAAGATTTTAATTGTTGAAAGAAATAACTACCTTGGTGGTGGGTTTTGGATTGGTGGCTATTTGATGAATAAAGTTACTGTAAGAGAACCAGGGCAGGAAATCCTTTCTGAATTGGGGGTACCGTTTAAGGAAGTCTCAAAAGGTCTTTATGTTGCTGATGGTCCTCATGCCTGCTCCAAACTTATCGCTGATACTTGTGATGCTGGAGTGAAGTTTGCCAATATGACCGTTTTTGATGATGTGGTCTTACGAGAAGAAAACCGAGTAGCGGGAGTGGTAATCAATTGGACACCGATACAGGCACTACCAAGAGAAATTACTTGCGTTGACCCGGTTGCTTTAGAGTCAAAGATAGTTATTGATGCTACTGGTCATGATGCTTCTGTTGTAAAAAAATTGGAAGAAAGAGGACTGGTTAAAACAGTCGGTTTTGGTGCAATGTGGGTAGAAAGGTCAGAAGATTTAGTTATTGAACATACTGGAAAGGTGCACCCCGGTTTAATTGTCTGTGGTATGGCGGTAGCTACAACTTATGGTCTTCCACGAATGGGGCCAACTTTTGGTGCAATGCTTCTTTCAGGTAAAAAAGCAGCAGAAGTTGTCAAAGAGGAACTGAAAATATGATGCATTTCCCATCCTCTATCTATCTTTACAATGGTGGAAGGACAGAAAGCTTGAACCTTGACGAAATCTCCCAATATCTAAGAGATGTCTTTAATGAGATAAAAGTTCAAGTAAGAGATGATTTTATAGCCCGTTACCTTTCTCTATTGCCTCGCACGGAGAAAGAGAAGGCAATAGATAATTTAGCTAAAGAGATAGCTAAAATTAAAGTTCGGAAAATAGAAAATAAGGATATGGTCTTTGAACCTTTACTGGGTGAAATCAATTATGAGAAGGAAAGGATATCCAATCCCCAAAAGAGAGCATTTGGGATTTTGTACGATGGTTTTAAGCTCAGCACGATCTTTTCTAAGTTAATTCCAGAGGAAGAGTCTGCTTTCAATCATTGCCATATTATCTTTACTAATCAGCTTTTTGGTACCTGGGATGAAGGCGACCTGCGATATCATGCACGAGTTAGTATTTATGGATTCCCATCGATCATTTCTACTACTGGAATTGTGGAAGCACCAGCAAAAGAAAAGGAATTTTACATAATAAAAAATTTAAAAAGACAAGAACTTATAGAGAGTTGGAAGAGAGAGCATAAAGATGAATTTATCGATTATGATGACCAAAGAATAACACAAGTAATGATTGGATATGTAATGCAGGCATTGTTTTATTATATCTTAGGTTCGCCTTTTTGCAATGATAAAAACTGTAGACTATTTAATGCACATTGGCAAAAAGAGGTAATTCAAGCACAAATTAAATCTGGTTATGAATTCTGTCAATTTCATAAAAATATTCTGAATAAGTTAAATGGAAGATGAAGATTCGAGGTGCCTTGGCGGGAACTTGAATTTTTTGAAACTTAGGGCTTGACAAATCTGCTGATGGAGTGGTAGAATACAAACAAGTTAGGTAGTTACTTAACGAAATCTGGTTAGTGGAAATGGAGAAGAGAAAAAAATTACTGAATAAATTTTGCAAACTGGCTGAAAAGTTTGGGGCCAGAGAGGCAAAGGTCATCTCAGCTGAAAGTGTGTTCACTGCTCTCTGGGTAAGGCAAAAATGTCAGTTTGGTTGCGGTGGGTATGGTCAAACTTTAACTTGTCCCCCTTATTCCCCTACACCGGAAGAGACAAGGAGGATATTAGATAGTTACGATGCAGCAATTCTCATACATTGCGATGATGGATGGGATGATCTGAATGAAATTGTAGTCCAATTAGAACGAGAGATTTTTCTTGGTGGTTATTATAAAGCTTTTGGGTTAAGTGCAGGACCTTGTAATCTTTGTGATAAATGTAATTTAAAACAATGCCAATATCCGGATAAGGCTCGACCTTCAATGGAAGCTTGTGGTATAGATGTATTTCAAACTGCCCGCAGTAATGGGTTTAAGATAAAGGTATTAAAAGATACTACTTGTAAAGCTAATTACTTTGGTCTGGTATTGATTGAGTGAAAGGATGTTGCACTGTTTTTGGAGTGCATTGACCGTGTCAATGCAATCTATTTGCAACAACATGGTTGTTGCACTCCATAGATGCACTCCATAGGAGGTATTCCAATGTTAGTCAAAGATAGTCTTTATTCTTTCCCCTGGACGAATATGATGGTGAATAATTGTAATAGTTATTTCATTGATGGAGAGATTCCCACCCTCATTGACCCGGGACTTATGGGATATGCCAAAGAGCTTTTTAAGAGGATGAGCTCTGATGGTCTTGACCCTCAAAAGATTCAGCTAATTATAACTACCCATCTTCACCCTGACCATTGCGGAGGAATACTTGACTTTGATTTGAATAAGATAAGACTTGCTCTGAGCCGGGAGGAAGAAGAATTTTTTAAAGAGGTTGGACCAAAGTTTTTTCAGATGTTTGGGATGGAGATGCCTGAGCTTAAGGTTGACTTTTATCTTCAGGAAGGAGAACTAAAGATTGGTGATGAGACTCTTTATGTCTATATTACTCCCGGACATTCTCCTGGCTCAGCCTCTCTTTACTGGCCTAAACATAAAGCCTTAATCTGTGGTGATCTAATCTTCTTCCAGGGAGTAGGAAGAGTTGATTTTCCCGGTGGGGATGGAAGACTCCTAATTCAAAGTATTGAACGCTTATCAAAGCTGAATATTGAGTACCTGCTTCCCGGACATGGGGAGGTCATTGTCGGTAAAGAGAATATAGAAGAGAACTTTCGCTACATTAGAGAATTTTATTATAATTACTTGTGAATCTTTCTGCTCGTTTAATTCTTTTCCCGATAGAAGGATGACTGTAGAAGATAAACTCAATTATCTTATTGGGCTCAACCTCAGCTAAGTTTTGTTCCGCCAGCCTCTTCATAGTAGTAATGAAAGCCTGAGAATTTTTAGTAATATTTAGAGCATAATCGTCAGCTTGAGTCTCTAATCTCCTTGAGTAAAGATTAAATAAGGGAAGAAGAAAGAGACTTAAACCTGATATTGCCAAGATAAGAAGTGGCAAACCAGCAATATCAGCAATTCCCCCAAAGCCAAAGTAGTTAGAAAAATTTCCCAAACAAAGGTTAGCCAAATAAAAGCCACTGAAGATGAGGATAACCTCCAGACCAATCCCTTTCCATAAATGATTATAAATATGATGACCTAATTCATGAGCTAATATTACCTCAACCTCATCCTCTTTAAAGCTTTTAAGTAGATTATCGGCTAAGATAATTCTTCTTGTATTCCCTAAGCCAGCCAGAGCAGCGTTTGACTTTTTGCTCTTTTTGCTTAAATTACATTCAAATATCCCTTTTACCTGAGTATTTGCTCTTTTTGAAAGCAAAAGTAATCTCTCTTTAAGTTCTGAATCTTTTAAGGGTGTAAATTTAAAGAAGATGGGCATCAATAGGATGGGGGCAAGATTGACTAAAGCAATAAGGAAAAGAACAAAGATTACCCCGGCTATTATCCACCAAGAAGAAGGGTATCTTCTCAAGAGAAAATAAACCAATTCAATAACCAAGAAGGTAAGGACAAGACTGACTAAAAGCTCCTTTATATGGTCTAGGGCCCAATCTTTTACCCTTTGGTTAGATAACTTAAATTTATGTTCAAGAGTATAACCACCATAAAATTCTAAGGGAAGAGAGATGACCTCAGAGAGACCTCCCACAATAAGAAGATAGATTAGTATAATTAGCCCGGGGGAGGTGGATATGCTATCCCCTATGTCCCGAAAAAGATGAGTAGCCTTGCTAAAGAGTAAAAAGATTAGGAATATAAAATTTATCAGAAGACTAATAATAGTTAGGATTCTCTTTGACTTGTTATATGCCTTAGCTTCATCCTGACGAAGATTTTCCAATCTTATCCTCTTGTTAGTTGTTAGTTCTTAGTTGTTAGTTAGTTGTTAGTTCTTACTATTCCCTATTGGCTATTGGCTTTTGCCTCTTGGCTATTGGCTACTGTCTCATATTAGCCTTATCAACTTATGCATCTGGGGAATTATTCGGACCTTATCTAACTTCTCTAAAGCTAACTCCTGAAATTTTAACATTCTCTTTGGAGAAGGGCTTTTTTGAACCTTTGCGTAAGGAGTTACTGGTTGTAAGATTAAGGGAATGGAGCTGTCCTCACTAGCAATTAAGTTTATGGCTAATTTTAGCTCACTGACTAAAGTATCGGGAGTAATTACTATCTTAACAAAGCTATCTTTTCTAACTGCTATTCTTAAAGACCTCTTATGCTCAGTAAAAAAACTTCTCTCTCCAGTTGAGGAAGGAAGTTTAATATCCAGAGCAATAAAATCAATTAAACTTATAACTTTTGATAACTCTTCGGGCAAAGTGCCGTTAGTCTCTAAATAAATCTTTAAACCCCTTTTGCGAAGAAGAGGAAGAAACTTAACTAAGAAACGAGCTTGAAGAAGAGGTTCTCCACCAGTTAAACTAATTGAATGGTGTTTAGTCTGGTTTAGGTCTTCAACAATCTTTCTTAGGTGAGAGGCACTTAAAGGGTTAGAAGTCTCAATGAAATTTCTCTTGTTTAGGCTTAGCTGAAACTTGCAGGTAGGAGTTACCTTTTGAGCTTGGGGTGTATCACAAAACTTGCACCTTAGGTTACAGCCAGAAAATCTGATAAATATCTGCCTTATCCCGATTAGCTCTCCTTCACCCTGAGCTGAACTAAAGACTGAAAGGAGATTAGCCCCAACCTTCAACAAATACCTCCTGTCGCAGAGCTCCATTGTAACATTGTAATCGCTGATTTTATATCAGCGCCAATTAAAATTGGCGATTACCGAATGTCATCTAACATCTTCTGCATTATTCTTACTACCTTTGTATAGTATTGGTCGATAACTCTCTTCTCAGTGGTATCTTTATTTAGGTGAATTGGCTTTCCGAAATAGACCTTTATCTTTGTCGGGAAGGGAATATAAGGAAGAAAAGGGCCAAGACCAATTCCCCAGGGGAGGGAAAATGAGAGGGGAAGGACATCTAATCCTAAAAGTTTGTTTAGTTTGAGGGATTTAGATATACTCTCTCCGCTACTTAATATCAATAAAGTATCGTGTCCTCCAATAGTTACTACTGGAATTAAAGGGACTTTTTCTCTGATTGCTAAGCGAATGAATCCCTTATGATTATAAAAGTTTACTTTATATTTAAGGTGAGTCTCTTTAAATGCTTCTTTGGCTCCCCCAGGATAGGTTAAGATAAAACCTTTGTCCTTAAAGACTTTGTTTATATCTTCCTGATTATTCAATATTGCTCCCAACTCTTCCATTGAGGAACTTAAGTAAGGTATTTTAAAAAAGGCATTGTGAGCAAAAGAGAATAGGGTCTTCTTTGTTCCCTGCTCTTTGTACCAAGCAAGTACAGTCATCAGCATACTGGGGGAGACTATTGCTCCCTCATGATTACCTACTAATAAGGCAGGTCCCCGATAAGGGAAGTTTTCTTTACCTTTTACTTCCACCTTAAAATAATAATTGTAGCCAAATTCATAGAGATTATAGAGAAGTCTTATTAAATTCTTATTCTTACTCCTAAAGTATTTCCTTCTCTTTTTATCTAAAAATTCATTTATATACACTTCAGGGTCTTCTCCATTCGTAACTATTCCTGAACCTGTCAGGAACAGGTTTATCAAACCCGCAATTGACGGGCGTCATAAATGTCGCCCCTACATTCGAAATCAAACACTGGAACTTCTATAATCTTTACAGGTGGGAACTTATCTTTTGTAAATCTCAAGAGTTCATCAGTAACCTCAGGAGAATAAGTCTTTTCTCCACATTTAGTGCAAACTTCAGCCGGGACATTCTCTACAAGGAGATATTTGTTATTCTCTTCGTAACTAAAAGTAACCCTTTTTTTCTCTACTTTACCTCCACAAAAGACACATTTCACTTTAACTCACCTCCTGATTTTACAATCAATCCATTCTGTAGACTTAGGTTCATAGGTTGTGATAACCACGACTGATGGTGGTAAAGAAACCTGAACATGCAGGTTTCTTCCCTCTTTTGTTTTTCCATAAACAAGACAGCTTGGAGAATATTTATCATCAGGATATTCCTCAATAACCTCACCTGTCATTATAGCATTTTCTACCTCGGAACGGTCTATAGCTCTCTTAAGCATTCTTTTTACAGCATGGTCTGAAAAGCGATATTCACCCTTCTTTATTTCATCCTTAATTCCTTTTATTATCATCTGAATTCCCTGCTCTCTTCTTTTCTTCTCTATCACCGAGCGATTGCGTATAACATCAGACTGGGTAAAAACTTTCTTAATTATTAGTAACTATTCCTGAACCTGTCAGGAACAGGTTTAGCCGCCAGAAGTAGTTTTGTAGAGAAAAAATCCAAAGTTTTCATCTCAACATAGGATAGCACACTAGATTAAAAATGTCAAGAAAAGTAGAGGAGAGAATTGGCGCTGATATAAAATCAGCGATTACAAATCATGGATGCGGTTCATCCCCACGTGCGTGGGGAACATCCCCTCCCCAAACTCTCGAGAGAGAAGTTTGACGGTTCATCCCCACGTGCGTGGGGAACATTCTGCCACGGTCACCACAACAAATCTAGGGCTTAGGGCTTGGGGCTTAGGGCTTAGTCCCCTTGTCTCTAAGCCCTTGTCGCTAAGCCCTATACTAATCACTACTCTTCCTTTCTTCGTATACTTCAAGCTATTGGAAATCAAATTAGCCAAGACCTGGCGCAAGCGGGCTGAATCGGCCAAAACCAAAACTTTTTCGAAAGTTTTGCCCTGAGCCTGCCCGCCCGCATCGCCTGCGGCGAAGCGCTGGCGGGCGGGTCGAAGGGCCTGTCCCTCTTTTTTGTCATTGCGAGGCCCCTTTGGGGCCGTGGCAATCATCCCTTCAAAAACCAACCCCAATCCTTTTGACGTTGCCATGGGCTTAAATTCCGCTATCACCGCCTCAATCTCCTGACAAATGTCCAATTCTTTCTTCTCTATTTTCATTCTACCCTGTTCAATGCGCGAAACATCCAATAAATCATGAACCAAAGCCGCCAACCGTCTGGCTGATTCGTAAACCACCCTTAACCATTCTTCTGTCTTTTTGTCCACAGATTAAATAGATTAAATATGCATTCGGGCGGCGTAATTAAAAGGGTAGAAATATTTTTGCCACAAC
>Ga0210017_1004373_pt1 | contig 11592 bp, 12 predicted proteins | sample CryGeyCG2014_020_FD_183966 | JGI IMG/M metagenome (GOLD analysis project Ga0210017, IMG submission 183966) | Groundwater microbial communities from aquifer - Crystal Geyser CG08_land_8/20/14_0.20 (SPAdes) (version 2) | ecosystem: Environmental > Aquatic > Deep subsurface > Groundwater | place... | reverse complement strand
ATCTCAGCATTCCAACAGTCAGGAAGTTACCAAACAGTTATTAATTTTGTGGCAACGCCGAGTTATTAGTGGTTAGTGGTTAGTGATTAGTGGTTAGAAATTCAGAAATACAAATATGAAATTAAAAAAGATTGTTTTAATTATTATGTTTTTTACTATCCACTATTCACTATTCACTAGTCACTCTTTGGCTCAACAAGTTTCCCTCTCCCTCTCCCCGCCTCTTATAGAATTATTTATTAAGCCAGGCAAAGCCGTGATGGTCGCCTATAAATTAGAAAATCTTGGCGATCCGACTTTTTTAAATTTAAAAATCCTACCTTTTGAGGCCAAGGATAGCCTTGGCAATATAAGAATTAAGTCGGAATTTGAAGGCCCGGTCAGATTTAGCTTGGATAATTCTGAACTTAGTCTCGGAAAACCTTTTTTCCTAAAAACAAATTCTTCTCAACAAATACTACTTAGAATAAGAATTCCGGAAAATATCACAGACGGCGATTATTACTATAGTTTATTAGCCGAGACCAACCCCCCGACTGCCATTGAGGGTGTTGGCTCGGCTCGGACTAAAGCCACAATTGGTTCAAATATATTAGTAACTATTTCTAATTCGGGTAATGTTGATATTAATCCAAAAATTACTCTTTTTTCTACTCTTGGTAAAGTGTTTGATAGTTCAGACAAGATTCCTGTTGTTTTAACTGTCGTTAATAAAGGAAAAAATATGATCAAGCCAGAAGGTCAAATTAGCTTAAAAGGTAACTTTGGTGAAACTTCTAAATATGATATTATCTCAAAAAATATATTGGCGCAATCAGAACGAATGATTGAGGCTACACCGTCATCATTAATGGATTGTAGGGAACGAAAATGTTTGTTCCCTACATCATTATTTTTGTCTGGTTTTTTTATCGGAAAATATAATCTATCTACTCAGATTAAGTTTGGAGAAAATTCTCCAACAATTTTTGCCTCGACAATTTTTTATGCCTTCCCTTTTAAGATAGTGGCTGGAATATTAATAACCGTGATAATTGTAATAATCATTATCAAAAGAAATAATCAGGATTAGCTTCAAATTTTTGTTTTTATCTATTTTCTTCAGTTAACAAAGTTAGCCTCATACATCTCATATTTTTTGTAGGTTTTTCCTCATCTACCCTACGTGGTAAAGGACATTCTTAAGCCCTATTGACTAAATTGAAACCATTTAACAGACTGTAGGTTATAAGCGGTAGACAACAGAGTTTGTAAAGTTGTAAAGTCTATAAAGTCATAAAGTATTTTTATTAAAAACATTTAAAACTTTAAAAACTTTATAGACCCATCCCTATGACAGCTTTTTTCAAATCGTTTTCCCCAATTTTAAAAAGGTTAAATAAACTAAAAATAAAAAGATATTATTTAGAGATTGCCCTATTGTCTATAGCAATAATAATAACTATAATTTCTTTAATAATTTACACTAAAAATAACTCAGAAGAAAAGATAACTCCTGAGATTTCCAAGGCTTCTTCAAGCCCTAAGTCATATCAAGAATACGTTTACATCGATGTCTCAGGTGCAGTTAAAAAACCAAATTTATATCAGGTAAATTCCGGGGCAAGAATTAAGGATGCTATTGATAAGGCTGGAGGTCTATCTGAAAACGCTGACGTAGTATATTTTAATCGAAATTTTAATTTGGCAAGAGTCGTCAGCGATCAAGAAAAAATATACGTCCCTTCAATTTCTGAGATTACTAACGGAATATTTATTCAAAATCAATTATTAATAGATTATACAACCCCGACGAATAACCAGTTACCAATCATTGATAACCAATCACCAAGCACTGATAACCAGTCACTAATCAACATAAACAATGCGACTGTCGAGGAACTTGATCAATTACCTGGAATTGGCCAAGTGATAGCCGGTAAAATCATCGCTAACAGACCATACTCAACCATTGATGATCTTATCACTAAAAAAGTCGTTAATAAAGGAGTATTTGAGAAGATAAAAAATCTTATCTCATTATAAATTTTCAAAAATAATCAATAACCCAATGACCAACACTAATACTAACCAATCTCCAATACTATCAATAATCAAATATTAATTTGTTATTAGTAATTGGACATTGATAATTGGGGTTGGGATTTGGAGATTGTTTATTTTGATTTACTTATGCTTACCCCATCAATATTTACGTCCGTCATTGATTCTTATCTTCCTGAGCCACACGCATCTTTATTGAATGGTATAATCTTTGGAGTAAATTTGAGGACGACAAAAGAGTTCTACCAACAGCTTAAAGTCGTCGGCCTTCTCCACCTTGTAGTTCTCTCTGGAATTAATATCACCCTACTTTCAGCGATGATTAGTAATGTTACTAAATTTCTTAGCAAACTTGTTTCTACTCTGATAACGATACTGATTATCATTTTGTTTGTAATTTTCGTCGGACCACAAGCCCCAATTATTCGAGCCGCCTTTATGGGCATATTAACGCACGTAGCAATTATAACTGGAAGAAAAAATTACACCTTATACGCACTTTTTCTATCTTTATTATTCATCTTAATTTTTTGGCCAGACTGGTTAAAGACAATTTCATTACAGCTGTCTTATGGTGCGACCTTAGGTCTGATTCTTTTTGGCCAAAGCCAACCAAATGATAATTTTATTATTAAAAATCTCAGGTTGACTTTGGCGGCTCAAGTTTTTACTGTGCCAATAATCTTTTTTTATTTTAAACAGGTGTCTTTAATCTCTCCTTTGGCCAATTTGCTGGTGGCCGAAACCATTACACCCCTGATGGTTTTTGGATTTTTAACGGCGTTTTTGGGAAAAATCAGTTATTTTTTAGGATATATCCCTAGTTTAATTTCTTATGGAATTTTAAGCTACCTTGTTTGGGTGATTGAGACGTTGGCAAAATTATCGTTTACGTTTGTTCAATTTTAAATATGACCAAAAATCGCCAATCTATCAGGTTAAAAAAATATGATTATTCCCAATCAGGATTATATTTTGTCACCATTTGTGCACAAAATCGGGAATGTTTGTTTGGGGATATTGTTGATGAAAAAATGATTTTTAATGATGTTGGAAATATGATTGAAAAACAATGGAATAATATACCGGAACGATTTAACGTGGTCGTATTGGACACATTCCAAATAATGCCGAATCATATTCATATGATAATCCATATCGTAGGGGCGACCCTTGTGGTCGCCCCATCAATACGGGCGGGTATAAAACCCGCCCCTACGACGACGTTGGGGAATATCATCGGCGCGTTTAAATCGTTAACCGCGCATGAATATATTATGGGTGTTAAAAACAACGGGTGGAAATCATTTGATAAACGATTATGGCAACGTAATTATTATGAACATATTATTCGTAATGAATCTGATTTAAATAAAATCCGTGAATATATAAAAAACAATCCCCTTTTTTGGCTAAAAGACGTCAATAATCCTACAAAATATGTTTGAATCGCCCGTAAAAACCCGTGATTTGATTTTGTTTTCTTTCTTTTCATTAATGGTTGCATTTTTTATTTTTCTGTTCTCATTTTTTGACGAACGGACAAAAATCGTTTTTTGCAACGTAGGGCAAGGTGACGGCGCCTACATTAGAATTAAAAATAAAATTGACGTTATAATTGACGCCGGACCGGATAAAAGTATTCTTTCTTGTCTTGGTAAATATATGCCTTTTTGGGATCGGGAAATTGAGCTGGCTTTTTTAAGCCATCCGAATAACGATCATTATAACGGCTATTTCTTTATCGCCGACCGTTACAAAATAGATAAATTTATCACTGTTGATACTGCGAGTTTGATCGTCAGTAAAACCTATAAAAAGCTTCTCCAAAAAATATTAAATAAAAAAATTAAAATTGAAGAAGCCGTTGCCGGAAAAATAATCTGGCCTGGATTTAATATTCTTTGGCCACCAAAAAATTTTGCATCTAATAATGATAATGATTTTTCCAGCGTGATTTTGTTTGATGGCGTGCTATTTACCGGCGATGCATCACCGTTCGTATTAGGTAGGCTGTCCCACAGCACCATTGGAAAGGTTGATATTCTGAAAGTTCCCCATCATGGCTCAAAAAACGGTCTAATTAAAAAATTTTTAGACTTAGCAGACCCATTGGTCGCAGTGATAAGTGTTGGAAAAAATAATTCTTACGGTCACCCTCATCAAAAGATTTTAGATATGCTCAAAGCCAAGAATGTAAAAATCAGACGGACGGATGAAGAGGGAGATATTACTTTCAAAATTCCAAGTTCCAAATTCAAAAATACAAACAATATCCAATAACAAGATCTCAATGACCAAACGTTTGTAAATTGTAAAATTGGTTATTGTTTGGAATACTTGGAACTTGGTTATTGGAATTTATGAAAGTAGTATACTTTTAATCTCTTTGAAGATATTCCAGCCCTCAAACCCAATCCAGCTTTCGCCTATTAACTCCTGAGGTAACCCTGGATCCTGGCGGAGTAGCTCGACATATTCACCAATGACGTTTTTTAGCTTAATAACTTTTTCAACGTCAGAAGATAAAATTTCGTGCCATTTTTTGAAAAGTTCACGATAGGATTTATCTAAGGCTGATTTACCCCAGACTTTTTCTATAAGAAATTCACGGTCGCCAAAAGTGTGATCAGCTTCAAAAGCCTGGATATACTTTTCTTCTTCTTTTTGGGCTGTCAATAATTTTAACGTTGGTAAAATGGGATGAGGGGTAACCCAAAATGACCTGTGCCAAGGACCCAATCCCCAACCCTGCATTTCCCTTCGCAGTCGGTCGCGTAATTCTCTTTTAGTCTCAGGAATTTCATAGGAAATAATTCTCCATTTTCCATCCCATTTTTCCTTGAGGAACCTAAAGAAAGGAAATTCAAGACATAGTTCCGAAAAACCTTTCTCGGTGAGACGGTATTCAGTTGAACCAGTTGAATCAGTTGAATCGGTTGAATCGGTTTTCACTGATTTAACTGACTCGACCGACTCTGACCGATTCAACTTTTCTATCAATCCTTCTTTCATCATCCTGGATAATGTTCCCCTGGTCTTTTGATTTAAGGAAAAATCAAATATTTTTTGGACTTTTTCATCAAAAGAAATATTGCTAAACTCAACGTCTGAAAGTAAATATGATGCGAGTAAAATCTTCGTTCGCCTATCTTTTATTGCCATATAAGTAACAATGTAACAGACGGAAAAAATGTTGTCAAGCGAATTTTTTAAAAAAAATTCGCGCACCCGCCTACAATTTTAGCACGAGGCGTGTACGAATAGTACTGAAAAGCCGAGTGCGAAAATGTGGCGGGAAGAGGAATTTTAGAGGAGATTAAAGGAGATATTTCAACTTGTCTTCTTCTTCTTCTTCTGCATTTTCTCCTTGACAACTTTTATAATTACCTATATTGTTATATTAATCATGAGAAAAATTATTTACCGCTCAATTCTTTTTCTATTCATTTTTTTACAGGTTACTATAATGTACATTAATAGCGCTTCTCAAGTTAATGCCGCTACCTTTACAACCGGTTACACAACCATGACTAATTCACGCTTTTCTTATCTTGGAGCAGTCGCCTCAACCGTTACCGGTGGTGCCAAAAATGTTACCATAAAGACAAGTGCTCATTCTGATAACGACACCGGTAATTTATTTCCGGGCGATGCTGTATGCTTTAGCAATTTGTCTTCAAATGGTTGTAACAGTAATACAACTTATACGGTTGGCCAGGTTCTCAACGCCAGTAGTTTTAATGTATCAACTGGTATAACCGGTGGTCTTGTGGCTGATGATCGCGTCGTTGCCTCACAATCTTCAAGATTGGCTATTTCTTTCACTCCAACTGATGTTACCGGCGTCACAAATCTTCGAGTCTATGTACCGGCTGCCACAACAAATAACGCTGATGGAATTCCTGATGCGGGAAAATTTGACGCCAATACTTTGGGAACTGATATTACTGCCACCGGAGTTTTAAGTATATCAGGAGGATCGGCAACAATCACAAATGCCAGCGCAACTTATACAACAACCACATTGGGAGGTTCAAAATATCACAACATTTTAGTGCCTGTGGGAACTTTAGCAGCCGGAACACAATATACATTTACCATCGGACACGCCAGCACGGTCAAAGACCGTTTTATTAATCCTTCACCAAGTGGGACTTCCCACACCAGAGGTGTTGGAGATAAGATGGTCATAACGATTCAGACAGAAGATGCCAGTGCCAATATCATCGATAAAGCCGATACGGGAATTACTCCTAATGATGGTGTTTTTGTCTCGGCCTACGTCCCAACCTCAGTCACTTGGACGATATCATCTGTGGCTGCGTCACAATCAAAATGTGGAACTACAACCAGTATTGCTACGACCGCTGATAATACATCAGGTGTGACTGTCCCCTATGGGACTATTTTCAATTCGGAAACTTTTTTTAACGCAGCTCATACTCATACAGTCACGACAAACGCCGGTGGCGGATATGTTCTACAAGTGACCGAAGATGGCGCTTTAAAAAAAGACGGAAGCTCACCTTCGATTGCCGACGGAACTTGCGATGGAAGTTGTAGCACGACTACAGCCGCCGCTTGGGCGACGGCTACAAATAATGGGTTTGGCTATACTTTAGCAGGAACAAACGCTGCATTTAGTAATCCAAATTATAAGGTGTTTGATTCAACTGGTTTTCAAACTATTGCTTCAAACACCTCGACAATTTCTGGAGATACGGTTGACGTCTGCTATAGACTTTCAGTCGATGGTACTCAACAGGCCGGTCTCTATTATAACAAGTTGACCTATCAGGCCTACCCAAGATTCTAATATGAAAAAATACACACGTGCAATTATAACTTTTATAGTGTTTATAGTTTTTATAACCTTTATAATTCCAGTTGTTAATGGTCAAAATTTGGATGGACAAAATCTATCGGTTTTTCCGGCAATTCAGGAAAAATTAGTTAAACCGGGAGAAAGAACCAGGATTCAAATTCAGTTTAAAAATGGCGCTGATACTGCTTTAATGGGAAAGTTGAAAGTAGTTGATTTTGTCGTCACTGATAAGCAAGGAACTCCAAAAGTAGTAGAAAGCAAAGAACTTAAGTCAAAGTATGGCGCCTCTTCTTGGATTACCCTTCCAAATGATTCAATCGCCATTCCTCCTCGCGATTACGTCTCGGTCGATATGGGGGTCGAAGTACCTTACGATGTTAGCACCTGTTCCAAATATGCTCTTGTTTACGTGGAGCCTCTTTCAGAAACGGTCAGAGTTAAAGCTGATTTTAAAAAACCTGAGACGGCCACGACCGTCAGTACCCGCCTTGGGGGTATTGTTACTTTTAATATTGAAAATAGTAATTGTAAAGAAAATTTGAATATTTCAGGATTTACTTTTCCAAAATTTCAAGAATATGGACCAATAAAAGTAAAATTTGACGTTTTTAATTTAAGTGACTATCACATCGTCCCTGCCGGATACGCTAATATTAGTAATTTGTTCGGTCTGCCGACTGATCAACAAAATATTAAAGAACAGAGAATTTTCCCGGAAGCAGGCAAATCATACGATGTTGATTTAGGTTCTAAATGGATGATTGGAAGATATAAAATACTTGTCAACGTGGCAAGTAACGGCTTAAAAAGTGTCAGTCGTCAACAGGTAGCCTATGTTTGGATGTTTCCTTGGCGAGTCGCCTTAGCCGTCATCTTGACTATCATAGTAATGATAATAATTGTGAAAAATTTGATAACAAAAGAAACCGATCTTGAGGAAGAGTTGAAAAAAGAAAAAAATGAAATTGAGAAATTAAAATCACAACTGAGGAAGAGAGAATAATAAAAACTCAAAATAAATAATCTCCAATCCGCCAACAGGCGGACCAACTCCAATAAATACCAACAACCAATATTTGTCATTTGTTAATTGAACAGTATTGGAGTTGGATATTGGTTTATTGGTTTATTGGTTTGTTGGTTTATTGGTTTATTATATACTTAACTAATGAAGTATTTATTGCTCACTTTATTATTAATCTTGGTTCCGCTCCAATTAAGCTTGCTTTATACTGATAAATTACCTAACGGAAATGTAGCTGGAATTTCCAATACAAGTTATTTTGATGATAAACAATCTAAAAATGTTAATGTCTCGGCGTTTATTGGTGATCATCGATTTAATCTGTATGGTTATACCTCCCCACGGGCTTTTGTGACCTTTGATGGACAGGGCATATTTGATACGACGACCGCCGATGATAAGGGGTATTTTGAATTTGATAACCGCTTCTCCCCTCTTTCACCGCGCGAGGCCTGCCTGACTTCAAAAGACCAATTTGGGAGATTGAGCTCGCCTGTCTGCCTCCCGCCATTTCCAATCAAATACGACGTCAATATTGGTCCGGTCATTATGCCTCCGACTGTTTCTCTGAATAATCCCCCAATAGGTAGCGATTATTTTATTGGCGATCAGGTAATGTTAAGCGGACAAGCAGTACCAAATACAGACGTTAAACTTTCGGTGTTTGGCACAGGCAATGACAGTAAACTATCATCTATCATCTATCATCTATCATCTTTAATCGTTCGGCCCGTTGAGGCTTCCTCCTTTCCTCTCCTTGACATCAAGTCCGATTCGAAAGGAAACTTTTCTATCAATCTCCCCTCTTCTAATCCGGAAAATTTCCGTCTGTTTGCCCAGACTAATTTCAATAAGTCAATCTCTGCCAATAGTATCAAGCTCAATCTTGATATTTTACCAATCTGGATGATTATTATTAAATTTTTCCTGTTCTTATTTTCTCTCATCAAACCAAGATTATTGGAAATCCTGATCTTAGCCGAAATTATTTATATTTTGTATATCTTAAAAGGTCATATTCAGAGCAAGGCAATAGTCTTATATGAAAAGCGTTTACCGGCGATTGAAGAGTTTAATTTACCGGTGGTTGAGCAACATAATTTACCAGAAAAAATACTATAATGAAAATATGGACGACACAATTTCCCAACAACTTGCAGAAAAGACAATGAAGGAACTATCCTCCTCTAACCTCTTTTATAATCCTCTAAAAAGTACTTCGCGTTCTTGGACTGATCCCGAAGGCTATAAATATCTTGTACCATGGTCAAACGCGGTGCTTTTACGATTTTTTGTTAGGAGATTTACCGAGTCTTTACCAAAATCAGAATATCGTAGAAAATCACAGGTCGACGATGCGGCAAGAAGCGTCGTACGAAATATTGAAGAGGGGTTTAAGAGGACGACAACCGGTGAGTATCTCCAGTTTGTAGGTTATAGTCAAGGGAGTTTAGAGGAAGTTAAGGGAGATATAAGGGAATTGGCTGAGGACAAGTTTCTCAGCTCAAAACCAGGGTCAAGTCTGATGGGGATCGGGATTAACCTCGGAGATTTTAATAAGGGTTTAAGGGAAAATAAAGGAAATCTAAAGGATTCTAAAGGACCTTTACCCTCCTTTAAATCTCCTTTAAATTCCTCTAATCCTCCTTTACCCTCCTATAACTCTCCTTTAAATTCCTTTAAGCCTCCTTTACCCTCGTCTAATGCTCCCTTAAATTCCTCTAATCCTCCTTTAAATTCCTCTAATCCTCCTTTACCCTCGTCTAATGCTCCCTTAATTTCCTCTAACTCTCCTTTAAATTCCTCTAATCCTCCTCTTCGGGACTTTACCTACCGCCCCCTGACAGTCCTCTATCCTCCTTTAAGTAATTTTAAAGTCTCTGATCTTACCTACGAAATATTTATCGAATTAATTAATAAAACCGACTGGTTGTTGCGCCAGCTGGTGCAATCGTTAGAGCGAAAACTTAGGGATTATAAGTTGCAGTTGGGAGGAATAAGGAAATAGAGGAAGATAAAGGAGTTTCTTCCTTTAAAATCCTCTAAATTCCTTTATAATAAAAACATACCGAAAACACCAGGGTTTGGAGCTAAACAGAGAGCCGAATACAACTGACGCAGTTGGATTTGGCTTAGTGTGGAGAGCAATAATTGAAAGAAAAATCCTGGTTTTTTCGCTTTTGTTTCTTTTGGTCACCCTCCCTATCCTCTACTTGGTTATAAAATATCGAACCCCAATTGAGGTGGCTTGGTATAACGATGCCTGGAGTTACCGAAAAGCAGTTTCAATTCCCTCTCACACAACTCTTGAAACGAACGTGTACGTTACAGTCCCAACTTTTGACGCAACAGATACGAGTAAATTCCAAGTTGATTGCGGAGACGTGCGCTTTACTAAACAAAACGGTGAACAGCTCCCCTATTACGTCGTCGACTGTGACGCCACCGCCAACATCCATGTTCAATTTGACTCTCTGCCCGCCGGCGTCACAGCACCACTATGGTCAAATAATGGAAAATTCGGTAAAGCTTTATTTTTTGATGGCAATGATGATACAGCTCCTTTAAACAGTATGTATTTCCCAAACTCTATCGATTTTACGTTAACAGCCTGGTTTAATTTAAATACTGGTTCGACTACCAGTTATGACTTTCCAATCTTTGGTAATGACCAGTACACTTCGCTTCCGAGTTATAAACCTTCAACAAAAACATTTCAACAACTTCGTCAATTCACTGGTGGCAACACTACAATTTCCTGGGACTAGTACCTATCAGTATGCAGATTCACAATGGCATTACGCTGCCGTTTCTGTAAATCAAACCAGTCAGACTGCCAGTTTGTATCTTGATGGTAAATTACTAAGTACCCAAAGCATCGGTGGCGCTGAGGGGTATACCCACAGTAACGATGCCCTAAAAAGGGTGGGACGTAATTATGGAGTCACCTGGAATGGCTTTCTGGATGAAATGAAGGTTTACAACTCTGCCCTCACGCCCGTGTAAATTAAAATGCTATACAACAACGGCGCGGCAATACAGTTTGCCCCGTTACAAGGTAGTCCTTAGTATAGTATGGATAAAGATCAATTTTATTACACATACATATTACAGAGTCGTAAAGATAAAAAATAGTATACGGGTTTTACTAAGGACTTACGGAACCGCTTTATAGAACATCAAAAAGGCCAAGTATTTTCAACAAAAGGAAGATGTCCTTTCAGATTAATTTACTATGAAGCATGCCTTAACGAACAAGATGCAAGAGATAGAGAAAAATATTTAAAATCTGGAATGGGAAAACGTTATTTAAAAAACAGGATAAAGTGGTTCCGCCTTGTAACGGGGTTTGCGCCAGTGACGGGCAGTCCGTAAAAATATATGGGAAATATGAATAAAAAATTATTTAAGAAAGGTCATATAAAAGAGAAGAAACGCTATTACAAGCAAAGCAAAAGCAATTTGGGCACGGACATTAACATCTACCAACCATTCATCAAGAGCGTGTCTAATATTTTGAGCAGTCATAGTGATTTTCTTAACTTAAAAGCAACAATTAAAGAAAGGATAGCAGACATGATATTAACTGTCAATACCCAAAAATTAAATCTCTTTCCCGGTCTAATAATCGGTGAAAAAACAATGCTCGCTGCAAACCAGCCAGCGGCAAGATTAATAAAAAAGTCAGCAACAACTG